>Ga0325403_1001087_pt1 | contig 21872 bp, 7 predicted proteins | sample PopdelMetagenome_19_FD_205665 | JGI IMG/M metagenome (GOLD analysis project Ga0325403, IMG submission 205665) | Populus deltoides microbial communities from Bellville, Georgia, United States - Xylem-PdKOR-R4 | ecosystem: Host-associated > Plants > Phyllosphere > Stem > Wood/Secondary xylem... | reverse complement strand
TAAAGCTTAGAGTGGCTCCCAGCGAGCTGAAAGCACAAGCTGCTTCAATAATTCACTGTTTTTTTAATTGTTGGGTGTTATTTTAGACTACCCCAAGATTCACTTAAAGGGGCATGTGAGGTGTATCTTGTGAGATTAGTATCTTAACACCCACTATTCCCTGTATGAAACTATTCTTTAATGTGTATCCAAATGGTGTTTCTGATAAAAAAGAGAGATGAAATATCCCATCCCAATGGAACTTCAAATCATGTTTTAGTAAACAACTAGTTAATTTAGTGTCCACACTAGTGCTGCGGTTCTCTATGTATATTTTGATGAAAAAAAAAAAGAAAGATGAAAAATTTTGTTTCCGGCCTGAGTTTTAAATTAAATTGTGTTGGAATTATTACAACATGACCTTAATTAGTAGGTAGATTCAAAGAAAAAAAATCAATTCAATACTAAATAATAAAATTGAATAAAAACTTCATATTAAATGATAAAATTATGAAAAAAAAGGTCCAAAAATCCAAAGAAATTAATATAAATTAAAATCTAGAATTGAAAAGGAAAAGGATGAAAAAAAAGGGCAAACAAACTTTGATTATATGAGAAAAAAATTTGATTTTTTTATCAACCTAATACTGAAAGATAAAATTAAATAAAAAGCTCATATTAAAGAATAAAATTAAAAAAAAATAAAAGATAAAAAAAGTTAAAAAACTCAAAGAAAATAAAAACTCATATTAAATGATGGAACTAGAAAAAAACACAAAAGATCATAAAAAAGAGCCAAAAAAATTTTATTATATGATAAAAAAAACACGAGAACTGATTTAATTTCAACTAAATACTGAAAGATAAAATTTCATATTAAAATATTGAATTGAAAAAAAAATAAAAGATAAAATTAAAAAGAGACTAAAAAACTCAAATAACCAATAAAAAATCATAGGATTGTTAAAAGAAGCTGAAGCATGTCTACTTTTATTTCTTTAAAAAAAAAATACATAAAAGATAGATCGTTTGTTATCAATGGAATTTAAACAATCTTGCTTTCAATATGGATCGAATCTATGACTTCATCTTAAACCATGTATATTAACAACTAAACTAGGACACATATTTATTAACCAAGCAATATTTAAGATGATATATTAACATGTTTCACTTGTTTATGGAATGAAAATAATTTTACTCTATCTATGTACACATCAAGCATGCAACCTTATCTTAAGTCACGCATATTAACCATTGAGCTATAATTAATATACATGTGGTAACAAAACAATTAAAATTATATATTAATTTGTATATATCTTCAAATCATTTTCGGAAACTTAGGATAAGATTAAATAAATTTACCTTGTGAATTTTTAATTTGGGGGGTGGCAAAATATGTCTGGAATGTGGAGTTGTTAGAAAAAAAAAGGGCAATATATTAGAATAAAGACTAAAAAACAAAAAAAAAAAAAAAAAAAAAAAAAAAAAAAAAAAACCAACATCATCGCAAGAAAGTTGGAATCCATCCATGCTGTTAACCGGTGCCGTCCATGAGCTCATCTTAGCATGTTGTCCATCTCAGAATACATTACATCCAAGGGGCAAAAAAGGTCAGCTCCCTGGCCAAAGCAAGAGTTGAAAAAACAGATAGTTGATGCCCTTTTTTAAAAGGAGAGGATAGCTTGGATCCATGCCGCTTGGAATTAGTTACAAACAAATCATATGATAGTTAGACAAATTCATCAAACTATATAATTTATAGTTTTAAAATCCGGTTCAGTCTGGTGAGTCAACCCGGGACCCGGCTGATCTGGGACTAAAACCGGACCGGGTTGAAGAAAAAACAGGGAAAAAAAAAACTCGGTGTGACCCGACGACCTAGTTGACCCGGCAAGACCCGGTCAAAAACTCAGTTGCAACCCGTTGATTTTTATTTTTTTACTAAAATAATATCATTTTAATTTAAAAAAAAACAAAATTAACCTAAATAACCCGATAACTCAATCATAATCTAAAATCCTGATCTTGAACCAGGTAGGGTCTGAAAATTACGAGGCAAACAGTCTAAATCATATGTTTTTGTAGAGAGGAATTGTGTTTTTTAATACCCAGAAACAAGCGTCATGCCGGCTAATCAAACAATCATGACCGTACAAGCTGTGGTCTTCCATAAAAAAATAAATTGGTGGTGTTAACCGTTACGATAATCCACGTTGGCAGGTATAATTTTAGTTTAATTGTGGGTTCTACTCCCAATAATGTGGGTTTTTTTTTCCTTTTGTCTTTTTCAATGTCGTGCCGGTGGCCAACCAATATTTAACTGGACCGTCATTGGAAGCTTGAAAAATATCATATGCTTTTAGAACCTTCATCAAAGAAAAGGTTTGTGGAGGAAATTCCTAGATTATGAAATCCTAACATTATTAATAAGATTGTAGTTTTTATAGTAATATTAATAATTATGAATGAATTTAAGTTCTAGACTTTTTAAATTTTATTTATGAATATTCGATAAAAATAAAATATAAATATTTTCATATTTTTTCATTGTTATTTTTTATATAATTTTATTAAATTAATTATTATTTTTTTATACATTTTTTTGAAAATTATCAAGTCATGATTTTTTTATTAAAACTTGTTTTTTTTCAAATTATAGTATGTTTTTATTTAAAAACCAATGATATTAAAATATATTTGTTGGAACAAACAAATTATATGAATAAAGAAAGGGGTTTTTTTATTAAAGAAATATATTTTTTTCTCCTTAATTTAATTTATTGAAATTTTTTTATTAATATTTATTTTAATTAACTTTTTTTTTAAAACCATGTTGCTAATAAAAAAGACATGTTATTTTAAAATAAAAAAATACATGGGTAAAAATGAGATTTTTTACAAAAAAAAAATATACTTTTTCTATAGAATTTAAATAATTATATTTTTGACTCCTTATGCTACTAATATATTTTGAGATAGCAACAAATTTTTTTTAAGAAACCCTAAATGCAAACTACTAAGCTTTAGACATGAAATAATAAAAAACTAAATCAAAGACAACAAAACCAAAGGAAGCCAAAACTAAGAAGAAGAAAATAAAGAATATAACCTGATTTTTAGAGCCTAACTCTGATACCAACTAATGCAAACCTCTTGATCACATGGTCAAGTAACCTCCAACAAAGTAGATAACAACCCGAAAAGTTGAAAATCCAGTTTGATAAAATCTTGACATAAAAGTAACTTTATATCTAAGAACCAAAGGTATTGGAAAAATATTTGGACCCAGAGATAATCTTGTATCTAAAAACCCTAAGTACGCAAATGATGCTACGAAACTAGTTAATTTCCGATAAGTCAGTGTACGATATTTATCCCTATAAAGAAAGGTTGTATTTCCACAAACAAACAAAAAAAAAACTCACATTTATTCTTAAACTTGCTGCTAAATTTACAGCTAAAAAAAATATAATATAGTCTCCTCTAACTAATCGTAATGGATCCCTTTTAGGTTGCAAGCTAATGGGTCTAAACTAGTAATCAACTAACATAAGTCCAATAATAAAATAAACCCTTAAACAATGTCTAATGGGCCATAACAAAACCAAATTAAAAAAAATAATTATTCAATATTAAATAAATAAATAAAACAAGATAATAAAAACAAAGACTTCATACCAAAATTCCTCCATGCAACTTGAATCTCCAATTTTCGCACATTCTTGGCAGATTTTGAGTCAAGACTTCAAACACGTCATTCTCTCTCGTCTGGATGTATTACCAGGCCTACCATATATGGTTGAGAATCTTAAGATGTCTAGTTCCTAGCCCAACTTGAATCACAACAGCATTCAACTTATAGCTCCAGATATGTCCCAAACAGTACACAAAGGTCTATTTTAGCATATTTGACAAGATTTGCTAGTAACTTTGACCATTTGAAATAATGTTTTTCCATTTGACCTGAAAATTTTCCAAAATATAGTTTCATATGTTTAGTATTTTCTTGTAGAATTTCAGCTTGTTCTGATGTACACTTTAAGAGATATGAGTAATCTCGCAAAACTTGTCAGTAGATATTTTAAAGCCAAATCTATACCTAACTTTGTTTGTATCAGTTCGGGTGTGATGAACTGTGTTACACATCTACTATTGGATAGGGCATGATCTTGGTGGAATACAGTGCGATCTAGGAGACCTGTAGGAACATAGACATGGACTGAATTTAGAATATGGTTTGAAAATTAGTTTTACTCATCATATCATTGTGGAGTGAAAAGAGTGGGAGTTTCTGGCCTTGATACAAAAAGACTTGTTGGTGCTTGATTATGAGAGGAGGTTCCATTCTCTCCATGTTTGCTTCACATTATGTACCTACTAAGTAACACATGATTGAAAGCTTGCGAGATGGATCATAATAGGAATTGAGGCAAGGGCTAATTACTTTTAAGTTTGATACAACTAGAGAACTTATTGAGGCGGAAGAGACCTTAGAGGAATGCATAAGAGAGGGCCAGCAGGGTCAGTTTAGGTTTTGAAAATGAAATGATGTAGATTACCCTTTAGGTAGACCCTTTTTTTCAAAGAAGAGCAAGGGATAGTTTAGTCAGTCTAGAAAAGAGGGAGGAACGACATTTGAATCTATTTAGAGTCCTGATGTAGGGTCAATTGGATGGCAATCAAACCCTAATGGTAGTTCTATTAGAGGAGCTTCAGAGCAAAAGATGATTATCTATCCATAGTGTGTCCAATATGGATAGAAACATTAGGGGGACTGTTTTGCATCACCAAAATGGTGCTATATTTTTAAAGGAGAGCAAGGATTGTGGGACTGCCCATATTTAAACCGAGGGTGCTACTATTATAGGAGTTAGGGATATTTTCAAAGAAACCACCCTTGGAGCACTAAGTTTATTTAGAGTAAGTAGCAATTAATGATTGTTGTCATAACCTGATTTTTTACCCTTTTTCTTACTTTTTTAATCCAAAAATAGAAAAAAAAACAACAGAAAACACAAAAACTATATTTTTGATGTATTTGCATCGTTTTTATCCTTTTCAACATCTTTTCAAAAGAATTAAAAATCTACTTTCAACACGTTCAGTTTTTAATGCGCTCATTTCAAAATCATTGATTTATTTTTCTCATCGAGTCGATATTAATGTTGCCTTTTTCAAAAAAATCAAAAACAAAAAAAACTTTAGACAGGGGACCAAAAGTGAAAAAAAAAAAGAAAATAAGAAAATAAAGGACTAAATTGATTTTGGATTGCTTGATCACCAAGTTTGCTTGAGGACCAAACAATTAGGAGGAAAAAGAAAAAAATATTTTGCTATAAATAATGTGGGAATCTCACACACAAAGAAGAAAGGAGAGCATTAGCCCAAAAGAAGAAGAAGAAGAAGAAGCATTATACCTCACATTCTCTCCTACACACTAGCAAACCCTAGACCCATCTTTATAACAATGAATCGTCACTCACAAAAGAGATTTTTAGACAAATTGCTAAAATATTGTGAAGTTTGGGACAAAATTGTTTATTATTGTGTATAATTTTTGAACTGTTTGAACATTATTAATTTGGTTTGATGTGTGTTTTTTATCTTGAAATGACTTGATAATTTGTGTTGATTGTGGGTTTTATTTTTAAGGTTGGTTGTTATTTGAACATTACATGCTAGATTTGGGGATTGTGTTCAAATTTATGTTGATATGAGTTTTGATTTTGATTCATGTGTCGTAGTCCAATTTTTAGATTTTTTTCTAAAATGATAGTTTTCTTTTAAAATTATGAAAAATAAAATAAAAAAGATTAACAACTGGGCAAAAGCAGACTGAGAATGGTTTCAAATGTATGGAGGAACCAAGCTGGAGTTTTAGACAAAATTGGAAGCTCAATTGTACCCCATTAAGAATTAATTTGTGTAACATCCCCCATTCCGGGATAAAAACAACACTCTCATGTCAACTGAAAACAGAGTAAATTTTTTTTCTTCCCTTATATATATATTCATGGTTTTCATATTAAAATTTACCGAAATATCGACGGAGTCCCCTCTATACCGGAAGGTCCCAAGTTATCGACATGTAACATGTTTACACTTCTAATAACTCGCATTTCATAACTTAATCCCGACCCAATCATCTTGGGTTTCAATTTCCACAATATTCTCACACTTATTACCCACGATATTCATGATATACATTATATAGCAAAATATCATTATGGATGAATAAAAAGTAAATACTTAGACATGAAAAATGGTTACATGAACTACAGAGATTAAGTTCATTTATTCAGGTTTAAACATTAATTATACAAATTAAGTTATACAAACATTTTCATGTTTACAAAATATAAGGGTATACCCCCTATAACCTAAATTACAAGAAGGGAACATAAGCTAAGATCTACTTCTGTCGTGCATGTTATGTTCCTGAAACAAAATACATTGTATTGAAGGGTGACTATCACATAAAAAAATAACAACACGAATATCAAACAATTTCAACAGGGTAACATGCATTCATATTTTGTTCACATCTCCTTTCTGGTTTTCATTAGAATCTCTCCCTTATTCAAACTATTAATAATTGTTCCCTCTTTCACTATTAATCTCCATTCCAGACTATATAAGATCAAACATGATTATCTTCGTTTAACCCATTACCGATACCCCTTTCACTGGTATCATGATCATCATCCCATAGGAGTCGATGCAAGGTGATCCCCTTACCCAGGATCCTAACATATACTAAAGTATGCTAGCCAATAACCATACCCGGGATCCTAACATATACTAAATATATGCTAGCCAAAACATGGTGATCCTCTTACCCGGGATCCTAACATATACTAAATATATGTTAGTCCAAACATGGCGATCCCCTTACCCGGGATCCTAACATACACTAAATGTATGCTAGTTTACGCCTCAAATCACACTTCTCATATTTCATTTGTTAGTGATAATTTCATCACTTAGCAATTCACACAACAACCTTTCCCCTTGAGTACACATACATTCAATAATTCACATTTCACATCAGTAATATATATTAAAACATGGAATTTACCTAGAAGGTAAAGGTGTGATTCACCTACCTGCAATAGAAGCTCTACTTGTGCTTCCCTGTTGCTGCTGTTGCACCACGCCTGTGGTCCCTCTTGCAAATCACAGGTTTATCTTATAAATTTTCCTGACTCAAGAATATGTTTTATAATAACCATATCAACAATCAATAAGTCTTTCTTTCAGTCATTTCTTAGTACTTTATGTTTTTCTCATTTCACTCATTATTATTGTCGTTCTTTGTCCAATCCTAGTTATCATTCCTTTCTTTATATTTGGACTATCACTGTCCAATTGTTACTGTCTCGTTTTTGAACTGTTACTATCTGATCTCTCCTCAGATTTTTTTAACTATATCTAGAGTTATAGAACTCCGATTCAAGTGAAATTAGTGTCGTTGGAAAGCTAAGACATTAGGCTACAAGTTCTATAATTTAAGGAGAACCCAGTTCTGCCTCTAAGATAGTCAAAATCACTCATCAACAAACACTTGGACTGTTACTGTCCAACTGGTACTGTCTCATTTTTGAACTATTACTGTCTGACCTCTCCTCAGATTTTTAACTATATCTGGAGTTATATAACTTCGATTCAACCGAAATTAGTGTCGTTGGAAAGCTAAGACATGAGGCTACAAGTTCTATGATTTAAGGAGAATCCAATTCTGCCTCTAAAATAGTCAAAATCGCTCATTAATAAACACTTGGATTGTTACTGTCCAACTGTTACTGTCTCGTTTTTGAACTGTTACTATCTGACCTCTTCTTAGATTTTTAACTATATTTGGAGTTATAGAACTCCGATTCAAGCGAAATTAGTGTCATTGGAAAGCTAAGATATAAGGCTACAAGTTATATGATTTAAGGAGAACCTAATTTTGCCTCTAAGATAGTCAAAATTATTATTCAACAAACACTTGGACTATTACTATCTAACTATTACTGTCTCATTTTTGAACTGTTACTGTCTGACCTCTCCTTAGATTTTTAACTATATCTGGAGTTATAGAACTCAATTCTATAATTTAACATCCAAACATCAATTCATAATCAACTTTAAAACAACTCATAAGACCTTGTTTAGAATATCTTACCCGATACGAATCAAGGTCTCGATCCCTCCTTTTCTTTCTAATGACAGCCGACCCTCCCCTCCCCTCTTCTTGTTCAATTTTTCTTGTTAATCCCTTGCCTACCCGTGTTTATTTTTACCTATAACCCTTAATCTTGGATGGGTTCTTGAAATTTGGTGTTTCTCTCTTGATTTGTAAAAATAGATACCAAAACTCCCTCTCTTCTTTCTTCACGATAGTTGCAGATTTGTTTTTCTTCACGATAATTATAGAGTAGTATTTATAGTCTATAATTATTTTTATTTGCATTGAGGCCCCATTTTCTTTAAATATAGTTGTTTCCCCCACTTCTTTTTAATTTAGTTTATTTTCTTTAATTTAATTCAGCCTTGATTATCTCGGGATTTATAATTTGGGTCAAAGTAACAGATTTAAATAGGTGCAAGAACTTAATTAGATTATTAATAAGTCAATTTGATTTAATCATAGGCCTAATTAAAGGTTTCATTAAGTTTAAGAATTAATTTAGGTCAAATTAAAAGATTTAATTAGGTGCAAGAACTTAATTATATTTTTCATAGGTCAAACTAATTTTATTAGAGACTTAATTGGTGAAAATTAAGTTTGAAAGCTTGATTTGAGCTTAATTAAGAAGATTGAATTTTAAATGACCAAATTTAATTTTTCGAAACGCAATTGGGTGAAATCAGGGACAAATTTGAAAGAAAATAAAAGTTTAGGGGTCTATTAAGGGTTAAATTGAAGAAATTCAAAACCAATTACCTTTTTGCAAAAGGTACACGAATTCAGGAGCCAAATTCAGTTGTAATCAGGGGTGAAATTGAAGAAATTAGAAGTTTGAAAGTCAATTGAGGAAAAAATTAGAAATATCCAAGACCAAGGACCAAGATAAAAAATGCGTTGAAATCAGGGGTTGCTTTTGAAACTTGAAAAGGGTGAAATTGCATTGATTCTTATAATCAAAATTGAACTAAGAACCTAATTGAATAAATCAAAAGGTTGAGGGCTGAAATTGAAAGAGGAGTTTTAAACCTAATTTAAACCTAAAGAGCTAAAACAATGCCATTTCATTTAAATGTAATGGCACGTTTTGTATAAAACACTAAAAAAAAAAGGAGAGAAACGATGTCGTTTTGAAGGATATTGTTCATTGTCTTGTACCTAAAACAAGCATAGACAATTTGCTTAGAGAGGGGTTTTAGGTGCCATTTTTCCTCTCTAATGTAATCCTAATTACCAAAAACAGCTTCGTCTTCCTGATCTTTCTATGAATGAGGATCCCATTAACCTTATTTTAGTCCTGCCCCTTCTTTTATATTTCTGCAAAGCTAGTCCAAAAACCTCTGTAGAATCAGCCTTCCCAACAGTTCTTTGGGTTCTAGTTTTTTGCATTAAGGGCTAAGAAGGTTTGAGAGGGATGAATGGCTATGATGCATCTCCACATGATGTCCCTCGCCCCCTATAAATACCAACTCTATGGTAGCTATGAAAAAAAAAAAACAAAGTGAAGAAAAACACCCCTTCTACCCTATTGGAACATTGTTTAGCAACCAACAACCCCCTATTCTCTAGATAGCACCACCACGATTCACCACTCCCAAGAACCTCTGTTGTGAGATGCCAGCAAGACCACCACCACTAGTACCCTTCTCATGACTAAGTAAGCTTCCTCTTCTTCTCTTAATTCTTCACTTGCATGTGATACATGCTAGTAACGTGAAGATTAATTCACATTATTGGCATGTAAAGAGAAAACCACCACTGGGTCGGCCTAGTGGTGGCAAAAGATGGGTTGGACCAAGCTTAACCCGTATAAAAAATAGGCTTATTTGGCCGTTTATTGGGCCAATAAAACAAGTTGGGTTGGGCTTGAGCCAAACCCATACTTGTGGGCTTGGACCTTAAGCCCAACAGGCCCAGCCCATATGGTTGGGCCAAACCCAATCTAGACATACAAGCATGTTTGGGATGACTTATTTTTTCTTAAGAAATAAGACCTTGTTAAAGCCTTTTTTGCCAAACATGGCCTTAAAGGCATTTTTAATGCCTTTGACTTTAGGCTAAAGACGTGTTTGACAAACATGCCCTAAGCCTTTTCCCTTTAGCTTTAATTGTCTTTATTTGCGTGTCTAGCCAAATTGATCCTTAAAAATTTTTAAAATAATTTTGAAAAATTCAAGGACCATTTTGAAATGGGTCCCTTGCATGTTCTTGCTTAATATCAAACAGACTTACACCGTAAGATACAAACCTGATATTAAAAATACTTAATTTTCAAAAATTCAAAAACAAAATTTCCTTTATTTATGAAAAACTCAAAAATAGTTTTTTTAGAACTTCATTTAATATCGGACTATAAAATTACACTATAAGATACGGATCTGTTATTAAACAAAATCGATTTTCTCTGAAATTTCAAAACAAAATCCAAAATAATTTTTTTTCTCATTTCAAAAACACAAAAAAAATATGTTGTTTTCGTGCATGTTGGAAAATTCTAAGGGTTTTTCATGCATATCTTCTCAAAAGATAAAATCATGTTTTCATCATGTTTTAAAAATACAAAATAGATATCGTAACCAGTTTATGATTATTAATTAGGGTTTGACCAAAATGTCAAAATTCTTAGAACAATTAATTTGTTTAATTAATATTTGGAGGTATAATTTGTTTAATTATACCCTTAGGAATTAATGATACAAAAATAAGAAATAAACGCGATGCTAAATTTAGGTTTTTGAACGATTAGGATTTAAACTGATAAGATAGAGACTTCCTCAAGAAAGGAGATATGCCTTGAATCATAGATGATACCAACAAATAGAAATACAACTTGGGATAAAAATTAATCAACAATGTAGTTTATCTTAGATAGGATGCATTGGGGTTGGTGTGTCTTCCCCTTGCATAACTAGTTCCCTTACCTAGACTCTCGTAGACCATAGGTTTCCTAGTGACCATGATACTAGGTAGCAACTCCTTCTAATCATAACTTTATGACTAAACCCAAAACAACCTTCGATTTCAAGAGATAGCTCCGTCATTCGACGCCCTGCATGTTGCAACATCAAGGATTATGTTTGAATTTCATGTTTGCTTGCAATTGAGTTAAGTTTGATTGATAAATGATTAGTTTTTTTAATTGGTATCTTGTTTAATTTAAAACACATTATTGAGTTTTGCCAAACGTGGCTTTAGTTAAATTTTTAAATCTTCAGAAGATCATTTTACAATTAATTTTGAGATCCCCACTTTTTTTTACCCTTCATATTTAATAATTGAAATTGGGACCTACATGTGAGGTGCTTTTTTTTTATATATATTAAATAAATCGCCTCTCTTCCACAAGAAAACAACAAAATCTTTCTTAAAAAAAAACATAAATAATAATTTAAAAAATACAATTTTATTTCAAATTGCATATAGCCAAAATTATATTTGCATAATTTAGCATACTAAAAATCATTAAAAAAATGATATTTATATTTTGCATGTATATTGGATTTAATAACTAATTTATTAAAGCTATGAGAACTTGGCCTGCATTTCAAAAAAATACCAAAAATCTATTTTGTTTCTTTTACTATACGGGACTATGAACTTATACGTAAGATGTACTTTCGATTTTAAATAAAAAAAAAACACTATCTTTTATTTTTCACATTTTGACTTTTGAATGGTTAGGTTTTAATCTGATAAGATAATGACCTCCTTATCGGGGACTTTTCTTAAATCTTAGACAGACCAACGATCAGAAAACACAACGATCAGACCTGGCTTTTTTAAGGCCAAAATTGATGGACTTTTTTTTTACCGGGTTTGAGTATTTATAATTGCATTATATTCATTAACAAGGCACAATTCACGTAGGATAACATAAATCAACATTCTCACAAAATAGATTCTCAATACACCTGTCCAAAATATTATATTTTCATACTCGTAGGTTTACATTACATCATATTGACATACTCATAAATTCACAATTTTGTTCCAGTCGCGTTATCATCACGAGTTCATACAAGAGTGCCGACAACAAGTTAAATAACTAGTACTTTCGTTATCCTAACCTCATGTAATTTCATAACATGACATCATCATAAGATGAATACCACATACGTATATTCATACACATCATATCAACATGATCTCATATTCACATTCGTGTTCCATTTCAATTTTTTTTAATTACAAGTCTCTACAAAAGGAGTCGAACGACTAGTTAAGCGATTAACACGTCTATTCATACAGAACTCATATCACCCATAACATACGAATATATAGTTCTTTTCAAGATGTGTGTGCAGCGAAAGAGATTTCCTTATGCATCATGTTGATATGATGTTCCTATTATAGCACAAGATAATTTCAAGCACTATAGGCAATTTAAAAACATAATAAAGTAACATTAACATTACATTTCATTCATAGACTAAAAAAACATAATTCTTTCATTTCTTATTACTTATGTAAATATCATCATTAATAATTCGTCAATTATAGAGGCTAATTACAATACTCAAACCCGATCATTCATCTCAAATACCGTTAATTGAACTAACATTATCATCTCCTTAAAGCACAATAATCGTAGTTCTTTCATATACTTGGTATGTACAAAACATAGTATACATGAATGCATAAATTCTTGAAACTAACTCATAACTCTCAAATCCGGCTATCCACTTAGGACACTATTAGCCAAATCTAATCATTTATTCATCGTGATCATCCACTTAGAATGCCATTAGGCAAAACTAATCATTTATTCATCTCAGTCATCCACTTAGGATGCCATTAGTCGAAACTAATAATTTATTCATTGCGGTTATCCACTTAGGATGCCATTAGCCGAAGCTAATCATTAACCAATCAAATGTTCTAGAGGCGGTTTATGAAATCACTATAACATGATAATATCCTTTGAAATGCTCATTCAAATGATTCATAACAATTTGACATTCACTATAACATAATAGTAGACCCTTTGTAATACTCGTACAGACGTTCCGTAATAGTTTAACATTCAGTAAACAAAATAATAGATCATTTGTAATACACAAGCAAACATTCTATAACAGTTTAGCATTCAGCATAACACAATAGTAGACCCTTCATACTACTTATCCAACCATTCATGACAGTTAATGTTTGAATACTCGTACAGACGTTCCGTAATAGTTTAACATTCAGTAAACAAAATAATAGATCATTTGTAATACACAAGCAAACATTCTATAATAGTTTAGCATTCAGCATAACACAATAGTAGACCCTTCATATTACTTATCCAACCATTCATGACAGTTAATGTTCAATACAATACAACAATAGATCCCTCTTAATACTCACACAACCATTTGTGACAATTAACATTCAATATAATACAACAGTAGATCTTTCGTAATACTCACACAACCATTCGTGACAATTAACATTCAGTATAATCCAACAGTAGATCCTTCGTAATACTCATACAATCATTCCTCATAATTACATTCACTATAATACAACGGTAGATCTTTCATAATATTCACACAACCATTCGTGACAATTAACATTCAATAAAATACAATGGTAGATCTTTTGTAATACTCACACAACCATTCGTGACAATTACATTCAATATAATTCAACAGTAGATCCTTCGTAATACTCATACAACCATTCGTCAAAATTACATTCAATATAATAAAACGGTAAATCCTTTGTAATACTTATACAACTATTCATCATAATTACATTCAATAAAATACAACAGTAGATCCTTCATAATACTCATACAACCATTCGTCACAATTACATTCAATATAATACAATGATAAATCCTTCGTAATACTTATACAACCATTCATCACAATTACATTCAATAAAATACAATAGTAGATCCTTCGTAATACTCATACAACCATTCATCAGCAGCCTAAATTCATAACAACCAAATCAAAATCTTATAGTCGGTTTAATATTCATCACAACGCAATAATATATCACCTCAAACAGGTTATTTCAAAACATTAACATTTTCATCATCGTTTCAACATTCATTAAGAACTCGATCGACATTTCATAATTGTTTCGACAATCATTAAAAATTCAATCAAACACTTCATCGTCGTTTCATCATTTAACAAGGATTTAATAATATATCATCATATGTAAATCATTTCAAAACATAAACATCATATGAGAAAAAGGTGGAAACCACCTACCTGTTCCACCTGCGGGTTATTCTTGTTCTGACGAAGGTACAATCTTGGTCGCACCTCCTAAGACATCAATGGTTACAAATCAGTACATTCGTATTCAATAATCACCCAACTAGTCACCATGCACACTTTAAATATATATACAAGTTCATATTCCAGTGTTTTGTATATCATGATCACACAGTGCACTTATTTTAACCATTGGCCTAATTTAGACATGTAAAACTATTGCAGAATTTGTCAACGAAAACTAGTGACGCAAATTCATCAGTGGCAGATTTGGTGAATGCAGAATCATCAACGACTGAATCGCTGGTGTCACCCTAATTTGATAGCGAAACTGATTCGTTGCAGACAACACGATTTCGGCAGCAAAAACTTACTTGCTGCAATTCGGCAGCAAAAACTAATTCGTTGTGGACAATGCAATTTGACAGCGAAAACAGATTCATTGCTAACACCCTCATTCGGCAGCGAACTGTCTCACTGTAATTCGGAAGCAAAAACTGATTCACTGCGAACAACACTAGTTCGCTGCAGACAACATAAATTTTGGTAGAACACTGACTCGCTGTAGACCACATAATTTTGACAGCGAAAGCTAATTCGCTATAGACAACACAATTTTGGAAGTGAATGTTGATTTGCTGTGAACAACACAATTTCAGTAGCGAATACGAATTCACTATAAACTACACAATTTGAGCAACGAATGTTGATTCGCTGCAGACAACACCATTTCAGTAGCGAATGTTGATTCGCTGCAAGCAACACCATTCGGTAGCAAAACCTGATTTGTTATAGACACCACCATTCGGCAGCAAAAACTAATTTGCTGCAGACAACACAATTCAGCAGCGAAATTGATTCGCTGCCGATAACACAATTTGGTAGTGAAAACTAATTCACTGCCAACACCACAATTCGTTCTTTGGATCTAGCAGAATCATATAATTTTAGCATGAACACACATGCAAATTCAATTCCAGTACATACTTTGTCATTAGATGTTTGTTTCAGCTGTAGCATGCTTTTAAGGTTACAAACACACTTTTTTTTGCACTTAACATCGACCAGCACATTTTCATACAAGTTCTTCAATCACATATGCAGAATTCATGACATTAACACATTTATAATTCTGTTTTGGTTTCACATAATTAAGCAACTTTAACAATATCATCATCTTTGCATTTTATCCCTTTAATTTATGTTCTATTAAGCCCTCATCATGGCCGACCACCTCTCTAAGTTTTTGCATTCAAAATTGTACATTTCCTCTATTAAATGTTTTGGAATTAGGTTCCCCGTTCAGCCCCATTTTGCATCTCTCATTCTTGTCTAATTTTCCTTAATAGTTGGTATGAGAATCTTAGGCTATTTACTTTAGGTTTTCTTCTCCCTTTCAATCATAAGGCCCGAAGAACAAGTGGAGGAGTAGTATGGTTCATACCTAATGAATTTAACAAGTTCAATGCAGGTTGTAGTGGCCTGCTCTCCCTCTTCTTTTTGGTTTTCTTCCTTCCCTCTCTTGTTGTCCAGCCGACCTCTAGGCTCCTCTTTCTCCTAGGTTTTTGTTTTTGTCTACTTCTCCTTACTCACTTCTCACTCCATGCTAAGGGAAAGTGGCTTGCAGGCTGATTGGGTTCGATTTTCTGCTTGGAAGAGAGATGTGTGTGCTGCAGTCATGGCTGCTGCCGATTCTGGAGGAAGGTTTAGGCTCCAGCTTCCACCATGTTTTCGATCACTTTTCCTTCCCTCTAGCTCTCTTCTCACGCAGCACCCTACGAGATCTGTACGTAGCTGGTCGGTTTCAGCCTTTTCTTTGGGAAGAGGGAGAGGGTCTGCTGCATGCAACTAGCCGGTTTTACTTTGGGAAAAAGGGAGAGGGCCTACTGCCTAGGGCTGTTGATCGTTCATTTTAGGAAGAGGAAAGGTCACCTTACCTCTCTCCTTGCATTTATACCCCCTCTTAAATGGGAGGGGGGTGTTTGGGTGCTAGATATCTTTAGTTCATATCCCTCTTTTGAGTTATCCTAGGTTAGTTCCTATTCCAATTTTCCTCTAGGATAGGCCAGTACAACACTAATTTTTGTTAGGTTTTATAATGTCGTTGCTGATTCAGAAGTCGATAATAAAAACTGTGTCGCTGCTGATTGAGAGATCGACAGCCAAAAACTACGTCGCTACTGATTCAAAAATCGGCAGCCAAAAACTGCATCGTTGTCGATTCCGAAATTGGCAGCAAAAATTGTTCCGCTGCCAATCCAGAAATCAGAAACCAAAACTGTGCCACTGTGATTCAGAAATCGGCAACCAAAAACCGTGTCGCTGCCAATTCAGAAATAGGTAGCAAAGACTGTGCCGTTGCCGATCTAGAAATTGGCTGCCAAAAATTATCGCTAGCGATCTAGAAATCGGCGGCCAAGTATTGTGTCGCTGCCAATCCATAAATTAGTAGCCAAGTACTGTGCCGCTGCCGATCTAGAAATCGGTAGCAAACTGTGCCACTGTCGATCCAAAAATTGGTAGCAACAGGGAAATCATTTTGGCTTAGCTCTTTTTCTATTGTTGGGTGTTTACACTTATTTTATATTACACAGGTAAACAATGCATCCTACCTTAGGTAAGATGTACTAGGGGTGAAACCAATACACTTTCTTTTATTTTCATGTTTTGACTTTTGAATGATTAGGTTTTAACCTGATAAGATAAGAACTTCTTTATCAAAGAGGACTTATCTTAAACCTTAAACGAATCAATGATTAGAAAACACAACAATACCTTAGTTTATATTAGACAATTATACAATGCATCTTACCTTAGGTAATGTGTACTAGGTGTCCTTCCTAAACACAACCAGCCCTCTTAACCAGACTCTGAAACCAATTAGATTTCCTAGTGACCAAAATACTAGGTAGTAACTCTATCCTTTTTTTTACTGATAAAGATTAAGAATTCCTTGTTCTTTTCACCCATAACCACAAAGATCCTGGTCTGGGAGGATGTTCGTCGCGACGTTGCACACGTGTGACAGAATGGTGACTCCACTAAGGACTTTGCTAACTAAGCTTTATTGTTTGTCTAATTGATGTGTTTTATATTTGTTAGTGTGTACTTTTTTAACATGCATCCTTTTACGCTTTAAATTATTTATTGCTTATTGGTTTGTATATTTTTATTATCAGCATGCATACTTTTTATGCTTTGATTTTTTATATTGCGTATGCATTTGTATATTGAATATAGATTAAGGCATCACTTGCTTTAATCTTTTCTTGAGAGCACACACAAGCTTCCAGGTTAGGTGGGGGATTGATGGTCTTTTCTATAACTATTGGTCAGGGTTTAGATGTGTGAAACACCCAACTCATATCCAAGTGTCTGCTCGGTAATGGTGGACATATATGCCTTAACCATTCCTCGTAACACCCTCATATTGTCTTTATGAAGACTGTCATTGGGCAAATCCAAGACCATTTGAGACCAAGTAGAAAACCTACTCATGTCCACTTAATGTATAGAACATATCCTTAAGACGTAATGTGTCACTTGTAAATTGCATCAAGAAAAGCCTGACATGTAGCATCTTGAATTCTAGGACTTTTGGGTAGCAAATGATCATCATATAGATTCTACAAGAGTCTGATTTATTACAAACTGACTGAGATGAATATGAATTCCCTTGTTGGTGTAGTAAAACACTAGATGACGACCATTGTCACCCTTTAAAGGGCAAACCTGTATTCAATTTACCTTTTTCACATGAATATCATATTTATTAGCTTTGCAACAATGCATGTCTTTCATTTGCAGAAGAAATATAGGCCCGCCCCTAAACGTCAACCCTTACCAAGATCTACAAAAAAACAAATAAGAGAATTCAGCATGAACAAAAAAAAAGATAATTTTTGAGAAAAGAAATGGCTCAATTAACTGATCTAATAATACAAACTAATTGTTCCAAAAGGAAGCCCCAATACATGGAATCCAATACTAAGAAGCTCACTGTGTGAAATGATATATAAATATTTCAATGATTCATGAAACACTATTTATTCATATCAAGTACGAAATAGAGTGATTGGTTTTTGTATTATCACGTTCTTATTGATACTTTGCGTGATATCATTTATCATTTCAAAAATTAAAGACCTCCTCGTCTAAGCCCCATTTTCTAATTAAAGCTTCAGTCTCCAAGTCTTCAAGTGCCTTCACCTTCCTTCTTCTACATAGCAATTGACTTGCCCTCTGATGCTCCTGTTCAGCAACCCTGAATAACCAAAGACAAATCAAGATCCCCAGAAAGCTCCTCATTACTAGACCCAGCCTGAGCAATGAGGCCAGATTCTTCGTGCTCTTTGTTTCTATCCAAGTCTATAATGAAGCTTCCAGTAGCTATGGCTTCTTTCTTAAACCGTCTTAACAAGCACTCTCTAGGAGACTCAGGTTCACTATCTGAACTCAGACCCAAATGGACTATGATCAATTCCCAGCACATTTAAAAAATTACTTGCGATAGATGTGGTAACTTCATCCAAGCTGAGAGATTTCGTTGCCACTTTATTAGCCTTGTAACTTGATTTAGTTTCCACGGGTTTTCATTCTCTAGAAACTAGCTCACAGCAAGCTGGCTTCCAACTTTTTTATTTCAGATTCTAAAATGAGCAGGTTATTAAAGGCTGATTCCAGATCTTCCATGGTTGAGCCTTTCTAGCATAAAAAAAAACAAAAAAAGAATTAAAAAACAAAATGAAAAAAAAAATTAATCAACATGTGAGGAAACACAGCTCTGTAATTTTTTAAACGTGAAAATAAAATTAAAAACAAAAAAAATATGTGGGAAAAATTAAAACTAAATTCTCAACCAGTTTAATATTAAAAAAAAATTCGACAAAGATAATTTTAAAAAAAACATGTGGAGAAACATTGTAGCAAAACAAAAATCATGTGGGGAAACATTGTAACAATTTACGATGTTTTAAAGAAAAAATCCACGAAGCAAAATTTTCAACCAGCTCAATATATAAAAAATAAAATCGACAAAGATCATTTTGGAAAAAAAATTTCATAAAAAAAACCGTGTAGGGAAACATTGTAGTAATCCATGATGTTATAAAGAAAAAAAATTACAGTAATAAATTCTCTACCAGTTCAATATTAAAAAAAATCGAAAAGATAATTTAAAAAAACGCAAAAAAAGAATAAAAGAACAAAAAACAAAAGAAGAAGACAATCTTGGAAAAAAAAAAACATGTAAAACGCAAAAAATTATGGAGGAAAAAAGGGGAAAAAAGTGAGGAAAAACAAAAAACAAAAGGAAAATAAACAAAAAAAGAAGACAAAACACAAAAATAAACAAAAATAAATGACAAAACAAAAAAAAACACATGGAAAAAGCTACAATACTTTCCCCATAAATTTTAGAGTATTTGTTAATATAGTTGGTCCGAATTAGCACAATTTCAAAAGGTTTTTTTTAAAATGAGTTTAAAGAAAAACATTTAAATATATAAATCAAGCCAGAGAATTAAATCTAATCATTATTTGGATTACATTATTTAATTTTAATCTGATGTTTTTTAAAATTAACTCAAATCAAGATTATGTTTATGAAATATTTGAATTTTGAATTAGAAAAGATGAAATAAAATTATGTTTCTCCATCTACTTTACAAGAGAATCACACTTCAAATCTTTTAGTTTGTAATGTCAATCACTACACTTGATCTTCGATAGGGTAATACAACCGTCAAATCTAGTTATCAAATTGGGAAGGTGGGAAGGTTTGGCATGCATTATCTAAAATTCAAAGCAAATTTGAATTAAGATTGTTTTTAATTTGAATTAATGTATAATTAATCCTAATCACAAAATACCAAATTTGAATCAATTCTCAAATCTAAGAACTTTGTAGTCAAAATAAATTTAATACAGTCTTTTAACTTTGAATTGTTGGAATATCAACTCAATCTGTGATTCTTTGTAAACAAAAAATGGTTTTAAATGGAGTGCAAAATAGTAAATAATAATCGTTTTAACGTCATTATTTCTTCTCCATCAAACTAAACCTAATTTAAATAAATCCCATCTAATCAAATTAGTTTCTACTTTACCCACATTAAAAAGGGACTTGAATGGAAAAAAGGTAAAAGCCAGGGGTCAAAGTAGAAAACGTTTGTAACTTAAAAATCAATCAGGCCCATTATACGGAACCCCACGTGGATCTCAGTGAGTACATCAAGGATAAGAGAAAGTCACAGAATCCAATCTAGAGGGTGCGGCTCTCTATCTGTATTGCCACAGAGGTATTTAGCTAGCTTGCAGCTGTAGTAGATTTCTACTTGAAATGGAGAGATTAATGCAGGTGCCTTATGAAGCAACGGTGAAGGTGATGTTAGCATCTCTGGAAAGAAATTTGCTACCAGATGCGGTGATCAGGAGGCTCACTCGCATGCTCTTGGCTGACCGTCTTCGTTCTTGCTACAAGACATCCTCTGAACTCCAGCTAGCTGACCTTCTCCAATTCGTTCATTGTAAGTTTTTCTAACCTCATATATATGTTTGCATTCATCATTCATGTCTCTACATGTCGAGATAGAAAAAAACTACGCGAAACAAAACGTCTTCAAATTAGAACTTAAGGCAAATTATGAGTTTGGGGTGATTCACAGGCGGCAACAAGTCATTGCTAAAAGCCATTAACGACAACGGCCAGGCTAAAACGACACATCCTTTGGTTTCAGAGAATTTATTTTCTCCTCATTAAGAATTTATTTTTTTGGTGGTTGCAAATAAGAATTATTTTTTTAAGGTGCAATTGGCTATTTTCAACGTTTTTAATAGTGCTGATTACTTGATTATGATGTGGGATTTGGACATGGTGCCGTGGGTTGTGTTGGGAATTGGAATCAAGTTACCTATTGGGACCCTTTTAGTTATAAATTCCAAGAACTTGAAAATTTCTCGAATTTGAATAAACAAGAAGGAATCAAATAAGAAATTAAATCCTAGTAAAAATGTGTTTGACAATTGTGAGTGATTTTTAAATAACTTTTTGTATTAAAATACATGTCAATGATTTTTTTATTTTTTAAAAATTATTTTTGACATCAGCATATCAAAACAGTTCAAAACGTATAAACCATATTAAATTTTAATAAAAAAATCAAATTTTTTGGGAACGCGGATTGAACCGTGTTTTCAAACGCTTCCTAAATAACTCAGAGGTAAAAAGAAAAACAATAAAAAATTTCACGGTGAGACGAAAAGGAAGTCATGAACTTTGAAGTAAAAGAACAATTTGTTCGAAGCCAAGGAATGAATTCGTTTAAAAGTAATTTAGAAATTAGAAATTGAATTACTATTATTATTATTATTATTATTATATGTCCTGATGTGTGAAATGGTTATGTTTGTGCCTATGTTTGCAGCTCTAAAAGAAATGCCTATAGCTATCAAGACTGATAGGCCAAAAACTCAACATTATGAATTACCAACCTCTTTCTTTA
>Ga0325403_1001076_pt1 | contig 21983 bp, 23 predicted proteins | sample PopdelMetagenome_19_FD_205665 | JGI IMG/M metagenome (GOLD analysis project Ga0325403, IMG submission 205665) | Populus deltoides microbial communities from Bellville, Georgia, United States - Xylem-PdKOR-R4 | ecosystem: Host-associated > Plants > Phyllosphere > Stem > Wood/Secondary xylem... | reverse complement strand
GCCACCTAGTATTATGATCACTAAGAACCCTGACTGGTCAACAGAGATTCTATGGTACGGGACTGGTTACGCGAAAGGGAAAATATTATCAACCCTTAAGCGTCCTACCTGACGCAAGCTGCATTGCTGGTTTTATCTTAAATTGTGAAAGGTTTGTTTGTGTTCCATTCTTATGGTCATCGTATAATATTCCCGACTCTGGCGTCAGTGAATATTCACCTATGAATATTTCTAACTCTGACGTTGGTAAATATTGTGCAATCCACAAAGTATGGTATTCCTGATTCTTGCGCCAGTGAATAAATCCGTAAAATTTATATTACAAGAAAAAAAAACTATTATATATATATATATATGTTTTTTTTATTTTTGTGGTCCAGTCAAAAAAAAGAAAAAAAAAAGCATTGTGGTATGTATGCGTGAGTAATTCACGCATGCATGTAACAGTAACAAACTAATTAATCTAGCAAAACAGAAAGAAGAAGAAGTTACCTGGTTGCTGTAAGCCGAGGGCGATGGTGATCTAGGCGTGAGGCTGCTGGCCGGAAAGGAACTCTTTCCTCTGTTTCTTCTCATCTTGTGCCACCCCTACTCTCCTTTGCGTTTTTGTGTACTTTTCCTCTCTCTACTAAAAAGAGAAGGTTGCTGCTGCTAAGGTTGGAGCATGCTCACGGTGCACAGTGTTGGCTGTTGGATGTTGATGGACCTAGAGGAGGCGCGCAGTGCTGTTTGCTGGATTGCTGCTGGAGTTAGTGATGACGCAGTGACAGTAAGGGAGCTGCTATTTTCAGCCCGGATGATAAAGACTCCGTCATTCCCGTGACTGTAAGTAACCAAACCTTATTGTTGCTACTGAAAGGGGCTATTGTTGTTGCCGGTTTGGTTGGTCTTTAGTGAGGTTGCTGGACTATGGTGGAAGAGAATGTTAGGATACTGGCATGCAAACCCGACAAGATAAAAGGCAAGGGACAAGATAAAATGAGAAATTAGACACACAAGAATTTACGTGGTTCACCCAATTTGGCTACATCCACGGGCAAGTATAGAAGGATTTTACCAAATAATGTGGGAATTACAACCTCTCTCTACTAATAGGAGAACAACTGAAATCTCTCTACTAATAGGAGAAAACTCCTCACTTACTCTCTCACAAATACCTCACAATTTTGTGGGATTACTTTCCCTCTCTCACTCTTCTCTTCCTCTCTTGTGATGTGCAAAATAAGCTTGGATGCACTGCCTATTTATAGGCAAGCATCCAAGCAAAGGACAAAGGGGCACCAATTGGTGCTGCAAGTGGCACCGAATTGGTGCCCAACATTGTTGAATTTGCAGCACCAATTTGGTGCCTAAAATTGTTGACTTTGCCAACAATGCAGCTGGCTTCACAGAGAAGAATGAGAGGCCATGGGGGGCAATGTGTGGAGGTCGAGAAGGGAGAGTGAGGGAGGTTTGCCTTCTTGTTTACGAGCGCTGCCGGAGGCGAAGGCTGAAAGTGACACCGATTGTGGACAACGCCCTTTTGTTCCTGCTCCTCTTTCTCTTTTTTTTTTACTTGATCTTTCTCTCGTCTTCCTCTGCTTTGTTTTTTCTTTTTTGGTTCTATCTCCAAGTTAATTATCTCTTATATTCTCTTTTCTTTATTGCTCTCCTTTTTTAGGTTTTCCTCTCCTCTTTTTTTACATACACTGAGATCTATATTTATAGTGCAAGAGTCTCATCGCGTGTAGAAACAAAGTTTCAATAAAACTCATTCTCTTCTTTGAAGTTTGAATTTGATTAAGAATCAAATTTGAAAGCGGATAATTATCATTATCTTGAAGATAGGGATTATCTTAAAGATAGGGATAGAATGAAAAAAGCACATTGCAGTCCCTAGTTTTCATGTAAGATGACAAATCACACTTTTTATCGAAATAAATCTCTGATCTTTTAATTTTACATTTTAAACCCTGTAAAATTAAATCAAAAGCCAACGGGCTATAATGGGGTTACAACAATGACCATAAAGGTCTGTTGGATAGTAACACAATGAAGTGCAGTCCCCACAATAACAGTCAACTCTACTGCCCCCTTCACAGGCACTGCTGATCTTTCTATCCTGATGAGGGGTGTTGGCACTAAAGCTATTCTAGAGGCGTCTATGCCTATATTTGTCATAGTCTTTGTTGATAGGATGTTCACTGAGCTACCATCATCTATTAGGATCCTATGGACCTTATAACCCTTCACGACCATGTAAATCACCAAGGCATCTTTATGCGGGTGTTTAATCCCTTGTCCATCAGCAAGGGTAAAGGTGATGGGTTCATGCCAAGAACTTTCTTGACCCATTGTAACTAGAATTTGATCTCCCAACCTTATCCTTTTATTGCTGATGACGCCTACATTGGTTGATAAGCCCCTAGTATGATAAGGACCTTTGGGATTGTTGGTCCCTGTTGTCTCACTTCAACTCCCTTCCTGTCCAGAGATGGATCCTTTTTTAAGAACTGTCTGAGGTATCTTTATGCCAAGAGTCTCTTTACCTCTTTTTTTAGAGCATAACAATCCTCGGTGTCATGTCCCTTCTCCCTATGAAACTGGCAGTACTTCTTGGAGAACTTTAAGCTAGGGTTAGGCTTTAAGGGAGGAGGATACTGAAGCAAGTTTTGACCTCTTGAAGCAATGTAGATCTCCATGTAACTGGTATTTACAGGGGGTATAGACCCTTTCGGGCCTGCTGGGATGTTCCCTGAAGGGTTCTTTCTTCTTAACCTCATATTGTCTGACATGGGAACGGTTCCTGCTAGAGGGTTTGTTACTGATCCCTCCTCTATAGACCCGAGTGGAGCTTCTACGAGCAGTCAAGGCTTCCTTTACTCTTATGTGACTCTCAATCATATGCTTCACCCTAAAGAGAGTTTTGTTCTGTAGCTGGTGGAGTTATTTCCACAATTCTGCACTTCTGACCCCTTTGATCAAAGCCTCATAACCTATGGGCTCTAGTAGGTCTTCCACTCAAAGCATTTCGTTATTAAATCTCCTCAGATATACCTCACTGGACTTTTTTTCGCCTTGGATAATTCCAAATAGTTCAATGGAGCTTTTCTTCGTGGGGATGCTAGTGCTGAAACGTGTTACCAGCTTAGTATATAGATCCTGAAAGCTTAGGATCGACCCCGACTTCAAGTTGTTGTATCATGTCCTCATGTTTCCTCTGAAGGTAGTGGACAATATCTTGCACATGACATCATTGTTATGGATGACCAGCTCAAGGCTCCCCCTTATATCCTGGATATGCTTTCGAGGATCTGTAAGTCCATCGTAGCTATCCAGGTTCATCTTCGCTGATAGATATTCCTTAGGCACCTTGGCTTCTAGAACTCTTTTGGACTTGGGAAGCCTTCCACCTAATACTGGTGGGCAAGTTGGTGATGCCGTGAGTTCTCCTCAGCCTTTCTTCTAGGTCGTTCCCAGTGTGAGCCAGATGAACTGGATGAATTTAGCATGGAACAACAAGAGTGATGACTCTCTTCTCTCCCACGGTGGCTAGTTTGAATTTTACAGGAATGTTCACTTCTCATTGCTACTGTGGGATGATGTGAACATTCTCGAGTTGGGCTACGAGAACAACATCTGGGTGGTTCCTCCTCATTCTGCGCATATCCCTCTGCATAACTGAGGCGTCTCCAGGCTACAGGGGTTCTTTGTGGCTGAGGTTCTAAGACATGTGTTCGGACATCATGAGCTGGTTGAGGATGAATCGTGAGTTGTCCTCTCAATCTGATGACCTCTTTAGAGAGCAAACATATCTGCTCAACCATCTTATCAATCTGAGGTTGGGCAGACATGCCAGCAGCAATGGTGGCTTTTATGATACGCCCTGATTGTATGGATCTGCCATGGTGGTGTAATATATGGAATCGTACGCCAAAGCTTAGTTTCTTGCTGGAAAAGTAATTAGCTTTTGGTAAGGGTCCCACAGACGACACCAACTGATGACGTTATAAAAACCACAAGGAATATTCTGGGATGAATTATTCATAGATATTCTTGCACATCATTCATAGTGTGTTCTATGATCTTCCCTTCAAGAATGCATTGACTTCTTCTTTAATGGATCTCCTCAGGAGGTGTGAATCTCTTCTTGAATAAATGCCTACACAAAGTCCCCTAAGGTGTTGATAGGGGACCCTCCGAAGATCAAGTCAGTACTATGAATATTTGTGTAAAAAATGATATTAATAAAGATATTAATGAGCTTTTATGAAGACATAGAAGAGGAAAGGGAAGAAGATGTAGAATTAAATAAGAAGAAGCAGAAAGCATGCTTTTGTCATAGAGTATAAGGTTTTCGAACCCCTTTTTGCATATTCATGCCCTTTTTTATATTACCTGACTTGACTTGTTTCATGCAATGTAGGAGGGGTATAAAAGTAATCTTATATGAGTAAGATAATATTATCTTATTGCTCGTACCATCACATCTAATTAATGTAAGTATTGATTGCTTGTTCGTATTTAATAGGATTATGATGGACATCATAATTATTAACCCAGACTTTGGGTATGGGAGGCTCAGTGTGGAATGACCCTTTAATTGCATACTCAACCTGAGGAACGTTGGGTTCAACTCACACCCGGAGCCCGGGAGGAGTCGGGTCCATCTCGTGGCTGCACTCAAGAATGGTTAGGGATGATCGTGCCACAGCCTAATATGGAGCTATGGTGTGGTCACGTCCCTCACCCAACATGGGGTTGAGCGCAGACACGTATAAGCTCAACATGAAATTGGGCGCGGACGCGTCCCTGGCCCAATATGGGGTTGGGCGCGGACACGTCCAGGCCCAAAATGGAGCCCAACATGGGGTTGGGCGAGGACGCGCCCTTGCCCAATCGTAGGGTTGAGCGCGAACGTGCCTTTGCCCAACGTGGGGTCAGGTGCGAGAGCGTCCCTCGCCCAACATGGGGTTGGGGGTGGACGCACCCTGGCCTAATCGTGGGGTTGGGCGCAGACGCGTCCCTTGCCCAGCCTATGGCTGGGCGCGGACATGCCCTTGCCCACCAGGGAGTTGGGCGCAATCATACCCCTGCCTAACTTAGAGTTGGATGTTGAGAAAGACATAATCTCATTTTAGGTTGTGACTTTCATGTGTTGGCTTTGAAATGGGGTCGGTTTATAGAAATCATGACCCATCAAATATACTTAGTGATTTTTTTTCCTTTTTGTATAATACTTAATACTAAATTATTAGTCTGCACTTCGTTATGGATGATTAGTACTTAAAAGTGCATTTTTATCAAGGTTTTATATCATCATTTTGCACTTGAAGTATCAATAACTCCTTAACTAAAGCATGTTTTATAGTAACATATCTAATAATATAAGATACCTTTAATTTATGGTAAATGTTCTTCTTAAACACAGGCTTACAACTTTCATGAGGAGCCCAAGATTTAACAAGGCCGTTTTCAAGTCCAAATTGTAGCAACAACAAAGAAGTTCAAATCTGTCCTGCAGCCCAGACACTGTTCAATGTTCAGCCCATATCTCGAGTTTTAGAAGTCCAAATGATCTCAAAATTTTACCCTGGAAAGATGAGACAATTCCCTAGAACTTTCATGATTAAAGTCTGTTCAAATTATGACGTTATCAATGACGTTTTTGGCAGACAAGAAGATAAGAATTGTCACCAAGTCAAGATATGGTCACCCATTCATCAATTAGTCAACAAATCAATAGTTCTAAATTTTGGCCTATAAAAGGAGGCATTTGCCATGTATTTAGGCATCTTGGTTTTCAGATCAAGATCATGCTCTTGCTCTTGCTCTCTCTTTATATTTTGTAATGCTTAAGTTTTGCTTATATTAATCTCTTGTTTAAGCTTTTCATTTCCTTTCCTTGTTTATTTATGTTTCTTTCTTTCATTATGTCTAGCTAGGTTAATTATGTCAAGGTGAAAAGTTTACACTAATGGTGTAAGAATAAGTATAATATAAACTTAACATGGACCTTAATGTTGGATGCTAACATGCTTTATATTTGTTATATTGTTCACTTTTAATACTTTGCTTGTTAAATGGTTAATCTAGATTTATGTTGTATAACACTTGGTACAACAAATACTTGGCACTTTCATAGCCCATACTGTATGGTATAACCGACACTTGAGCTATGAAAGGAACTTGATTTGTTGTTAACATAAGTTATAATCATGAATGCCTGACAACATTTACAAGTATTAGCATTATTCGAATAAGATAATTAATGTAATCATGTTAACAATTTATAATCTGATTGGAACCTCCTTTGTGTGTGGTTTCCAATTGAATAATAAGAGTTTATACTATACTTGTTTGAAATACCATTAGTGGATCCTCTAACCTTAACATTTGTTTTTATCATTGTTTAATTCTCATATTGATCTTTCATCTCAAAGTTCTCATCAACTTCAACTTCAACTTCTTCTTCTTATTTATTTATTTATTATTATTATTATTATTATTATTATTATTATTATTATTATTACTACTACTATTATTATTACTATTATTGTTGTTGTTATTGTGTTACTATAATTTATACAATTAACCTCCCTGTGGTTCGATCCCGGTCTTGCCGGGTTATTTATTACTTCGACACTCCTACACTTGGGAAAAGACATCAATCTTTTGGTCATGTCAATGGATCAGATGAATATTTTATTGAATGTAATAAAAAAAGCATTTAGATGTTTCTAATGTGTTTTTATTTTTTGTAGTGGAAAAAAATTTTAAATTATATAAAAATTGATCGATATAATCCAGTTAATTTTACTAATACAAAAACAACCGGACTATAATTCTTGGAAATATGGTGAATTAATGTCTTCAATATGGAAAGAGAAATGGAAAACTGCAAGGCAAATGGGATAAGAAATCAAGTAGTGCCAAAGATATTTTAATACGCGAATATTCTAAAACATGGAGATCCTAATATGTGGCCCCCGGCGCCTTATCGCGCTATATGTGATTGATAAACGCCACTTATAATAATGCATCCACAACCAATGAATAAAATTTCTCTTAAAAATAGCCCTTTTTCCTTTGTATTGAACGCCTTGTATTATTATTTTTTTTTGAATTAAGATTTTGGTAGTGTTTGCAGTGTAGCAATACGTCGTAGCTCTAATATACAATGAATATACTGATTGATTTAAAGCTTGATTTTATCGGTGTTCTTGATTCCATCAAAATAACACTTACTAACATAATAACAAATGAGAAATATCATCCAAATATATATTGTAGGTAATTTTTATTTCATTGTTAATATAATTATTGATTAATATACCATGAAAAAAACTTATCAGTATGTAAATTCATCAATGATTATAATAAATCCACAAATACAAGAAAACACAAATTTATTTGTTGTATTTTTGAAACATAAAAAAATCATTTTTATTTTTATATTTTTTTGTTAAAAATGCACAAACATTTTTATTTAGGATATGGTCATATGCACATACAAAACCACATTTTTGTTTTTTTTTTGTTTTTTTATAATTTTTTTTGTATAAAAGGGTAAGCATAAAAAAATATCTCATAAAAAAAGTTCTAAACAAGGCCTAAACCATAAGCCTATCTACCTTCTTTTATTGTTAATATAGGAACTTAATCATTATATTATGACTTATTAATTTAAAAGAAGCTGGAATTGAATGTCATATGGTTCTGTTGAATTTAATCTGCATTTTAATTATATAATAAATCTATCATTCCTTACTTGGTTAATCAAAAGGACACTCAGATCCGCACACAACAATAATAAGAACTGAAACTTCTAATAGAAATTAGATTTTAAAAACTAATAAATTTGAATTTTAGTTGGACTGCTTTACTTGTAGCTATTGCCAAATATCAATTGCAAATTGAAAGCTAAATCTCTCAAAAAAAAAATTGTTAAACCATCATCCAAAATATTAAATTAACAGATACAATATTTAAACCAACACCATAAAAAAAATTCTTAATATGCTCGCTTGATATAACTTGCATATCCTCAATATGCGAGGTCAAGAATATAACAATGCTAATAATGGACATGGTGCATGGAACAAACTATAAGCTCTATTTTTTTAGATTACCCTTATACATATTATTATTTTTTTGAGAAGTATATGATTTCATTGAATGCCATAACCTGGCGGCATGTGAAATTACAGAGCCTGCAGCATATCAATTTTGCAGGAACTACCAAACGAAACAAGGTCCATATAAAGAGGACAAAACAACAGATATAGCCTAAGAAAGTAACAGTGGAATCTACACAAGATAACCATCACAACAAAATCCAGGGGAAACTTCCAAGAGTCTCCAGTTCATCTCTCTAGTGAATCTGAACCTCTGAAATGGTGCACTTTTAGCAGCCTGATAGACATAAGCTGAGAGATTGATCAAAACCAAGCAATGAAATCACTGGATCTTCACACTCCCTGCTTAGCCATACAATCTGCCAGACTATTGCTCTCACGGTACACATGAGAAAAAGTAATTGAGCCAAAAAATCTAGTCAATCTCTGAACTGTGGAGAAGAGCTCTCGATGCATCCATGGCCTGTTATGAGAATTGTGCATCCAGCTGATTACATTGGCAGAATCAGATTCAATAGTAATATGTTTATGATGAAGAAGACAATTTGAGGCTGAGAGCTCAACAGCTTTGACAACAGCTCTCAGTTGAGCTATATTCGAATCTAGTATCCCTACTGGCAAGGAAAAAATACCAAGGAGATAACCATGGTGGTTTCGCAGGACACCACCTATACCTGAGAGTCCAGGCTTTCCAAGAGAAGAGCCATCCACGTTCCACTTGAAGCTGTCAATGGTTGGAGGAGACCATATCACACCGGTTCTGGTAATCTGAACATTGGACCAACGAATCAGACCTTCTACCGATCTTAACAGGTCTGAAGGGGAGTAAGGAAAGTCAGGATGAAGTGCTTTCAACCATAAGCATAGCCGAGTGATGATAAGGAAGAAAACTTAATCATAGTTCGGTGACTTTTGTTGAAAGATCAGGTCATTTCGAAGAAGCCAAAGGGACCACGCCACTGAGAAAAACAACATCAACCATGCTTTCTTCTGAAATTTACCATGGACCATGAAAGTCCACTAAGAGAATAAGCCTGACAAATTCTTTGGGCAACACCATGATAATCCCCACCACTTAATGATTTTGGACCAGATAATCCAATGCTGATGGCAATGTAAAATTAAATGATCAACCGACTCTTCCTTAACTAAACAAATAGGACAGTTAGAGTCTGAGATATCCAAAACACCTCTTCTAACCAGCACACCTCGGGTGTTGAGTCTGATAATAATAGCCATCCAGCAAAAGATCTCCATTTTAGGAGGGACTATACCTTTCCAGATCCCAGCAAAAGAGAAGCCATTGTTAGGATAATGAGTGGGACTTAACAGCCCACATAGAGATTTAACGGAGAATCTTCCTAATTTGTTGTCCTTCCATATTAGTCTATCCTCTGCCTCGTTGTCTAAGAGCACCGTTGAGAGAACAACATATAGTTGTTCTAACAAGCCAATGTTTCGACCCCTCAAAGGTCTTATCCAGGAAAAGAACCATGTCTATTCAAAACCATCCCACATTCCCATCTTGTCAATGCTGGCATCTTTATCATTGGATAAATGGTAAAGAGTAGGGAAACGATCTGCAAGACAGTAATTGGCAAGCCAAGTATCATGCCAAAACACTGTCCTTTTGCCATTTCCAATAAGAACCATAGATTGATGAGACACAATCTCTTGTAACCTGTTGTCTTTAATGTAATGGTTGATCATACGCGTCCATGTGCTTCCAGCTCCTGAAATAGGGGCTTGCGGCAGGAAACTAGAGCAGTTAATGTTGTGTATGAATTTGACCACTTCCTTCCACAGGCTTGTGTCCTCCGAGCCTAACCTCCATAGCCATTTATACAGCAGAGCTTTGTTTTATCCCTTAAAGATCCAATCCTAAGACCCACAATCCTTTTCGGAAGAGTAACTATTGTCCAGCTGACGTTGCATAATTTCTTGCTTTCCTTTTTTCCGGACCACAGAAAGGCTCTGAACTTCCTCTCAATTGTTGTTGCAACTGTTGCAGGAATGGGAAATAGAGATAAATAGTAGATGGGCAGGTTACTTAGGACAGATTTAAGTAGACACAGTCTGCCCCCAATGGATAAGAATCTGCCTTTCCATGCAGCCAACCTGCAGCTGATGTTGTGGATAATAGGCTTCCACATTGAAATTCTGTTCATATTTGCACCGTTGGGGAGACCAAGATATGTGATGGGAAGTTGTTCTTGCTTGCATCTAAGGATCTACGCTGAGTGGCGACATACATGATCTTCAATACCCACTCCAATAATACTGCTTTTAAAGAAGTTAACTTTCAACCCCGATATAAGTTCAAAGCACAAAAGGATATGCTTTATGTTCTGTAAACTAGATAGGGAAGCTGAACTGAATATAAGGGTATCATCGGCAAACTGCAGGTGAGATAGGGCAGGACCAGTCTTGCTAAAATTTAGTCCCTCAATCAGTCACATACCACAACCACGCTGCAGCATACAACTCAATCCCTGAACTGCAATATTAAAGAGAAAAGGAGAGAGAGGATCTCCTTGGCATAATCCTTTTTCCAAACTGAATTCCTTTGTGGGAGAGCCATTAACAAGAACAGCCATCTTTGTTGTGGAAATACATTGCATAATCCACCCTCGCCATCTAGTTCCAAAACCCATACTAGCATGACTTCATTAATGTATTCCCATAGAACAGAATCAAATGCTTTGTGAAAGTAAAGTTTGAAGAGATAAGCTTTACTCTGTTTTGCCTTGATGTAAGCAATAGCCTCATTTGCAATCAATACACTGTCAAGTATTTGCCTCCCTTTGATGAAAGCAGTTTGATTATCTGTAATAACTTCTGGCATAACATGTTTCAGTCTGATTGCCAGCATCTTTGATATAATCTTGTACAAGCTTCCCACCAAACTGATAGGTCTGAAATCCGCTAACTTTATAGCATAATTTATCTTCGGGAAGAGGGTCACAAAGGAGCTGTTGATGCCTAATGGGAGAACGTTAGATTGATAAAATTCTTGAACCATTCGGGTAATGTCCCCGCCTATAGTACTCCAAGCTTTTTTGATGAAGAAAAAATTAACACCATCAGAACCTGGTGCCTTATTTCCTTCACAGTTCCAAACCGCAGCTTTGATTTCTTTTGCAGAGAACGGGCATTCCAGAGCAGCCGAGGATAAGGGCTGCAACATTTGAAATTCCAGATGATAACGTGAGGGCCTTGGTCTGTCATGATGGGAATATAAGTTACGGAAGAAGTTGAAGAATCTTCATATCTACAGGATTAGACAATATCTTGTCGTCAACCTCTAGGGATAACATCTAGTTCCTTTTCTGTCTTATTGTTACAGCTAAATGAAAAAAAATGTGTGTTCATGTCTCCAAGCTTGCACCATTGCACCCTTGACTTCTGTTGCCAAACAGACTCTTGCATTCTATACAAAGTTCTTAGTTTAGTGGCAATGCTATTGCTTCTAATCAATTCAACAGCTGACAGGTCTCTGCATTCTTTAAGATGGTCGAGGGAGTCAGCTTCCAGCTCCAGCTCCTTGATTTGGTCAGACATGTTGCCCACAACATCTTTATTCCAGTGCTTACATCTCTCTCTTAACATCTTGAAAGCTGAGACCATATTCCTTCTATTAGTTGATGAGACTAGAATTGAGTTCCAGAAGTTTTGTATCATCTGCCTGAAGTCAGCCACCAGCCACCAGCAGTTCATGAACCGAAATGGTTTTGGTCCCCAATTTATAGAGTCTAACAATAGCTGCAGGGGTCTATGATCAGAAAATAACCTTGGGAGACCGAATAAAGTAGAGGCTAGAAGAAACTGCAGCCAATCACCTGATATGAAAATTCTGTCAATGCGACTCGCCGCGTTACCTCTGGACCATGTAAATCTTTTTCCATTTAAGGGGAGATCAATAAGTTCGCAGCCATCAATGCAGTGCTTGAATATTGTCATAGAAGCAAAAACTTTTGAACCACCTTTTCTATCCGAGGGTGACAAAGTTTCATTAAAATCACCTGCAAGACACCATGGGGGTGCTGACACTATCTTTGAAATTAATCAAGTAATCCCATAATTCCTTCTTCAGGATACCATCAATCGGAGCATAGATAAAGGAGACCATGCAATTCAAATTGTAACGAGTAAAGGTACCTTCAACATGTAAAATACGCCCATTTATAGCAATTGAACATCTAGATACACAAAACAAAGCTGGATTCCATATACATAAAATCCCTCCAGAGAGGCCTAATGAGGGAACTGCATACCAGTCTCTAGCATGCCGACCCCAGACAGAGCTAATAATACTATCAGTAATATTTTCCATTTTTGTTTCTAATAAACCCAGAACATCAATAGAAAATTTCCTACCCAAATTCCTCACGCATCTTTTCTTATCTCTACCCCCTAAACCACAAACATTCCAAACAACAATACTACCCATAAAAATGAGTTGAAAGAACCATACCGTCAGACTGGATAAGATAATTAGCTTACTCCTTTTTCCTTCATAGCCACTCCTTCTGCTCTTTTTCTATAAATCCCTGCAGTGTTTGTGTCATCAGGCGATTATCATCATGCTCTTGAAGGATGGCTTTCCCCACTTCCTAGCAAGCATTAGCTTCCTCCCACGAGCCGGACAGTAAAGTGTCAGCAGCTTGGCTACCATGAGTTGCAGGGGATCGATAGAGTGAGCTACTGGCCTCATCATCACCCGCCTGTTCCTTCCCAGAACAAATAATTGCATCTCTATTCTTAATGCCATTGTCCGACACTGAATACTCTATGACTGCTGTCTCAAATTGCTTTGGCATGTGGTTTGCCAGTTTGCGCGATTTCCTTCTCGAAAGAGAGTGAGTTTTGCGTTTGATCCTCTTTGCTCTGTGTTTCTGCGATTTCTTATTTCTTAATTCAAGGATGGAAAGCTCAGATGAGTCAGCAATGGGTTTTATGAAGTTTGCAAAAGATGGCCCAGTGTCTGTTGAAGTAGCCATTGTTGTTAGGCCTACAATGGGTTGTTTCTGCCTTTGCTTTCGGCCCGTTTGCTTAGGCTCTCCACTAGTATAGCCCCCCTCTTGATCCAATTCTTCTCCCTCAGAAAGATAGACAACGGGCTGCCCAACTACAGTCCTATAATCAGCTGCAGCCACCTTGGCATAGTCATATCGTACTAGTGCTAAACAGTTATCAACTTCATACACGCTCTCCTCGGCTAAAGCTGCTTGTTTGCATGGCTCCGTGATTTCTGGATATAGGTACATAGGTGGCATGACATGCTCGGTGAGTGCACTGTCAAGCAGATTATTATTACCCAACGCAGCAATGAGATCAAATTCAAATTCTGCACCTTGTCCTGTAGCTCTGTGGGACAGTGTATCTCTCATCGGAGCATCACCTTGATCGTCCTCGTCGTCTTCAAAGAGCCCCGATTCTGTGTAAAGATGATGTTACTCAATACAAAAATATTTTTGAAAAATAAACAAGCAAAAAAACCACTAAGAAGGAAGGATGTATCTAGTTGGCTATTTGAAGAAAGTGTAATTGCCTATTCAATTACTGATCTTGATTCGTAAGATAAGTTTGAAAAAGTAAAGCAACAACAATTTATATTGATCATAGAACTCAAAAAGAAAAATCGTTCAAAATTATTGCATTAAGAAAGCTAAAAGAGACTAATATGCCTACTAGGAAAGAAGATTGATCTTCTTGGTTTTTTATACTTCTATTTTGATTATTTTTTAATTTTTAATTTTTTTTCTTAATTTTTTATAAAAGTTTTATTTCTTTGCAATTGGAATCTTTAATTCATATCCATACATACAAAATTGATTAAAGTGAGTAGAAAAGTACTCATTTGATATCAAGAAAATGTATGGAATGTATATATGAGATAATTGATGTTAATTAGAAGGAGCAGAAAGCAAACTCCTAAGAAGCCACACAATCCTAACTATTAGGAGGAAATACTACAAGTGACAAGATTTAAGGATACTTACTGTTACGTTGAATTAAAAAATCAGGTCTATAAGGCATTGTAAACTAATTAGATTGAAAAAATCACGTGGCTTACATTAGAACAACACATTTACAAGCTGATAGCTAGATCTCCACTCTATAAATAAGCCTGGTTCGTTCTACTTATTCAAACCACTCGATCTTCTCTAGCTACGCACTTCTTCCTTCTTTCTATATTTACTGTTTTTATTTCTGTCATAATCCAATTTTTTATCATTTTTTTAATTATTTTATTTATTAAAAATGATAAAAAAATAATGATGAAATAATAATAATAATAATAATAATAATGATGAAAAAACAAGTAAAATGAAATAGATGAAGAATGAATTAAAATTTGGGTTAAGGGCAAAATTATTGGAAGTTTTGGGGTTTAATTAAACTTTGAAATTAATCTAATTAAGCTTGGAATTAATTTAATTAATCCAATTAAGGGTTTAATTGGAGAATTGATAAATATTTAGACTTAATTAAGCTTGAAATTAATTTAATTCATCCAATCAAGGGTTTAATTGGAGAATTGATAAGTTTTGAGACTTAATTAAGCTTGGAATTAATTTAATTTATCCAATCAAGGGTTTAATTGCAGAATTGATAAGTTTTGAGACTTAATTGAACTTAGAATTAATTTAATTAATGAATCAGGGACTTAATTAAAGAAATACCAAAGTTTGAAGAGTCAATTAAGGGCTGAATTGATATGTTCTGAAACCAAGGACTGTTTCGTAAAATGTGCTGAAATGCAGGGGTCCTGTGAAAGTTTACCCAGGGGTTTGCTTACAAAAAGTTCAAAACTTCAAGGACCGCATCAAAAATAGCAATTGGAATCGAAAACGGAGCCGTTTCTTGGATAAATTGTTCACTGCGCGCCCATTTCAGCTTCGATTTCGACGGTTACAGAGAATATTTATGTTTCAGCGCAGAGGCATTAACAAGGGGCAGCCAAGAGATAAAAAGGGAAGAGGAAGGAAACAAAAAAAAAGAAGACATTACAGAGAAAAAAAGAGAAAAGGGAGAGGAGAAAACACATAAAAAAAAAAAACAAAGGGGGCGGCGAACCCTATACCAGCCGTCGCCCCCTTTCAGGCTTTTTTTGGCTTTTCTTCTCCCATCAGACACTTTTCACTCCTTAATCTCAACCCCTAGGAGCTGCAACTCCTCGTCGAGAAAGAGCACATCACATGGGGAACATCATTGTGCACAGCCACACCTCATCACACCTCATCCTCACACACACAAAAAAAGCATAGTGTTTCACCTTCTCCTTCCACCATCATTTTCTCCAGTGTCGCCAGAAGAAACCCTCGTCTTCTCTTCCCCCCATAGACTACATAATTGACAATCATCCATCAACAACGACATTCCCAGCCAGGGCAGCCAAAAGGGAATGCTTCCTTACAATGCACAGCTGATCAAACCGTCAGCTCTTCCTCATGTCAACAACATCATCTCATCCAGTCTACGAACTGCTTCTTCCTCAGGCTGACAGTTCTGCCAGCAGTCCACCAGCGCAGCTTCTTTTGTTTCATTTGTTCTCCACAGCATCGTGACCCTCGCAAATTGATGGTCCTCTTTCAGCAATGCAAACAAACAGCTGCATGTTCATCTCCTGTGTGTTAGCCGCTATTTTCAGCAGCCGCGGACCACAGCTACAGCAGCAAGCTTCCTTCCTTCGGTCCAGCACTCTGAGCATGCCAGGTCTCCATCTTCAGCAACAGCTGCACCAGAACCTGAGCTCTCCAGAGGAGAACCACAATAGATGACCAAAACAGAGGAGAAAGAAGGAAAACAGAAGAAAACCGAGAGAACCAGCAGACTAACAGAGGGGGGAAAATGGAAGAAAACTGAGAGAACCAGCGGATGAATAGAGGAAACCAGATAACAAAACAGGAGGAACAACATAGGGGGCCGAACGAAGAAGAACAAACACAGACGCAGAGAGAAAAATACATGAGAGAACAGGCGACCCAAGAAAGTTGAAAGACAAGAAGAATCAGAGGAGGGAGGAGAAACCGAGGGATCCAAAGCAAGCCACTGTCTTCGACTTCACCTCCTGCATAGGTAAGTTCTTCATTTCCCTTTCCTTTGCAATTATAATTGCATGGGTACTGTACATAGGCCAATTTAATTCACTTCTTACCGGTTTGTGCATGCACGTGTGAAGCTTAGTTCTAAAAAAATTATAAAACATAAAACATAAAAAAAGTATAGTTTTCTTTTCTTAAAAAATTTAATTTTTGTCAATTTATTCACTGATATCAGGATAAAAAATATATATATACTGATTTTTTTCGTAGCTATGAATTTTTACCAATGCTAGAGTTCGAATTATTCATGGTGGAATTTTTACCAATGTCAGAGTTGGAATTATTCAAAACCGAATATTCACTGGCGCCAGAGTCATGAATATTATAAAAAAATCATCATATCATAAACTAATAAACATTTAGCAATTGAAGACAAAACCAGCAATGTAGTCTGCCTTAGACAGAACGTTTAAAGAGTGATAATATCTTTCCTTTTACGTAACCAATCCCAAGCCATAGAATTTCTATTGACCAGTTAGGGTTTCTAGTGACTATAATACTAGGTGGCGACTCCTCAAACAAAACCTTTTCCCCTAAAAGAACAAAATACCAAAAATCTGTTCTTTTTCCATAATAATCAAGAATTATTTTTAGAGTCACCGTGATATCGGGTGCGACAGTTTCCTTCTTTCATTTTATTTGTTAATGGAAAGTAGGCTTAAGGCATTGTGGGTGTTGTCTGTGGTTTTGCTGGTGTCAAACTGGCAACACTGGACTTATGGAAAGGCTGTACCTCAAGTTCCTTGCTACTTCGTCTTTGGAGATTCCCTCTTTGATAACGGAAACAATAACTACCTTAACACTCCAGCTAAAGTTAATTACCTTCCTTATGGGATCGACTTTGATACTGGGGCTTCAGGAAGGTGCAGCAACGGTCTCAACATAGCTGACACCATTGGTCTGCAGTTTGCTCTCCTCCCTTATATTACAAATTAAATATAGTGTTTTAGTTTTCTTTAATGGAAAATAAATATGTTCTCACTAGATAGTTGTGACCGTTGTATTAAATTAAAATTAGAAATCATGCTAAGTCTGGTACTAATGTTTTTGTTGCTGAAATTAGAAGAAGGATGATTAGGATGAAAAATAAAAGATAGTTGTGACCGTTTTATTAAATTACAATTAGATAGCTGTGATTATTGTTATTGTTTTTATATTCTATTATGAAGATCTATCACTTTAATGGAGTTTAAGATATTGTGGACAGTTATGGTCTTAATTATTATTATTATTTTTTGTTTCAGCTGAACAATTAGGTTTCGACAGTTACATTTCGGACTTTGGTGTCGGAAGTTTAACCAATTTTCTAGATGGTGTAAATTATGGATCGAATGGAGCTGGCATCCTTGATTTAACTGGCTATCTTACGGTGATTGCTGATCATATGCCTCTCATAACTAAAACCTTATACTATCCAGTTCTATGAATCTTGTATGCTTTGGCAACGCTAACTATTCATATGATTCTTTTGTGTGTATGAAGGGAGAACTATATACCATGAATATTCAGTTATATAATCACAATATCACGTTTTCACGAATTGCCAAGATCTTGGGAAGCGAGGAAGTTGCTAGGAAGTACTTAAGCCAATGCATCTATGTGTCTGATATGGGTCATAACGACTACCTCAACAATTATTTCTTGGACGACTACGATAGCAGCTCGAAATATACTCCTGAAGAATATGCTCAACTTCTCATTGAAACTTATGAAACTCAGCTGGAGGTCAGCCCTACTTAATGTCTCTTGTAAAACAACAATTAATGTTTGACGCGATTGGAAACTAACAAAGACCCCCACTTCATTCCGTTTTTTTTTCCCTTGCTGCCAGAAACTGTTTTGCTCAGGAGCAAGAAAGATAGCTGTGTTCGGACTTCTTCGGGTAGGATGTATGCCGTCCAACATACAAAAAAATCCCAATGAACTATGTCATAATCCAATTTTTGAATAAATATTAAAAAAAAATGATAATAGTTGAGAATTGGGTTAAGACAACACAAATTCACAGTTCAATGTTGAAATTTTTAAAATTTGAGAGTCAATTGGTCAGAAATTAAGGAATTAATAAGTTTGAGAATTTAATTAAAATTTGGATTAGTTTAATTAATGAAAACATGAGCTTAATTAAAGAATTGATGAGTTTGAGTACTTAATTAAACTTTGATTTAATTAATTAAAGGAATCAGGGGTTCAATTGAAGAAACACCAAAATTTGGAGCTCATACAAAGAAAAATTGCTAGGAAATTAAAGTTCAAGGACCAAATTAAATAGTCCAGAAACCCAGGACTGTTGTGTAAATGGTACTATAACTGAGGGTTCAATTGAAAGTAATCCAAGGGCATAATTAGAAATTAATTATTACTGATTGAGATCCAAATTGTTGAATTTAAAACGTTTAGGGACCAAATTAAAAATAGTTTAACGGTGCCGTTTGCAATACTGTTCATCATCCCGTCCATTTTGACAGGGCAGCCGATTCAACAGGAAAATCACAGTGCATCCGATCCAAATCGTGACCATGTCTTCTGCCACGATCCTGGTCGTGGAGGAGACGGTTTTTGAAGATCTCTGGCCTTATAAAAGGGATAAGAAACCCAGCTCCAGGGGGGGTCTTCTAGGACGAAAAATCAGATAAAAAACCAGCAACAGGGGTGGGAGACGAATAACACAGGGGACTGAAACAAAGAAAAACAGAGACAAACGCAATAAAAAAACCAGAGGACCAACGTTAACATCACCATCTTCTCGAATGCAGGGGACAGAGAGAAGAACGAAAACACAGGCAGAGGGGAAAGAACAGAGAAAAAAAACACAGCGACGGAGGAGATTGAATAAAAAACGGGAACAAAGACTCAAGCAAAACCCAGAAGGAGGGGACCCAAAAACAGAGCAACCCACAGCACCCAGCAGCAATCAACCTGGAAACAGAACAACCCACAGCACCCAGCAGCAATCAACCCGGAAATACAGAGCACACAAAACACAAAAAAAAAAATATAAAAAGAAGAGAAGCACAGACAAGTGATCACGGAAGGAAAACCAGAGGAAGTAGTAGGCGATAATCATCATCAACGCTGCAAGCATCTTCGGTCTCCAGGAGCAGCATCTTCGATCTCCAGACGCAGGTATGACTTCTTCCCCTTTGCATCTTCATTTCAAAACAAAAATAATTCAATGTTGCAAGAACACTGTGTGAAGGTAATTTAATTACCTTCACCAGTGTTCGTGCACGCGTGAACAAGTCACACGTGCCTTTTTTTTTTTTTTCCCAGCCGGGTCACTGGCTTGGGCCCGTGACCGGGCCGGGCTGGCAGGGTCTAGCCCAGCCCATGTGGGCTGAGCTGGGCCCAGCCCAAAAATGTAAATTAAAAAAAATAAAAAGATAAAAAATAAAAAAATACATAACAAAAAAAATGTGTATGTACAAATAAAAAAATAAATATGAATTTATTGTTTTTATTCATTGACGCCAAAGTCAGAATAAAACTATTGATTCAAATTTATTTCATTGCATTTTATTTAAATTACATAAAAAATATGCATGCAAAAATAAAATAAAATAAAGTAAAGTTATTGGTTTATTCACTGACGCCAGAGTCAGGAATAAAGATACTAAGGTAAATTTATTTTATTTTATTTTGTTTTATTTTATTTTTTAGCTACATAAAAATAAAAATAATGCGATTGCGTAAAAAAAATAAATTGATTTTAATTGTTTATTCACTGACGCCAGAGTCAGGAATAAAAAAATGATAATTCAAATTTATTTATTTTCATACCTACATAATATTTACCAACGTCAGAGTTGGAAATATCCGTAGTTAAATATTTACTGGCGCCAGAGTCAGGAATATTACACGCAAACCATCATAACATAAACCGACAAAATGTTAGCTATTTATGACAAAACCAGCAATGCAGCCTGCCTCAGGCAGGACGTTTAAGGGGTGATAGTATCTTCCCTTTTGCGTAACCAGTCCCGTACCATAGAATCTCTGTTGACCAGTTAGGGTTCCTAGTGACCATAATACTAGGTGGCGACTCCTTAAACAAAGAATATCACCATTAAAGAATAGGATGTCAGAAATCTGTTCTTTTCCAAAGAATTAAATTTTTAAGGTCGCCGCGATGTCGGGTGCGACAAACTAGATGCATCTTCATGTGCTTACAAGCTCAACGACGATGTTCAAATTTTCAACGACAAGCTTCAAGAACTGCTCAGAAAACTTAATAAGAGGCATACTGATGCTGTGTTTACCTACATAAACTCTTACGAAATTGATTCTGATGATCAGACGAATACAGGTACGAATCCCCTCCCTCCCTTGCTCTCTTTCTCTCACGGTTGAAGGCGACTTTTTTGTGATACCAAAATTATTTTTTCTTGGTTGCAGGTTTTACACATACCCGTAAGAGCTGTTGCGAGGTAGAACCTGGTTCAGTCCCAACTCCCATGTAAATCTCTCTCCTTCCCATGTAGAAACAGGAGTGACTATGTGTACTGGGATGGAGCCCATTTTACTGAAGCTAAAGCTTGGGCCTTTGGAAAAAGAGCATATAAACGTCAGTCACCAAAGGACGCTTATCCATATGATATCAGCGAACTAGTTAAGCTGAAGTTTGATGATTCTGATGCTTACGATATCAATCATGCCCAGCTCTGATGGAGAAGACGATTGTCTAATAAGCAGTCAGAGAATAAGATATTGTGACTGTAAGAACAATTGAAAGACATATTTAATGTCTTTTCGTAGCCTTTCACAATATAATTCCAATAAAATTTGCATTTACGCATTCCGAAAGTTGTTATGATTTTAATTAATGAATTCATAATGATGCCTGCTAGAAGGGAATTCGCCTCAAGAAGACAATAACAATTACTTAATTCCTTAATCATGTGGATATCATACGTAAAATGCATTCATAGAGAGATTTATTCTTAATGTATGGAAGTCTATTCGGAGATACTCTTGCCATTGAAATCAAAAGAAGGATACATATGAAAGTACATAAACCAACTTTTATATTTATATCTGCGAAGTCCCATATGTGAACATGGTAGGCTTATCTTTCTTTGACTCACTTCGGCTTTTTCCCTCTCTACATTACCAATTAAGGTCTCAACAAATTTCTAAACTGATTGCGTGTTGCATGACTTGATTATATTGGGAGTGAGACAAGAGGATTCCAATCCTAACATACATACCCAAATGTATAGATTAAAACTTCTTTCTTTTCATATTTAGTATTTAGTTTAGAATTCTTTTAGCTTTATTTATGATGTCTTTATATTATATATGCAACCAAAGAGTCATGTAATATTCAGTATTAATTATACATAAATTGAGTAATAAAAATAAAAATTAATTAAAATTAAAATCTTATAATATTTGATTCCAATATCGTCGATTGTGCTAGAAATGCCTTTTGATTGCAAGAACTTTCACTTCATTAGAATTTATAATACTAGCTAAAGAAGAAAAAATATATGAGAAGTGACTGGTGTTGTATCTCAAAACTCCACCAATCCTGAACTTTCCATTTCAAAACTGTTACCTCCAAACCGGGGGGGGGGGGGGGGGGGGGGGGTTAATTTTTGGTTAAGTAGCAAAGCGATTAAAATCTTGGCCCCTCTTAATTTTATTTTCTACTTCCGCCACTGCTTCAAACAATATTTTATTAAACGTGGCTCATGGATTGACTTAATTAAGAGGACGAAGATCTAGTCAACTGAAAGAAAAAAAATATTTTAAAGTT
>Ga0325403_1001074_pt1 | contig 21997 bp, 6 predicted proteins | sample PopdelMetagenome_19_FD_205665 | JGI IMG/M metagenome (GOLD analysis project Ga0325403, IMG submission 205665) | Populus deltoides microbial communities from Bellville, Georgia, United States - Xylem-PdKOR-R4 | ecosystem: Host-associated > Plants > Phyllosphere > Stem > Wood/Secondary xylem... | reverse complement strand
ACACGAGTTGATCCAATGTGTCGTCATCTCAATAATTTTTTCAAGAAAAGATGTCATCTTGAAAATATTTTTAAAGTCAAACCACACTTTTACGAATCATTTGAGTTTTCTTTAACCTATCAAGTTGTCTAAGTCATGATGGGACAACTTCTATAAAATTTAATTTGAAGCTTGAGCTAGGCAATGAGTATGATTGAGAGGTTTGAAGTTCAACTGAGTTGGGTTTAATAACAATGTTAAAACATTTTCATTAGTCTATGCATTATTTTTTTACATGTAAAAGTTCTTAGTCCAACCTCAGCATAGTACGGGGAATTATCTAATTAATATATTATACATTTATTTCCTTAATTATTTTAGTTAACTTTTATTTAATTAAAATTCAATTTAATTTTAATATTCTGTATCTATATTTATTTTTTTGCACTCATTTTCTTCTCTTTTCTACAATGACTGACATATGAACTATTACACACAACTATCTTTGAGGAAAAAAATACAAGAAAGTTGTAAAAGAAATTATAAGTTCATTGCATGTTATATGTTTATTTGATTGAACTCTATAAACTTATGAATATTATAAGAGATCTAATAGGGGGGGGGGGAGAGAGAGAGAGAGAGAGAGAGAGAGAGAGAGAGAGAGAGAGAGAGAGAGAGAGAGAGAGAGAGAGAGAGAGAGTTTATTTTTGAATAATTTAGTAGAATTGAAATTTAATTAAAGTTAAAAAAAAATTAAAAGGAAAAATTAACTTGGGTTAATGAGGTGGAGCTTACATGGCATAAAATACATTGTTGAAAAAAAATATATTAAAACTAACTTGATAAGGAAATAAGATTGAAAAATACCTCTTTTTTTAAATAACTCATTTAAATTAAGTTATATATGCTAATTGATAATCATTTATTATATTTTGAAAAAGATGGCTTCATATATCCTTATATATTAAAGATTGTGTCTAATTTATTCTTGTTATACCCAACATCACGGCGACCTCACCGTCTTTCCTATTAAGAGGAAGCTTTTATTTTTTGTTATAAAGGGGGGAGGGATATCTTTCGTTTAAAAGGAGTTGTCACCTAGTATTACAATCACTAGAAAATCTTATTTGGTTTCAAAGTTTTAATGAAAAGGACTGATTATACTAAAAGAAAGATACAATCATCCTAAAACATCTTACCTGAGGTAAGCTGCGTTGCTACTTATTTTTTATTTATAATGGTCTTTTATGTCTAATTTACTAGTGCTACTGTGAGTTAAATCCTGTGTAGATAGTTGGTTCAAGCCTAATCATTCTAAGGTCTGGTCCATCTACGTCACTCCTAGTTATTACTATATTGATAATAGTTGGTGAGTTGATATATCTATAACTGATGACTTTTGATCATGATGTGACCAATAATTTATCAAGTAATGCCAATGAATAATCAATAAGCTTATGTTGGGCTCGTTGAACCCAACCCAAATCATAGAAAATGTCCATGGATAATGCCTTGTTAAAGGTTATTTATCCTATAGCATCTAAGACTCACTTGTAATATTTGGTGAATAAAGATTGTATACCCCTATCCTATCCAAGTAGTGTCTTGTTGATTTTTATTAGTGTTAGTAGATATCAGTGTTATGACTCATATATGTATATCCACAACAAGTAGACATCTTATTCAAAACCAAGATTTTCACATCACACATGAATAGACCACATTGTCACCCCTAATCGACACCAAAGAGTAATGACCTTCAAGGATCTTTTAAGGATTCATTTACATTATGAATTATTGATAGATGACTAACCAAAAAAGGTTTGATGCATTTTAAAAGAAGACTTTAATTTTAAAAAATCAAATTACAAGATGAAGGTGTTACTCCCAATCAACATCCAAAGTAATGACTTATTATAAGTTAATTTATTGTAGAATTTGTAGGTGAATAACATGTTGACAAATGAAGAATTTACTTGAAAATTAAACAAACATTATTGAGAATCGAATAAGGAATTTGTAAAAATATTGGAATGTTGGCCTTTTGAAGGCATTTTAATATAGGTAGAAACCCTAATGATTTTTACATTATAAAACCCAAAGCAAATGTCTGTATGAGTGTGAGCATTATTATTTTTTTTGTAAGAAAGCAAACCCATGCATAAATAACACAAAAGATTGACCAAAAACATTAAACATGAGCAAGATACGAAATTAAAATATTCAACTTAGATGCAAAAAAACTAAAAGGTCTTAAAAACATATTGAATACATTCATAATGCATGTTCATCAATAAAACACATAAAAGTTTTGGCCTTGTTTTTTTTTTTTTTTGCTTTTAATGTTTTTTTTTTAACAGCCTAGGTTGTAATGTGTTATTGAGCTTATTGGAGGGGAGAAAAGGAGAGTGGCTATGTCTACATGCTACACCACTCTCCCTTCCCCTTCTTCCTTCTAATGGTAGAGGCATTGGTCATTGCCATCAGTGGAAGGAGATCTATGACCTAGAAAGTTTGGCTATCATGCTATTTTTTTTCTTTGGCAGTTTTAATTTTTCATGTTTCTTTGACAAGAGAAGGCTAGAAAAGTTGGCCAGATGATTAGAAGAGATGAGAAAGAGGTTAGGGTTATTGTTGTGGTGGCTGGAATGGTGATGGTTGGGTGAAATCCAGTGAGGAAGAGAAATAAGAGAGATATGAGTTAGGTTTTTACGAGGAAGAAGATGACTAGTTTCTCTTCTCTCTTTTCTCTTTTATGCTTTATTTTTTCTCTAAATTCTCTCTCCTCCCCCCCCCCCTCTTTTTTTTCTCTCACTCTCTCTTTCTCTTTATCTTTTCTTATGGTGGCTAGGGTTTTTTGGTGAAAGAGATGACGTTAGGGATTTTTTTTATGGGAGAGATAAAGTTAGGTTTTTTGACAGGTTTGTTTTTTATGTGAGTGGCTAGGTTTTGTCTCCTCTCTTTTTTTCTCTCTGTTTTTTTTCTCTCTTTAGCTTTTATTGGCTAGATTTTTCTAAAAGATGTCAACAAGATATAAATAGTAAAAAAATATAAAATAGGCATGTGATGGCTGAAATGCATAAAAAAACATCTTTTTATTATTTTCTTGCTTTTTTTTCCAGATGCTAGGAAAACATTTTGAAAATAGGGTCAAAATTTTGGTTATAACATTTGCCCTCTCTTTATAATATTTATGATAAAAAGTCTTATGAAAAATGTTTTTTATAGGCTCTTTATAGTAAGCTTATAAAGAAAAAAAAATGGTGTTTATGAAAGCTTTTGAAAAACTAGAAGAGTCTAAAAGAGACTTTGTTGAGGAATTTCTTTTTGAAGTTTCAGCTATTTAGAAAGGTGACTTATCTTTTGGCTTAGTAATCACTTACATGACCATCATGATAGTTGAGTTGAAATCTTTTAATGATAAGATGGAATTTTTCATCGTACAGGTTGAATTATACCGTATGATGATCTTCTTGGTATTTGTTTGATGTCTATTGATGCAAGGCTTAGATTTTATAGGATTTATCGATATGATATAAAGTTCGATGCGAGACTAGTTTTCTGGTACTGGTTAAATTCTGCAAGAGGATAAAATTCTTGGTACTGGTTTGAATTCTAGTGATGTAGAATCAACTTCTTTGTATTTATTTGAAATTTAATGACTCGAGTACAACTTCTGGTGATGGTTTGAATTCCACTGATGCAGGATCAACTTCTACATAAATTTCTGGTGATGGTTTAAATTCCAGCAACACGGGATCATCTTCAAGAAAAACTTCTGGTGATGGTTTGAATTCCACTGATGTAGGTACATCCTCTGAATAAACTTTTGGTGATGGTTTGAATTCCATCGATGTAGGACCATTTTTTAGACAAACATCTAATGATAGTTTGAATTCCAATGATGTAGGTCATCTTTTGGTATTAGTTTAAAATCCATTGACTCAAGACCATTTTTCTAGACAATCTTTTGGTGATGGTTTGAATTTCACCAATAAAGGATCAACTTCTAAATAATTTATAGTGATAGTTTGAATTTCATCGATACAATATCAACTTCTGAATAACTTCTGGTGATGGTTTGAACTCCATCAATGCAAGATCAACTTCTAAATAACTTCTAGTTATGGTTTGAACTCTACTAATATAGGATTGACTTTTGATGATGGTTTGAGTTCCATCGACACAGGATCAACTGCTGAATAACTTCGAGTAATAGTTTGAACTCCACTGATGCATGATTAACTTTCGGTGCTAATGTAAGATCTAGTAACTTAAGGATAACTTCTGGAAAAAGTAAGATTCTCTATACAGGTTTGAGATGGAATTGCCATTTTATAAATGGTTGGTTTAAGGCTAACCATTTTAAGGTTTGGTTCATCTATTTTACTCCTAGTTATTACCATTTTAAGGTTAGTTTTTAGGTGAATTAACATGTTTATAGCTAGTGACTCTTGATCATAACTTGTGATCAATAATTTATTAAGTTATACCAATGAATAACCAATGAACTTATATTAGGCTCATTAAACCCAACCCAAATCCTATGAAAAGTTTATGGATAACACCTTATTAAGGTTCATCTATCTTATAGTACCCAAGATTTATTTGTAATATTTGCTTTATAAAGATTGTATGCCCTAGTCCTATCTAAATAGTGTCTTATTGCTTTTTATCAGTGTTAGTGCATATCAGTGCCATAACTCGTATATGTACATTCATATTAAATGAACAACTTATTCAAAGCCAAGATTTTTACATCACACATGAATGGACCACATTGTGACCCCAATCGACACCTAAGAGTAATGACCTTTAAGAGTTCATTTATATAGAAAACGTTGATGGATGACTAACCAAAAAATATTTCATGCATTTTAAAAGAAAACTTTAATTTTAAAAATCAAATTACAAGATGAAGGTGTTACTCTTAATAAACATCCAAAGTAATGACTTGTTATAAGTTCATTTACTTTAGACATGGTAGGTGAATAATATGTTGACAATTGAAAATTTTATTTGAAAATTAAGTAAACATGATAAAGAATCAAATGAGGAGTTTATAAAAACATTGAAATGTCAGCCTTTTGAAGGCCTTTTAACATGAGTCAAAACCTTAATGTATTTTATAAACAAATTATAAAACCCAATACAAATATACATATAAGTGTGAACATTATTATTTTATAAGAAGACAAACTCATGCATAAATAATACAAAAGAATGATTAAGAACATTAAACATGAGCAAGATGTAAAATTAAAGGATTCAGCCTTGATACATAAAAACCGAAAGGTCTTGAAAATATATTGAATAGATTCACAATACATGTTCATCCACAAAACACATTGAATACATTTGCATTACTTGAACTAGACATTAAAATGGTAGATCCATTTTGCTCTCCATTTTGATTTTTTTTATTTTGGTTTTTTAAAAAACAACATTAATGTTAATTCGATAGAAAAAGTAATCAAGAATTATAAGATGGATGCAAATGCATCAAAAACATATTTTTGAATTCTGTTTTTTTAAAAAGATGTCAACAAGATAAAAATAGACAAAAATTTCAAAATAGGTGCGTGAATGACCAAAATGCATCAAAAATATATTTTTAGAATTTTTTACTTTTTTTTATTTTGGATTTTTTTAAAAAAAATGATTAAAATTTGAGTTATAACAATTCATATATGTTTAATTTCATTCAATATCTTTAATCTATCTTTTTCTTAGATTTTCACAAAGTATATCATGTGACATGTGAGATGGATATGACCAAATTTATATTTTTTTTAGATTTTCATATAAAAACTAATGAAAGTACATCATGTGACATGTGCATGACCAAATTTGTATTTTTCTTAGATTTTCATATAAAAACTAATGAAAGTACATCATGTGACATGTGCATAACCAAATTTATATTTTTCTAAGATTTTCATATAAAAACTAATGAAAGTATATCATGTGACATGTGCATGACCAAATTTATATTTTATATATCTAAAATATTTTTTATTAAAAAAATTAAAAAAGAAAATGCTAGATTTTATTTTCAAAATTTACCACGTTTGAAATGGCTTACACATGCAACTTATTAAAATTAAATCTAGATTTATTCAACCCTAATTAAAATATCAAATTTTATCCTCTCACTCTTATCTCTCAGTAAAATGTATTTTCAACATATAAATTTTTTATAAGAAAAATTTAATGAAATAATAGATTAGAGACACTGTAACTTTTTAAAAATAGAATGAATGTAATTAAAGACATTATAAGGATAGACTAAACATAATTTTTAAAATGTATGAATATATGGAATTATTTCTCCTTAATTTGATATAATTCTCATTTCCATATTTATATATTATTTATGTTCCTACAAATCATTTAAATTATATATCAAACTTAATATAATTCTAAAATTAGCATACATGGTTTAATTTAAATAGATGGTGTGTGAATTACAATGAATATTTCTAATTATTTTATGAAAATTTTTTATAGTATACATGAAGTAAAGTAATGAGTGACATCTTATTAATTATTTAATAAGATATACTTCAAAGAAATAAATAAATATAAGTAAGAGAAAGAAAATAAAATAAAATTTATAACCAATTAAAAATAATAAAAATATTATATTTTAAATGGACACAAAAAGGACAACTCCTTGCACACTATAAAATTTCTGGTTATCTTACATGGAGTATTTGTTTTATAAAAAAACAAAAAAAGAACACGCTTGGGGGCAAGAAAAAGGCACCACGTGAATAAAGACAAGGAGAAAAGTTTGAGGCGGCGCCTTTACGCATAAAAGGAAGTAGGGGCGCGAACCTGGACGATGTTTCTGGTTCTGGTTTTTCTTCTACAAAAACAAGTCAAGTAGGTGGTAAGTAATTAAAGAGGGGTTGTCGTTGCTCCTCGAGATCATTATTTTAGCATACAATTGTCCTTCTCTTCTTCTTCTTAACCAACAACAACATTACCTTGAGATTCAGATTGGGTGTCTGGAACCACAGAATTAGGATAGAACCCAACCCAACCCAACGTATCTTCGTAAGTGTTTGAGTTTTGGGTTGTTTATGGTTAGTTAAGACATGAGTTTATGTGTGTGTTTTTTCACTGGATGTCTGGCAGGAAATTAAAGGGTGTGTGTCCTCAAAAAGAAAAAAAAAATGATTTGATTGATACCAAAAGTGGGTTCTAAGTCGTGGGCTAACAGTCTTCTTTGTTTGCTTTTGTTTCTGCTAGAAATTAAATGACAACGAGTATAGCTGGTGGAAGCAGCAACCTCCACTACCGGTTAAGTTTCCGCCAGGCTAAAGGTTGTAGACAATCTTCTTGGATTTCCAGTTTGACATTCAATGGATGCTTGCGGAATGAGATTTCATGGTATAATTGCTATGAATCTTGGTTTTACCATTTAAGTCTTTACTCATTGTACGTTGGATTTACGTTGTTGTTAATTTGTCCGTTTGTTTGCACATGCTATTTTCCTTGCTTTGTAATCCCGTATTTTCTAAGAGGATTGCTGGTATTCTCTACATGTTTGTATGTAGTTGAGGTCACAGCTACTCTCTCGTGGAAAAGATTTTCACAATATAATCGTACAAGCCTCTGATCTGGCTATTTATTTATTTATGAAGTTATTCCCTATTACTGCCTTGTAGTTATAGAGACATCCCTTTAGCTGCATGAATGGTGGATGGCAGCCATCAATGGCCAACTTGCAAACCCACACATGCAGAAAAGATGATTTCTTTGTTGCTCTCTAAGATTATTTCTCTTTTGCCTCTATGGTGTTTGTTGAATAGACCACCAGAGAAATACAAGTTTAGAGTCGATTTCAACTTTGTGGTGTTTATGTCACTAAGATGATTACTCCGCTATAGAATTGCTTGGTGAGGAGTAGGCTGCCAGACATGTCTCTTTCTTCTGAAAATAAAGCATACTGGATAATGGTTCTTATGTGTGTCCTGATATTCGTTATTCTGGATTACATTTCATATAATTGCTTTCCTGACATTATGTCAATTTCGGGAGTAATCTTCCAGGTCAGATGGGCTATCAAAGTTGTTGCAGTTCCAGAGATATAAATTTTCCCGATCTACCATTAGCAAAAACTGGAAACCCCTTGGAACAAGAAAAGTAAGTGTATCATCTTGCTTGAGAGATAGTACAGTTAAGTACTTTGATTTTGCTGTCATTGGAAGTGGAGTTGCTGGTCTGCGCTATGCTCTTGAAGTTGCAAAATATGGAACTGTTGCCGTCATTACCAAGGCTGAGCCTCATGAGAGCAATACAAACTATGCCCAAGGTGGTGTTAGTGCAGTGCTGTCCCCATCAGACTCTGTGGAGAGTCACATGCAGGATACTATGGTAGCAGGTGCTTATCTATGTGATGAGGAGACTGTCAGAGTAAGATTCAGCATTATTAACACTGTGAATCGTATAGTGTGTGTAAACTGATAATTGCAGTCTGTTGACTTTGAAGAATTTTATTGAATAAATGCTGAATTTCTGTGAATTTAGAACATGTAGGAGCACTTTCTCTAAGCTTGTATGTGCATTGTGAGACTTATTTATTGATTGTTAATTAAATAAATTCTCTGCTTCCTTACTGCGTTTTTCATTATGTTTCTACTTTGTCTAGGTTGTCTGCACAGAAGGACCTGACAGAATTAGAGAATTGATAGCTATGGGTGCAATGTTTGATCATGGGGAGGATGGAAACTTGCACCTAGCAAGGGAAGGGGGTCACTCTCACCATAGAATTGTTCATGCTGCTGATATGACTGGAAGGGAGATTGAGCGAGCTCTGCTGGAGGCGGTTGTCAATGATCCTAATATCTCTGTGTTTGAGCACCATTTTGCCATAGATTTGCTAACTTCTCAGGTTCACATTTTAACCTCTTTTTTTTTGTTAATAAAATCATGCGGTCTTAAACACTCTTATATGGTAATCTTTAGTTGAATTGTTTCTAAAAGTATCCAGTGTTGTTAAAGGTGAAAGTAGCTAAAAGGCATCAAGCCTGTAAAATTCCTGAGGTGCTAGGCGCACGTCTAGGTGCTCGCTCGAATGAACCAAGGCGATATGCTATAGATTAAAAAAAAATGTATTATATATATATCTTCCCAATTAAAATTAGATCATTAGAAAATAAAAATAAAAAATACCATAACACAGTAAAAAAAGTAATTTTTTTCACCCTTAAAACAAAATAAGATAATATAAAGTTGTAAGTAGTCAAATAGATTGAAAAGAAAACTTAAATATCATCATTATTCATTAATCTTCAAAAACATCTTCATCCATGCTTTCCTATTCTATATGACTTTGTTCAATGCAAAGTGTGGCTGGTGTTTCTTTTCAAGTGTCCTTCCTTGACTATATGTCCCCTACTTTAAATGGTTTTTATTCTTTTTTTATCCTAATTTTTGTTTTTTACAAAATACCCCGAAGTTGTTACTTGTGGTAAATTAAAAAAAAAAAAAGACAAATAGGTCAAAACATAAATCAGTTAAAAAAAATCCAATAGAAAAATAAGTATTTTAATCAGGTGCCCGCTTTAATGCCCGCGGCGCCTACTCACGAGGCGCTCGCCTAGGCAGCGCTTCATTGAAATTCATCGTCCAAGGCTAATAAAGGCATTGTGAATGGCTTGGAGCGCCTCTTACCAACACTGAAAGTATCATAATATTATCTTTAATATATTATTTTAAAATTGAGTGACTGAGTGAATATATTGACATTTTCATGAATTCACTTATCTGCATTTGGTTATATAAAGTTGAGTGTTCATAGCAGTGTGAATACTAGAATGAGCTTTTTGTTTGACATATGGTGGGAAGAGAAGTCAACTCAAAATATCAACGAATAGTAAATATAATGGCTAGAAGTATAATAAAACTGATGCTGGAACTAGAAAAATAGGTTCATGGTTGGTAGACAACCTCCAAAATGTAAATTGATTGATAATAATAAGAGACATGTCTGAAAAATAGGACTAAATCCAAATCCTAACAGGAAAAGGACTCCTAATAGTGAATCCAAATGACATAAGGATTCCTAAACTAAATAAGAAAAAATAAATTTACTAAGGAAAGTATTAATTCTTACAAAAGCTCCTGCTTCATTGTTGCCGAAATTGCAGGATGGTCCTGACATGGTTTGTCATGGTGTGGACACTTTGAACACTGAAACTCAACAGGTGATGACCGGTTCATTTAATCAGGACTCAGTTTATATTTTACTATGGAAGAAGTTGTAACTTTATCCTGAAAATCTTATTTACCCTCTCATTCCAGGTGGTTCGATTTATTTCAAAGGTGACTTTACTTGCATCAGGTGGGGCTGGGCATATCTACCCATCCACCACAAATCCTCCGGTAACTATAACTTTTTTAAATGCTGTTCCCCATGAGTATTTTGCTTCATCAGATTGTTTTTATTTCACCTTGTGTTCTTATAGGTGGCAACAGGAGATGGAATGGCTATGGCTCACCGAGCTCAAGCTGTGATTTCCAACATGGAGTAAGTAGACACTCATTGAATATTATCAGGAAAAGGAATATTTTCCAGTCTTTTCAATCCTTATCTCTAGTATTGGTGACATAAATTGACAATTTGTGACTGCTTGTACTATTCTGAGGAATGTGGAAGGAATCTAAATGAAATCATTGTCTTAATTATGTACAAGATCACTTTCAGATGGTTTGATGTCAAAGATGGAATATCTGCCAGATAATTTATCCTTTAATATTATCAAGTAAGCTTAAAATGATCTGGATGATTAGCTATGGAAGACCTAAACAATGATTTTGTTCTCATGTTACTTGTAGTAAATAGGTGTTCACTACCTGTTAGAGGTGGGATACATAAATTGGTGAGCTTTTTTTATTGAAATCTGCCAAGCCATTTATATTTAGGAGAGTCATTGCTTTCCTTTGGTATTTAAATACCATGTATCATTTTATTTGGCTTAGGAAATTTCCCATCAGGTTTCTCATCCCTGCTTATCTTGTACTTTTAACTGGGATCTTTCTTTCTTTCTTTTTTCTGATTGGATCTTAGTAACCTACACTTCTGTTTTTTTTTTTTTTTTTTTTTTAAGATTTGTGCAGTTCCACCCAACTGCTTTAGCTGATGAAGGGCTTCCCATAAAACCAATCAAAGCTCGAGAAAACGCATTTCTCATCACTGAAGCTGTAAGGGGTGATGGAGGCATCCTCTATAACTTAGACTGGGAAAGATTCATGCCCCTGTATGATGAGAGAGCTGAGCTAGCTCCTAGGGATGTAGTGGCGAGGAGCATAGATGACCAGCTTAAGAAGCGTTGTGAGAAGTATGTGCTACTTGATATTAGTCACAAGCCTAGAGAGAAGATTCTCTCTCACTTCCCCAACATAGCTGCTGAGTGCCTCCAGTATGGCCTGGATATAACCCGCCAACCAATTCCTGTGGTTCCTGCTGCCCATTACATGTGCGGTGGAGTCCGTGCTGGGCTTCAGGGGGAGACAAATGTGCAGGGCCTCTATGTGGCAGGTGAGGTTGCATGCACTGGTTTGCACGGAGCAAACCGACTCGCTAGCAATTCATTGCTGGAAGCGCTAGTTTTTGCTCGAAGAGCTGTTCAGCCATCAATTGATCACATGAAGAGCTCTAGCCTTGATCTCAGTGCTTCAAATTGGTGGGCCAGACCAGTAGTACCCAATTCACCTGGGAGCAATGTAATGGACAACGTATCGAGGAAGACAAGGGAAGTGAGGAGAGAGTTGCAGTCAATCATGTGGAAGTACGTAGGGATTGTCCGGTCAACAACAAGGCTTGAAACTGCGGAGGGAGAAATCAGTGAGTTAGAGGCCCAGTGGGAGAAGTGCTTGTTCGAAGAAGGATGGGAGCAGACAATGGTGGGGCTTGAGGCTTGTGAAATGAGAAACCTCTTTTGTTGTGCAAAGCTGGTTGTGAGCAGTGCACTCGCTAGGCATGAAAGCCGAGGGCTGCACTATACGATTGATTTTCCTCATGTGGAGGAAAGTAAGAGGCTACCAACAGTTATTCTTCCATCTCTTGTGAATAATAATACATGGAGCTCACGACAGCTACACAAGCAGGTCATTTTTTAGGATTTACACAAGTGTTCTTCTTTATATATTTTTTCAGTGGCAACTGTGTATTCGATTGATCGTTCACATGAAAATTTGTTTTTGAATGCCTTTGGCAAGAAATAAAATTTGTTCAATTTATACGATATATTTGATCGTTCACTTGAAGATTTGCTCTTGAAAGCCTTTGGCAAGAAATATAAGGTGCCTTGCAGGATTTGGGCGGCCAGTGAAAGAATCCAAGTTGTGAATACGGTTCGCTCGCATTTTCGTTGCGGATTTTCTGTTGACATAAAAAGTTGCGACGCCGGTTCACTTTGACGCTTTGTCACGGAGTTAGTATGACGACGAAGAAAACTTTTATATAAGTACTTATTTTTTATATATACTAATTATGTGTAGATATTTTTATTTTCTATGAAATAATTATATATATAGGTTTTTTCAAATGTATTTTTGTAGTTTAAAAAACTTAAGTTTAAATCAAGAAATTTATGTGTGTATGTAATCAAATAACTCCAGAACTATATGTAAATAAATTAATAAAAAATCATTAATGATATCTAAAAATAAAACTTAAAAAATCAAGAAACGAGTGTAGATCAAGATATTTAATCTCAAAAGATAAGACATTTATCAGGATGTGTTTGCTAAATTTAATTATTAAAATAATTTTTTATTCAAACAAATGATAATAGAAATAACAACATAAATTAAATTGATTGAATAAAATAAAAAGGGAAAAAAAATTAGGCTGCACATATTAGAAATATTATTTGAAAATAATTTTTTTTATTTTAAAAAGTAAAGTTCATCCATACAAAATATAAAATAAAATTATAGATGAATAAAAAAAAACTCGTCAAATTTAAATGCAAAACTAAAAAAATAATCTTTATTTAAAAAATGCTCTCCAAATAAAATAAAAAAAGAGAAGGCGTACTAATTTAAATATAAATTAAAACAATTTATAGAAAAAACTATATAAAAAAATCATTAATTAAAAAAATAAATAAAAGTCAAACATTGTTAGACCTGGAAAGTCAGGCTAGCTCGCTAGGCCTATTTTGTCAGGGCCGACGCTACTGGCCCTTAATTGTTTTTGTTTTCAACTGGGGTGGACTACTTCGCCCTAATTGTTTTTGAAAAAAATCAGAAAACGCGTCATCTAATTTGCTCATCCCACAAGGTGGTCGAAAAATCGAGCTTCAGTTTTTTTACTCAAAACATTTATAAAACACTAGGCCTATTTTGTCAGGGCCGACGCTACTGGCCCTTAATTGTTTTTGTTTTCAACTGGGGTGGACTACTTCGCCCTAATTGTTTTTGAAAAAAATCAGAAAACGCGTCATCTAATTTGCTCATCCCACAAGGTGGTCGAAAAATCGAGCTTCAGTTTTTTTACTCAAAACATTTATAAAACATTGTAGAAACCGTGATAAATATATATATGACCTCAAAAAACACACAAAAAAACATCCTAAAAACCTAAATCAACCTGAAACTAAAAACCAACCCGAGCTCATATATGTTTTTTCATAAACTTTAAAGGTAAAAAAACACTTAATATAAATTAATTTTATCAAATGGAACCATTTGACACAAATATCGTTTGTTTTTTGTGACCTAAATCGGTGTCAATGACACTTTTTTCTCTCTACCACTGGAATCTAGCGACTCTCTCTCTCCTCTCTCAACTAGGAACTAAAAATAACAAAAATGAACTTTTACACCAAAATTGAATTGAAAAAATAATGAGGTACTTAAATTGTATAATTTGCATGATTTTTAAAGTTCAAGGACCAAAGTGCATCTTTTGCTAAACTTATGGCACGTCACTCATGTTTAATGTCTTTTTCATTTCGATCCCTTTTCTTTCAACTTCATACTTTAATAAGAAATCAAAATCAATTGGTCTTCAATTAGGATTAAATCGCCAGAAAAAAGTTTTGAGGACCGAGTTGAAAAAAAAACTTTTGTACAACTCATTCACAGTAATCTATGAGAGGATAAATAATGGAGCCTTACAAAGTGAAAAACCCAGGTCTTTTAAAGTTATACTTAATATTATCTCAAGTCGTATATAACACTTTATGCAACCAAATAAATATTTACATATAGATATAAGTTAACACATTTTTAAAAGATCAAGTATCTCTATAAATATCTAGGATATTTATATTAAATATCTTATAACTTAGATATTTATGAGATATTTATATAAAATACGTTAAACTTTAATATTTCTCAAGATATTTATTTTAAGAAAGTTTCTATAAACAAGTATTTTTAATAATATAAGAAGGCCGGAGCTCATCTCTCTAGAGCTGTTGTTTTTCTTACAAGTGTCGCTAGGCTCCCCAAGTCCTCTAGTTGCAATTTTATTAGCTCATGGAAAGTGCCTTCAATCTTTCTCCTAAGAATTTTTTCTAGCCCTTTTACGCTCTTAAATAGATCTATGTATATAAACTTTCTTAAGATAAATATCTTAAAAAATATCTAAGTTTTAATATATCTTAAAAAATATCTAAGTTTTAATATATTTCATATAAATATCTAAGTTATAAGATGTTTTATAAAGATGTTTATAAAGATGTATACATTGAATAAAACACCTAGTTTTTTCATATATCATCACTTGCTAATGAAAAAAAAAGATTATGGTATATGAAGGAGTAAAACAACTGCTTAGAATAATAGTTTTAGAAATTAAAAAAATTAAATGACCATAACTTTTAATAAAAAGACTAGAACCACTATGTATTTGAATAGACATGTAAGAAGCATAAAAGTTTTATCAAATAAAATTGGCTCATTAAAGAATGTATTAGAAGCTATAATGTTTGTTGTTATTCATTTTGGGTCCCCATATAAATATATAAAAAATTAGAAAAGATAAAATTAAAAAAAAAAGTATTAATGGAGAGAACATAAAGAACACCCAAACAATTGCCAAAGACTGGTTGGAGAGGATCACAATATACAAGGTTAGAAAAATTGACAGTTCAGTTTTGATTGATGGGGACATTAATGACAAGAGAAAATTGAATTTAGGAAGGAAAATTTAAAATTGGATGATTAAGAACTCAATGAGAGTTTTTCAGGGTTTAATTGAATTTATTAAGGGTTTAATTGCAAGAAAAAATAGTTTTGAGTTTAATTTAGGTTTTAATTGGAAGAAATTCAAGTCGGGGAGTTAAATTGCAATTTGAAAAGCTAATTTGGTCAAATTAGGGACTTAATTGCATAAATATTCAAGTTTAATAAGCAACTGGGGACTTGATTGAAGAAAGTCAAAACTATGGACCAAACTGTAAAAGGCGCACGGCTTCAGGGACTGAAATCAGTAAAATCAATGGCCAAACTGAAGAAAATTGAAAGTTTATTGATCAATTAACGATCAATTTGTATAAATCAAAAACCAATGATCGAGTTGGAAAGGAGCTGAACTTTAAGGCTGACAATTAAGTTTGACATGGGTAAAATTGCATGAAATTGAATGTTGAAAAGCAATTACGAGTGAAGTTAAAAAAATAAAAGTTCAGGGACTAAATTGAATTTTAGCAAAATCCCATATTAAAACCTTATTTCTCGGTTGTTAACTTAGACAACATGTCGTCTAGTTCGTGTTCAAAATGTATCGTTTGGAATAGAGGGTAAACAATATGTCGTTTATCCACTATTCATCTTCTTCTTTAGGTAGTTATGGCCTGATCAAGTTGGCAACTTTAAACGAATAAATTGGAAGTTACAGACCTCCAAATTAAGTAAGGTTGGATCCAATTAAAAGGTGTGTACCTCCTCTGCCAACTTCAGGTGGTCTCTAATAACATTTAGATCGAAGTTGCTTTGACGAAGCCTAAAAAATGTTTAACTCAATCAATCTTAATTGTGACATATATTTTGCAAAATCACTAATTTTTTTCGAGTGTTTAGTCCTCAAACCTTCTCAGTGGGTTTTTATTAAGGACTGAACACTTCTCTTTCAAGATCAATAGGCTAGAAATAGCTCCTTAGTCTCTAAGTTTAGCAAAACCGTCAAAATCTCCAAAACCAAGTTTGTTCCAAAACTACCATTACAAAACCAATAAGGTATAAAGCTTCTAGCTATTAAAACGTACCCAAAACCCTCCCATTTTGGATCAGAGAGTGAAAAATTAATCAATCATTATCAAACCTTGATCAAAAGAGCCTATAAATACCCTTTGAAAGTCTAGAGAAAAGGGGGAGAAAAAAGGAGAAAAAGAAGCTTATTCATTGAGTTTATTAGTAATCAAGTTTATTGCTTGGCATCTAAAAGATAAAAGGATAAGATAAAGATTGAACAAAAGATTGGAATTTTGAAGGAAAAGGGGCAGTAACTATTCTAAGCTTAGAAGGTATAAAACCTTCATTTAGTCTAGTGGATAATATTTATCCATGAGGCACATCTCCAGCTTGTTTTTATTTATGTAATGATTTTTTTTAACTTATTTTAATGTTATAGTGTTTTTAGTTTTGATTTTGGCTAATATGTAAAAATATTGTTTTTATTATTTAAATCTTGCTTTAACTTAATTGTTGATGTTCTTGAATACTAAGATGATGTTTGTCCGATTGATTTTGGTGAAATAAGGTGGTTTTGAAAGATGTCAAATATGATAGTAGGGTTGTTAATATTTTTTCTGGGTTGCTACTGCATGTTCCAGGATCCTGAGTTTTGGCCAAGTCCTTTAGAATATTAAAATGTCAGTTTTGAACCTTAAATTGTTGAATATGCTTGTTGTTTTAGTTTAACAGTTTTGGAATGTGGAACTTTATGCATGATTTTGATGATTTGATGTTGTTTATTAGTTCTTTTGATTCAAACATGCTTAGTATTGATAGTGTGGATTGTTAGGACCGAAAGCAGTGGGTTTAGAGATTAAAAATGCATATTCTAGGTTTGGTAGTAGGTGGGGTGTTTTCTGAGCAATTCTAGTTTGTGTTCTTGGACAGAACATTGCATAGGCTCTATGATTTGGACTAGTTTTGATCCAATTATTTGCAACGGTAGCTTCGTGAGACTTGATTAATCAATAATCTAGGGCAAGTTTGTATCAATAATTGTTTTTTTATTTAGTTTTAATCCTAGGATTTTGTTTTTGTACCGAAATATATTTTGATCAAATTGTGATTATTGGGTGATAATCGTTGATGGTTGATGGTTGATGCTTGATTATTGTTCAATGATTGATTTCCAACAAGTTTATGCCTTTGATTTCAATGTATCTAGTCGGATTTAAGAGTAATGTCGTTGGGCTTGCTTTGAATGTTCTTTGTGTTCTTGAGTTTTTTGTGTTTGATCTCTTTTGGTAAAAAAAATAAATGTGTTTTATGTTTTTTTTTAAGTTTGAATTGTTTTAAGTTTTGAACTTGGTTTCGGTTTGTTTTTCAGGTCAAACCAATGTTTTTGGTTCGGTTTATAATCAAACCAAAGATTTCTGGTCAAACTCGGGTCATTAGGGTAAGGCCTTATTTGGTTTTTAACTTTTTTTATACAAGATTTTTTTGGCTTAAGAGTGCGTTTGGCAAACACACCATTAGACCTATTTTGGCAATTATTCAAAGAAAAAAATGGGTTTTTGTCAAACAAAGCCTTAAAAAAATAAATAAATATTATTTTCAAAAAATAAAAGTTTTTTTGCATATTGCCAAAAATCCTTAAAAAAAAATCGGAGCATGTCTTAAAATTAAGAAAACAATCAAAAAAATATTTTTGCATGTTTAAAAATACAAAAAGTATTGCATGGATTTTACAATCAGTATGTAAAATTCCAAAGGATTTTGGCCTATATTTCAAAAATATTAAAAACGTTTTTTTGGTAAGAAATTATATTATTCACTTTTAATATAAGGATAAAAAAAAACCTACAAAATGGTTAGTATCCAAAATATTATTAGGGTAATAATTTATTATTATTCATTTTTAATATAAGGATAAAAAAAAGCATGTATGGAGGCTAATATTCAAAATATTATTAAGAGTAATACAATTCATTTACCTCTAATATAAGGATAAAAACCGCAAGGATTTTATCTGAAATATTATTTGGAATGACACAGTAGCCAAAAATTTCAAGTTTGTCCCGAAAGAAGCTCAACGATAATTGAGGATATTTCAACCTGTGTCTCATGGTACAAGATTCATGGGGATTCAAAATACCAAAGAAAACGGTGAAATTTCAATAATCACCACATCTTTTTAGATTTCTAACTTCAGCTTTTTGGTAGCACAAGAGTTATGAATGAGCTTGATTTCTTCTAATATCTTTTTGAAGTTAGGATCTTTTACACCAAGTTCTTGAGTTCATAAACCAAGGTTTGTCCATGGTAACAAGCCCGTCATGGTAGGCTGATAGAATTTAGAAACACCATCAGACCATAACAACTACAAATAAAGAAAAACAATGTAGTTTATCTTATGTAGGACATATTAGGGGTGCTAATATCTTCTCTTTACGCAACTAGTCTCTTGCCTGGAATCTTTGAAGACCAATTCGAGCTCCTAGTAATCATAATACTAGGTGTCGACTCCTTATCCAACCAAAGACCTCCCAAACCCGTCCGGAAAGGATCGTCGTGCTCTCATGAGGAGTATGACAGTCACCTTCTAGTGAGACTATTTCTTTGATTATTTAATATGATGTTAGTCACCTTCTAATGAAACTATTTATGTAAGTATTTGATTATACGGGTTGTCGCCTCTTAATGAGACTTGTTTTGATTTTTAAATATTTTAAGGGTAACCATCTCTTGACGAGACTTGTTTTAATTATTTTATGGGTAATCACCACTTAATGAGACTTGTTTTGATTGTTTTGAGGGTAATCACTAGTTTTTAGATATTTTATAGGTAGTCACTTCTTGATGAGATTTGTTTTGATTTTTAAATGATTTAAGGGTAGTTATCTCTTGATGAGACTTGTTTTGATTATTTTAAGGATAGTTGCCTTTTTATGAGACCTGTTTTGCTTTTTTTTTTTATGTTTTTTTAAGGATAGTCACCTCTTGATGAGACTTGTTTTTATTTTAAATTGTATTTAGGGTAATCATCTCTCAATGTGACTTATCTTGATTTTTAATTATTTTAAAGGTGATCACCTTTCAATGAGACTTCTTTTGAATGTAATCACCTCTTTTATGAGACTTGTTTTGCTTTTATGTTTTTTTAGGGTAATCTCCACTCAACGAGACTTTATAATAAAAAAAATATTTTTAGTGTAATTTTTTTCCTTACAAATTTACTATACAAACTAAAAAAAAAAATACAATGACTTTGTGCTATAAGTATTGTAAAGAAATGACAATTGTCATAACTTGTTTTTTACACCCAATTTTTCTATATGTTTTTAAAATTATATTTTCAGTCCAATTTAATTTTAAGTATTTAATTTAATTGTGATGACAATATAAAAAATATAAAGAGAAAAAAGAAAAGAAAGGAAAAAGTTGTGGGAGTGATAAGAAGAAAGAGAGAATAAAGGACTACAAATAATAAGGAAGATTATGGAAAAGAAAGAAAAAAGAAAAATAAACTGAAGAATCAAATAGAATGGGAAAAATTATAGGAAAGAGATGGTATATATTAAGAAGAGAAATTTAATTAATTATAAATCCATGACCAATAAGGAAATAATCTAAATTACCTAGCATTATTTTTTCAGTTTAGTTTTTTTTTTTTTTTTTTTTTTGCAAAGGATCCTAGACAATATAAATAGGAAACATTAGACAAAAAAAAAGATATACACCGAGATTAAAAAGTAATACTCTTGCAAAGAAAAATCTAAGCAAGCAACAAAAAAAGACAACAGAACAATAAAAACACAAAAGTACCTGACCTCCCAAAGTTATAGAAAGACAACACAAAAAAAAAATCAACAATGGAAGCAACTTTCCAGCCTCCTATCTCCTAGCTCTAGTGGAGGTGGTACCAACAAGAAGGAGGAGTTGTGCACATCTCAGAGTGGTCCACATGCCTCCCTACCCTGCCGACACATGCAACAAAGCCTCGCAAGCAAAACTATCATTCGGTGCCCGAACAATACAAGTCAACATTTTTTTTCAACATTGTTTCTCATTGTTCTTACCTCTCTGGTTCAGTTCCAACCAAATCCAACAACTAAAAAGGTTAATTAGGAATCCTAATATGTGATTTATTTAGTTTTAAAACAATTTGAGATTTGTTTGTTAAATCTCGAATTGAAAACATATGTTGATGTTGTTTTGAATAAATTCATAATATATTCATGATTTTCTTTTCACATTTAATTATGATGTATATATTAATTGATTTGGTGGAAATATTTATGGTGATCATGCTTGGTAAAATAATTAATTTATGGTGGGCTAATATAAATTGAATAATAAATGGAAACAATTGAAAACTCGAGTCTTCATTTGATATTATTTCAAATCTCACCCTATAATCTAAAAGTGAAGATTGAGCATCATTATCAAGCCTCTATCTCACATTATTATCCTTGAAATTTTTACCTTCAAATAAATATAAATACATAATTTAGATAAAATATTAGCTTGTATGTATAATAAATATTTTTATCATAAAATCAAATAATAATATAGTTTATTTTAGGTAAGATATTTTAAGGTGATTTTCATCTCCTCTTTAGCACAATTAATCTCTTACTCAAAAACCTTTAAAGACCAATTATGGTATATAATAACTATAAAATTACAACTTATTTTCTGATTTTTACGCCTTTTGACATTCCGATTGCCAAGATTTCTGAGTGAAAAATAATAATGTGTTATTCACCATATTACATATTATAAAAATTAAATTATATCCCACTAACAAATTTAGGCCGCCGAGATAGTTAATAGTTGGCTAGCAAATAACCCTGTGAAATATAGCTAAATGGTTAAAACCTCCACCAAACTTTAGATTATTTAAGCATCAGCCTTTGATTTCTAATTTCGAGCTGTACCTCTCTTCATTTTACCATGTTTTCATATCAAAAAAAAAAAAACCTAAAAGAGGAGGGGTTTTAAAAAAATCAATGTTTTTTTTTTAATTTGATTTTTTTAATAAATGCTTTTAAAAAAAAATCATCATTTAATATTATATTTGTTTTTTTATTACGTTATCTCATTCTCATAACACGAATCTCGGGTTTGGTAAGTTAATCTAGTTGACTCGGTTTTTTTATTTTTTTACTTAATTTGTTCTCTAATTTCATCCTTTAATATTAGGTTGATTAGAAATTAAAATTTATAATTTGTTTTGTTTGTTTTCTATTAGATTATTCCGGTCTTATTTTTTGTGTTCTTTTTTCTAATTGGATTTTTTTCAATTTCTTCATTTAATATTGGATAGGTTGAAAATTGAGCTTCATAATCTATTTTTATTTGATTTCTATAACGATATCTTGGTCTCATCATTAGGTTCTTGGGTTTAGGCACTTTAACTTTGGTTAAATTTTCTAAGAAGTTATCTCAGTTTCATTACCCTGTTCATGGGTCCTTCAATATTAGATTTGTTTTTTATTCGGTTCACGAGTTTGGTGAATTAACTTAGTTGACTCAGTTTCTTTTCATTTTATAATCCCCCTCATCTAATCAATTAATATTGTGTTTGCTTAAAAATTAGATTTCATGATTTATCTTGATTAGATTATTTCAGTCTCATGACCTATGAATAGTGTTTAATGAGTTAACCCGGATTGACTTAGCTTATTTTTTATATCATTTTTTTAAATAATTTTTTTACAAATTTCATCGTTCAACATTGGATATGCCATTGTTAATTGAGAAATAAACTTCATAATTTATTTTAATTTACTTTCTATTGGATTATCTAAGTCTCAAGATTATAGTTGTGAATTTAGCATGTTAACTCGGGTTAAATAAGGTCTGTTTTTTTATT
>Ga0325403_1001071_pt1 | contig 22014 bp, 12 predicted proteins | sample PopdelMetagenome_19_FD_205665 | JGI IMG/M metagenome (GOLD analysis project Ga0325403, IMG submission 205665) | Populus deltoides microbial communities from Bellville, Georgia, United States - Xylem-PdKOR-R4 | ecosystem: Host-associated > Plants > Phyllosphere > Stem > Wood/Secondary xylem... | reverse complement strand
CATGTTAGTATCCAACATTAAGGTCCATGTTAAGTTTATATTATACTTATTCTTACACCATTAGTGTACCCTTTTCACCTTGACATAATTAACTTAGCAACACATAATGAAAAAAAGAAACATAAATAAACAAGGAAAGGAAATGAAAAGCATAAGTAAGAAATTAATATAAGCAAAACTTAAGCATTACAAAATATAAAGAGAGAGCAAGAGCATGATCTTGATCTGAACACCAAGATGCCTAAATACATGGCAAATACCTCGTTTTATAGGCCAAAATTCAGAACTATTGATTTGTTGACTAATTGATGAATGGGTGGCCACATCTTGACTTGGTGACAATTCTTATCTTCTTGTCTGCCAAAAACATCATTGATAACGTTATAATTTGAACAGACTTCAATCATGAAAGTTCTAGGAAATTGTCTGATCTTTGTAGGGTAAAAATTTGAGATCATTTGGACTTCTAGAACTTGAGATATGGGCTGAACACTGAACAGTGTCTGGTCTGCAGGACAGATTCAGACTTCTTCGTTGTTGCTACCATTTGGACTTGAAAACGGCCTTCTTAAATCTTAGACTTCGCATGAAAGTTGTAGGCCTATGTCTTAGCTTTCCATCCATATAAGGTAGACCTAAATCCAAGATCTACAGCTCCAGATATGACCTAATTACCAAATAGTGTTCCAGTTTGGACTGCACCAATATCTCTTTTCTAAGTTTGGCCATCTCTTTGTCCTTTCAATTTCAGTACTTCAACTCATCAATCAATCCTTTCATTTATGTGATAGGCCTGCATTTAAGATGAATATTTACCATAAATTAAAGGTATCTTATATTATTAGATATGTTATTATAAAACATGTTTTAGTTAAGGAATTATTGATACTTCAAGTGCAAAATGATGATATAAAACCTTGATAAAAATGCACTTTTAAGTACTAATCACAAGGGAAGAAGGTTTTTATTCCCCTCCTTTGCAGCGTTTGTTCCTCTCCCTCCCCACTTACAAGAAAACCAACACAACCCACGCCCCTCACTTGCAACCATTTTGAAGATTAGACAAGGAAGTCATGCCCTACGGGCGACTACATAGAGGCCACCCCAGCCACCCTACCCTATCCCATGACTAGACAGGACAGGGTGAGCCTCTCTCCCTTTACCTATAAATACTAAGAGGGAAAGAAGAAAAAAGAAGGAGGAAGATTTTGGAAAGGATAAAGACTAAAAACGAGGGGGTGGTTAGAGAGAAGATTTAGGATGAACAAGAGAGATTGAAAGAAGAAATAGAGGGAGATATAAACAGAAAGAATAGAGGGAAGAACCGAAGAAAAAAAACAAAACATAGAGAGAAAGAATAGAGGGAAGAACCGAAAAAAAAAAACAAAACATAGAGAGAAGAGACGAGACTGAGGGGAAGAGAAACTAGAGTTGAAAAACAAAGGGGGGAACGAAGGAAAGGCAAAGAAATTTTGGGTGAAAGAAACAAAGACGAACAAAGGCAGGGGAGAAAATAGAAAAAAGAAAGAGAAAAGAAAGAACCAAAGAGGAAAAGGGGAAGAACAAAAAACAGAGAGGGGGAGATTGTTTTTTAAGCCAGAGGGAGAAAGAGAACAAAAATAGAAAACAGAAGAGAAAGAAAATCAGGGAAAAGCCATTGCGAACTGTCATCTACCATTGCGAAGCCACCACTGCGAACCATCGAGAACAGCAGCGCCGCCACGAAGCCACAAAAAGAGGGGAGAACATTGTTGATAGAGAGAAAAGAAACAAAAGCAAAACAGAGAATAAAAAGGAAGAACAAAAGGAGAAGAAGCAAGAATAGAAACAGAGGACAAGGAAAACGTAGAAAAAGAAGAACCATCGCCTGCCCTAGCGCCACTCCACCATCAACACCGCAGCTACAACCACCACCTCGAGGTCAGCTCCTCTCCTCCTTCATCTTCATATTCTCTTTTAGGCGCCCTACACTATTCTGCAAGTGAATAGTGGAATGAATTTATTCAGTATCCACTGTTCATGTTGCATTTGAACTGTGGAGAGCTACTCCACTGTTCACTAGGTCGGAGAGCACCGGCCTAGACCCAAATGCATTAGGTCGGGTCTGGCCCAATAAAAAAATCCAAAAAACCTTTCAAAAAAAAGTTGTGATTTTCTTGTGTATTTTTCTACTGAATTTTGCTTAATATTGGTTTGTATTTTTATATCATAAAGATACAAATCCGTTATTAAAATAGCCTGTTTTTATTAAAATATTGCAAAAGTTAAACAAAAAAAAATCTTCTTTTCATGCATACGGCCAAGTCTCTTAAAACAAATCACCATATCATATTTTCATACAACAAAGAAAATCTCAAAGATATGTATTAGCATGCATTTAGGCTTTAATTAACCAATTTATTAAAGTCACAAGAACTTGGCTACTATTTCAAAAATTCTAAAAAACAAATTTTGTTTTCTTTTAATATTAAGGATTAGAAACTTACACGTAAAACATATTCCTGATATTAAAAGGGTAGTTCTTTTATGAATAGACTTTAAAGCGATTGAGTTTTACTCGATAAGATAAGGATCTCCTTATCGAGGATAACTTTTCTTAAACCATAAACGGAAAAATAATTAGAAATACAATAACACCTTAGTATATATATTAGACAATCAAATAATGTAGCATACCTTAGGTAAGGTGTATTTTGGTGCTAATACCTTCCTTTTATGCAATCAGTCTCCATACCCGATCTCTGATACCAGTTAGGATTCCTGATGATCAAAATACTAGGTGGCGACTCTCATTTCCTCTTTCCACTAATAAAAGACAAGAATTCCTTATCTCCCTATATTTGTCAGATATACATTTACGTGAGTGGAAGATTTTCGTGACCCCGCACACGTGCGACAATTTTGATGGAGCTTGTCATAACCCATTTTTTGGTTATTCCCTAAATTCACTTTTTCTCTTCCATAAAATAATATATATATATATATATATATATATATATATATATTCAAACTAAAAACAAAAAACAATCTAAAAAAAAATAACAGTGAGAAGAGGATGTTAGAGCGCCTAGGCTAGAAATTGGTTGAGGAGGCTTAAAAATTCACAGATTAAAATTTGACAGTATATTTTATAGATGAAGAGCCCTATTAACAAAGAAAATTTTAATTTAAGGAAAAAAATCTAAAATCAGATGTTTATGGACTCAATTAAATTTTATTGGAGGTTTAATTGAATTTATATAGGGTTTGATTACAAGAAACATTGATTTTTAAGTCAATTTAGGCTTTAATTGGAAGAAATTAAGGTTCTGGGTCAAAGTATAATTTTTTTTAGTTGATTTGGTCAAATTAGAGGCTTAATTGAATAGATATTGAAGTTTGATGGCCAATTAGGGACTTGATTCAAGAAATCCAAAACCAAGGACCAAATTGGAAAAGGCGCGTAAATAAAGGAACTGAAATTGACCAAATCAGGGGTCAAATTGTAGAAATTGAAAGTTTATTGATCAATTAAAGGTCAAATTGCATAGATCCGAAACCAAGGACCAAAGGGAAAAATGCATCGAAATCTAGGGTTTAAATTGAAGTTCTTCATGGGTAAATTTGAACAAAATTAAAAGTTTGAAGCCAATCAATGGTGTAGTTAGAAATAAATCACAAATTGAAGGACTAAATCGTAAGATACTATTCATCTTCTTCTCCAGCGAGGCTTGTTGGGTGGCCACCTTCCCAAGGCATGTGGCGCCTCGTTTCTTCACCAAATTGGATGAAACATACACGTAAACGATCCTGTGATACCTGACTACACGCTAGTGTAAGCTGTTTGGGCTGATCAAGGTTGCAGAGGCGGTGGCACCGCCTCAAAGTGGTCAGCCCAACCAGCCATTTTTCATGCAAAATTAACAGTTCATCATTGCTACTTTGAGCCAATGGTTAGGATGCTTTTCGAGTTAAACCAAGGGCTGAGACAAAGTGTTCCTCTTCCACCGCCTATAAATAGATTTTATCTTCATGCTCAAAGGGGGGAGAAATTTCGGTCTAAAGACAACCAAAAAACCAGCCTCCCTAACCAGGTTTCTGTTGCCAGCAGAACCTCTCTGTTTCTCTCTTCACCGTGGCCTCCTCCCACAACCACCACCACCACTGGTTTGTCCACCTCCATATCCACCAACCCAGATCTTCATAAGAGGCAGATCAGCCATCGCGACTGTCACCATCATCAGCCTCTGCAGATTTCTTCTCCTTTCTTCCTCTTCTTGCAGCAACCACCATCTGCCACTACAACAACACCACCGTCACCACCAGCCACCGTCAACTCAGCTACCAGAGCGCCTCAATTCCAGGCAATTCTCGTCCTTTCATCTATGTTTTCCCGTGTCATTCCCTTGCATACAAAACGTGCACCGTGCACATTTCTGTAATGCAAGGCAAAATAATTACCCGGGTTCGATCATGGTTACTATGCATGCATAATAACCAGTCCAGGTTGGATCATCAGCCCAGTCCACGCGGCTGGGTTGAGTCCAACCCAATATAAGATAGTTATATTTTATTCAGGTCGGTCCCAACCCAATTTTGTTTCGGGTCCGCCCCTTCAAAAATTTACAAAAAAAAATTACATTTTCAAAAACATCCATGATTTTCTTGCATATTTTTCTATCCATTTTAATTAATATCGTTTTGTTTCTTATATACCATAAAAACACAAATGCAGTATTAAAATACCTGGTTTTCATCAAAACTTAAAAAAAAAAATATTTTTTTTTGTTTTCATGCATACAACCAAGTCTCTCAAAGAAAAAATCACATCATATTTTCATACAACAAAAATTCAAAAAATATGTATTAACATGAATCTTGGCTTTAATAACCAGTTTATTAAAGTCACAAGAACTAGACCAATATTTCAAAAAACACCCATAAAAATATTTTATTTTCTTTTAATATCTAGGATTATGAATTTATACGTAAAACATACTCTCAGTATTAAAAAAGTAGTTTTTTTATTTGTCATTAGCACAATTAAGTTTTACCCTATAAGATAAAGTCCTCCTTACCGAGGACTTTTCTTAAACCATAGACAAACCAAAAATTAGAAAACACGACAAGACCTTAGTTTTTATCAGATAATAAAGTAATGCAGCTTACCTTAGGTAGGGCGTATTTTGGGTGCTAACACCTTCCCTTTACGCAACCAGTCTCCGTAGCCGATCTCTAAGACCAGTTAGGGTTTCTAGTGACCAAAATACTAAGTGGCGACTCCCATTCTATTTTTTCACTGATAAGAGACAAGAATTCCTTGTCTCACTATATTTGGCAAGATAGACACTCCACACATGATGAGGGTGGTGGGCAATGGTCACAACGCCGCACACGTGAGACAGAATGGCGACTCCACTAAGGACCTTGTGGACTAAGCTTTGTTTTTGTCTGATTATTGTGTTTTATTGTTTGGTTTGTGTCATTGTTAATATATATTTCCTCATTTTGCGCATACGCTTTAATTTTGTATATATTTTTTTTGCATTGTAAAATTGCTTTATTCATCATTCACATTTTAAGGGAATTTATACCAAAAAACATTAAGTTAGGTGAGGGACTAGCAGCTTACCTTAGAACTTTTAGTCAAGGTTTAAATTTGTGTAAACCTCAAATCTTCGCTGAGAGCTTAGACTGTTAATGATTGGTGCACATGTCATCCCATTACTTGTTGAGCCCTCATATTGCCTTCACGAGAGTGATCACTAGGACAACAAGAGACCCTTTTGAGACCAGGTAGAAAGCCACCCATCCTGTAATGGCCCAAAACCTATTGCTTGAGTATGAACTCCCTAATACGCATGTATATATATTTGCATCCATATACATACATACAACAGGTTGAAATATAGGTCCCCAACGAGTCTACAACACCCGACTTCAAGCGAGAAACATGGAAGACAAAGAACCTACTCACCATGATGCCCATTTTCAAGAAGAGTTGGAGTATCTGAAAACAAGTGTGGCTCGCCTTACTAGCTTACTCGAGCAAACACTAAGAAATGCCTCTGGTGAAGGTCCTTCTAACCGACTACTCACCTTTAATCAGACTCCAACAACAGCTCAGCCTAAAGAAAGAATGAGTGAACATGGTCAAGAGCCTTAATATAATCCAGCATTTGTGTAGTCAGCAACATCTACACCAGCCCTGGCAGTCATGGATGCATTTGTTAACGAGTCCCACCAGGCCAAGTCATCTGATGGCCTTGATCAATAAAAGATAGCGGCGCTGGAAGCCAAAATCAAAGTCATTGAAGGGGTAGACTTATATGATCCAGTACGGGCAGCGGGGATGTGTCTTGTCCCAAATGTGGTTGTCCCGAAGAAGTTTTGTGTTCCTAAGTTCATCAAATATAGTGGAACACAATGCCCCATGACTCATCTCAAGTCCTATTGCAATAAAATGACAGAAGTAGTGTATGATAAAAAACTATTGATGTATTTTTTTAGGATAGCTTAAGTGAGGCAGCATTGAGCTGGTACATGAGATTGGATAACACAAAGATCTGGAGATGGAAAGATCTTGTGGAGGCTTTTGTCAAGCAATACAAGTACAACATGGACATTGCTCCTAATAGAACTAGCTTGTCCAATCTAGGAAAAAAGGACAAAGAAAGCTTAAGGGAATATGCTCAAAGATGGCGAGAATCAGCTCCTCAAGTCCATCCTCCACTTTTGGACAAAGAGATGGTCACTTTATTTGCTGACACACTCAAAGCGCCATATTACGAGCATGTGATGTGTAGTTTGGCTCAACAATTCACTAACACTATGGTAGTGTGCGAACGCATAGAGCAAGGCGTCAAGAGTGAAAGAATTTCTGCACTAACCGAGAAAAGAGGCTTCGAAAGGAAGGAGGTCAACCATGTTGAAGATGGCTATATGGGTAGGAAAAACTCATCCCAAAACTACCACACTCCATCTCAAATTGCCAACATAAAAAAACCTGAGCCCTTTCAAGCCAAAAGCCAAATTGATAATTACCATAAGGTCCAAGAACAACTACCTCCATTACCGCTGCCCCTGAATGAGATGTGCCAAAAGTTATTAAGCATCAAGCATGTAGCTCCCAAACCTGCGACGCCGGTGTAGCCACCTTACCCTAGCTAGCACAAACTAGAGCTCACTTGTGAATACCATGCTGGTGTTGCTGGACATAGTATCCATACTTGCAACGCCTTTAAGAGAAAACTTTTGCAATTAATCAAGGCAAGGTGGATAGAATTGGAAGACATTTATAATATGAACACGAACCCTCTACCTAATCATGCTTGAAGTGGTAGATCAGAAATGCACTAGCGGTGGAATGTCTGGGAAATCTGGAAGAACCAATGATTTAGGTAGGGTGTGAAAAAGGCAGCATAAATTTTGAAAGTCTCAAATTTTGACCATAGTTTTTGTCCATATCGTTAATAAGTCCTCTACAAGAACTATTGTGGGGAAGCTAGCCTAATAGGGGATTTGCCAAAATAAAAGGATGAAGCCTGCCCTATTATTGTTTTTTGTATGATCATGTCAGTTTTAACTTGTTTCAGTCTTGTTGGTAATTTGACTAATAATGCCACAAGACTTTCTCTGTCAAATGAGCCTTTCTTGTTAAATAAGACCATGTGTTTTCCTGTGTTCTCATAACGTACCTTTATTTTTGCTGTCATTTCATGCAAATAACACACTAAAGAACAACCTTCACCAATGAAACCACTAATGTGTTTCCCTTTTTCCCTCCAAAATTATGTATAATCTCACATGTTCATAAAGTTTTTTTGGGAATTCAAAGTGTTTGATACGAGACAGAAATCATATTGGTGTTTGTCCAAACAAACAAGTTCTGAAAATTCAAACAATTCCTTAGAAAGGTAATCATACACCTAGAAAACAGGAAAAAAAAACAACAACAACCATGACAACAAAAAAAAAACCATGATGTGACTCCAAAGTTGAGTTTTATTTGAATGAATAATGAGAAATCATTTTGCATACTCGCATGAAAGCAAAGCTTACCGATCCTAAATGCACGAGTTTGGAATGAAGAAAGGTCATCTTTGATAATCTTTTCACGAGGCTAAAATATATCCTTTGTAGTCCTCTTTTGAGCATAATAAAGTTTTTTTTAGGAATAACCTTGGCTACGATCATACCCCACACTAGAGGCAAGTGTGAGAAAAAAAAACAACGACTAAAAGTGCTCAAGCAACATAGAGGGGCATAAAACAAAATTCTCAACCATCGAAGGTGCCCAAACAAAGCTGGGGGCATAAAGAAAAATCCAAATGATTCAAAAATTTTGAGCATAAAAAAAAATTCAATATGATGATGCTCGACCAAATGAAGAAAACAAAAACAAAGAGAAAGAGCCCAAGCCTAACACTAAGGGGCACGACAGACCATTTTGGGAAGATATTCCAAAGACAAAAGGTCAGGAAACAAGCACAAGTGATCCTTAGTCTTAAAATCCCTTAAACAGCTTTTAAGCTTGTAAATATCCTTTTTCTTCATAACCAATAGCTCAAGCCTACATTATGTGTCTAATCAAGCCTTTCTGATCAAAGGCAAGCAATCTGGATCGGTAGGCAATGCTTTCTCATGCGAACCAAATCATTATTCATGCAAATAAAATAAATGCTTTGAAAATCGGTTCTATGTAACCTTCAAATTGAATTTGGAACCATTTTTTTGACCAATCAAACATCACTTCACAATTTCACCAAAAGCAAAACAAAGAGTTTTCATCACTTCTGAAAACCTCTTCATAGGAATCACTTGAATTTCTTCAGAATGAGTTTGCTTTGAATCGATGTCAAAATGAATTCTGTGTCTGGAATAACTTTGAAATTCCAAAAATTCTGCATGAAAACAACTCCTTGTCAAAAACCAAATCTTCCTTCATATAGCCTCATCCCCAAACCCGAATTAAATACTTAGAGGCATGATCAAGTTGGGGGGCAATAAAAAATGCATGCTAGGGCTGGCTCCATGATTCCCTTCCTAAGAAAAATGTCGGGCAAAATTAGCAACCCTTGAGATAAAGAGGCGGAGGACAAAAAAGTATGATGATATCAAGTCCTTCCTAGAGGTCAAGATCACAAGAGATGACTTGAGTAAGCAAGAGCGAAAAAGCCATTGAAGTCTACTGCCAACACTCCGACTTTTGAGAAAAGAAAGACACCATGAAGAAATGGGGACCTATATTTCTCAAGTAAGTATACATGCATATTGATCATAATGCATTGCTTTCAACATTGTCAGATGGGTGTTTCATCATCACCTTTTAGGTAGTGCGTTTTCTAACCCTACCTCATTTCGAGTGTGCCTTTGTGCCCTCACTTCTCAGGTAGTGCGTTTTCTAACCCTACCTCCTTTCAAGTGTGCCTTTATGCCCTCACTTCCTTTTGAGGGCACCTGTGAGCCCTCACTTCTCAGGTAGTGCGTTTTCTAACCCTACTTCCTTTTGAGTGCGCCTTTGAGCCCTCACTTCTTAGGTAGTGTGTTTTCTAACCCTACCTCCTTTCGAGTGCGCCTTTGAGCCACCATCCCTTAGGTGGTGCGTTTTCTAACCCTATCTCATTTCGAGTGCGCTTTTGTTCCCTCACTTATTTACGAGTGCGCCTTTGAGCCCTCACTTCTCAGGTAGTGCGTTTTCTAACCTTACCTCATTTCGAGTGTACCTTTGAGTCGACATCTCTTAGGTAGTGCGTTTTATAACCCTACCTCCTTTCGAGTGTGCCTTTGAGCTCTTACTCTTCCCTTTTTCCACTTGGGTAGGTCACCCATTACAATGAGACCATCCTTTTTCTAGGTAGGTCACTCATTACAACGCGACCAATTCTCCATTTTTTTTATCTGGGTAGGTCACCCATTACAATGAGACCATCCTTTTTCTGGGTTGGTTACCCATTACAACGCGATCAATTCTTCATATTTTTTTATCTAGGTAGGTCACCCATTACAATGAGATCATTCCTTCACCTGGGTAGGTCACCCATTACAATAAGACCACTCTTTCTTTTTTTCTCCTGGGTAGATCACCCATTACAATGAGACCATCATTTTTCTAGGTAGGTCACCCATTACAACGCGACCAATTCTCCATGTTTTTTTTATCTGGGTAGGTCACCCATTATAATGAGACCATTCCTTCACTTGGATAGGTCACCCATTATAATAAGACCACTCTTCCTTTTTTCCTCTTGGGTAGGTCACTCATTACAATGAGACCATCCTTTTTCTGGGTAGATCACCCATTACAACGCGATCAATTCTCCATTATTTTTTATATGGGAAGGTCAACCATTACAATAAGACCATTCTTTCACCTGGGTAAGTCAACCATTACAATGAGACCATCCGTTTTCTAGGTAGGTCACCCATTACAATTTGCCCATTTCAAAATCTTTCAAATTTCAAAACAAAAATCTTTCAATTTTTACTCTGAGTGTGCTTTCAAGCCCTCAAATAATTCATCATTTCTTGATATGGTGAGTCTGTTGTCTTTTTCTTTTTTTTTTCTTCTTTACAAAGCTTACTATCTAAAATCTCTTAAGAGATTTTCTGTCGTAAGCATTGTAAAGAGGAGGGAACTATCATAACCTATTTTTTGGTTATTCCCCAAATTCACTTTTTCTCTTCCAAAAAATCAAAAAAATATATATTCAAACTAAAAACAAAAAAATCCAAAAAATAAAAACAGTGAGAAGAGGATGTCAGAGCGCCTAGAAAATGGCTAGAAATTGGTTGAGGAGGCTCAAAAATTCAAAGATTAAAATTTGACAATATATTTTACAGATGAAGAGCCGTGTTAACAAAGAAAAATTCAATTTAAGGAAAAAAGTCCAAAATCAAATGTTGATGGACTCAATTAAATTTTATTGGAGGTTTCATTGAATTTATATAGGGTTTGATTACAAGAAAAATTGATTTTTAAGTCAATTTAGGCTTTAATTGGAAGAAATTAAGGTTCTGGGGTCAAAGTACAATTTGTTTTGAGTTCATTTGGTCAAATCAGGGGCTTAATTGAATAGATATTGAAGTTTGATGGCCAATTAGGGATTTGATTCAAGAAATCCAAAACCAAGGACCAAATTGGAAAAGGCACGTAAATAAAGGACCGAAATGGACTAAATCAGGGGTCAAATTGTAGAAATTGGAAGTTTATTGATCAATTAAGGGTCAAATTGCATAGATCCGAAACCAAGGACCAAAGGAAAAAATGCATCGAAATCTAGGGTTTAAATTGAAGTTCTTCATAGGTAAATTTGAACAAAATTAAAAGTTTGAAGCCAATCAATAGTGTAGATAGAAATAAATCACCAATTGAAGGACTAAATCATAAGATACTATTCATCTTCTTCTCCAGCGAGGCTTGTTGGGTGGCCACCTTCCCAAGGCATGTGGCGCCTTGTTTTTTCACCAAATTGGATGAAATGTACACGCAAACGATCCTGTGATACTGACTACACGCTAGTGTAAGCCGTTCGGGCTAATCGAGGTTGCAGAGGCGGTGGCACCGCCCCAAAGTGGCCAGCCCGACCAACCATTTTTCCTGCAAAATTAACAGTTCATCATTGCTACTTTGAGCCAATGGTTGGCATGCTTTCGGGTCGAACCAAGGGCTGAGAGTTTGCACCAGAAGAGACAAAGTGTCCCTCTTCCACCGCCTATAGATAGATTTTATCTTCATGCTCAGAGGGGGGAGAAATTTCGGTCCAAAGACAACCAAAAAACCAGCCTCCCTAACCCGATTTCTGTTGCCAGCAGAACCTCTCTGTTTCTCTCTTCACCGTGGCCTCCTGCCACAACCACCACCACCACTGGTCTGTCCACCTTCATATCCACCAACCCAGATCTTCATAGGAGGCGGATCAGCCACCGCGACTATCACCATCATCAGCCTCTACAGATTTCCCTTTTCATCTCTGTTTTCCCTTTTCATTCCCTTGTATGCAAAACGTGCACTATGCATGTTTCTGCAATGCCAGGAAAAATAATTACCTGGGTTGGATCATATGGCATAGTAACCAGTCCGGGTTGGATCATCAGCCCAGTCCACGCGGCTAGGCTAAGTCCAACCCAATATAAGGTAGTTTGTATTTTATTTGGGTTGGTCCCAAACCAATTTTGTTTCGGGTCCGGCCCGTTCAAAAATTTACAAAAAAAATACATTTTCAAAAAAATCCATGATTTTCTTGCATATTTTTCTATCCATTTTAATTAATATCGGTTTGTTTTTTATATACCGAAAAAACACAAATGCAGTATTAAAATACTCGGTTTTCTTCAAAACTTTTTTTTAAAAAAAAATTGTTTTCATGCAAACGACCAAGTCTCTTAAAGAAAAAATCACATCATATTTTTATACAACAAAAATTTTAAAAATATGTTTTAGCATGCATCTTGGCTTTAATAACCAGTTTATTAAAGTCACAAGAACTAGGCCAACATTTCAAAAAACACCCAAAAAAATATTTTATTTTCCTTTAATATCCGGGATTATGAATTTATACGTAAAACGTACTCCCGATATTAAAAAGATAGTTTTTTATTTGACGTTGGCACAATTAGGTTTTACCCCATAAGATAAGAACTTCCTTACCGATGAGGACTTTTCTTAAACCATTGACAGACCAAAAATTAGAAAACACATGTCGCGGTCGCACAAATTAATTACCCTAGCTTCAAACACAACACACAAGATAGTATAGAGCAAGTAAGGGGTCGATCCCACGAGGAAGATTCAAGTCAGATTTTTATGCTAGATGATATGCAATTTGGGGGGGGTTTGGACGTTATCTAGGCTAAAGCAAAAGAAAACAAAAAACTATCAAACAAAATTTAATAAAATCAGAAAATTATCAAGAGAACTAACCTTGGTTCCAAGCACACATCCACCAAAGGAAATTAGAACCAATCCTTGAAACGAAACTTCAATTTATATTCTGAATTTTTATCTTTTCTTAACATTGGTTAATTAACGGATCCGTCGTATAACTAACCCTAACCAACAAACAATCACAATGTCTGCATGAATGATTTAGTTCAATGGTTGCCCTAAGAACTAGATAAATTGATTGATCTCTTAACAACCAAGCTGTCCGCATCTTGTGTTTTCTTTATTTGAGTGTTCTCCCTAAGTTTAATAACATAGTTCCGCCACAATTATCAAGCTTAGTTGCTTCACAAGTTCATATATCACAACTCCGGTTTTGATATCAAACTTAGCAATAGATTGTTCACAATAATAACTTAGAGTCCGCTCTAGCAATTATCAACAACAATCATAGAAAATATGCATAAGAAAACAATCATACTTATTCATAATATAAACTGAAAATAAATGGAAGAATAAATTTTACGGTTCTTGAAATCCGAAGGTTTGTTTTGTCCTTGCAACCAAGAAAACGAGCTTAATTAGCCTTGCATATCTATGGAACAACGACTCTTAAAGATCGAAGAAAGCATTATTTCTGGTTTGTAGAGAGGAGAGTTTGTGTTTCTTCACTTCTAGTTGTTGCCTCCTTTCTGCCCTCTTTCCCTTCTCTCTTTCTTTTTATATGCTAAGAAATCCTAGTCCTTATTTTACAAAATAGTCCTCCCTTAAGTAGATTGTTTACATTTAAGTACTTCAATAACTATTTTCCTAAAAAAAAAGAAATAGTCTTGCACGAAATCTTCAAGCTTTGACTTAGAGGAGCTAAATTGCTAAAATAAAAACTTGGATATCGGTTTAGATGATTCGAAATGTAATTTGGACTCGTTTCATCACGAAACCTGTTTACTGGCAGAATTCAGCTGTCATCTTTGGAAAATCATATCTCCCTCATATGACATCTTTTTTGGCTAAACATTTGATTATTTATAGGACTGTTAGTCAGGAATCCAAAACAATTGAGTTTGCATCAATTGGAATTCTGTAGCTCCAGATATTCAAGTTGAAATGGTTGAAGGTCAACACTGGTAGATTGCGAGATTTGACTTTGAAAGCTACAATTTCCATGATTTTCCTTATTTTATTTTATTTCCTTAGATGTCCAGAAAGGTATGGATGTTAGCTTTTTAATTCTACTAGAATCACTTCATTTCGACCTCTAAAGCTCACGCTTTGCACAAATCATCGACTGAAGATCAAATCTATCAATTACCTCCAATTTACTCCTTTTTGCATCTTTCATCCAAAAGTGCCTTCAAAACATAAAACAAAGAATATCAAGGCATTTTATATATAAAAGATAGGCAAAATACTAGTTAAATGTGGGTGAAACTATCGAATAATATGGTTGCATCACACGACAAGATTTTTGTTTTTATCAGACAATAAAGCAATGCAGCTTACCTTAGGGAGGGTGTATTTGGGGTGCTAATACCTTTTCTTTATGCAATCACTCTCCGTAGTCGATCTCTAAGACCAGTTAAGGTTTCTAGTGACCAAAATACTAGGTGGCAACTCTCATTCTATTTTTTCACTGATAAGAGACAAGAATTCCTTGTCTCCCTATATTTGGCAAGATAAACACTCCACACATGATGAGGGTGATGGGCGATCGCCGCGACGCCGCACACGTGTGACAGAGCTGATGACGATTCAATTGACGAAGAAGAATAAGAAAATTCTAACAAAATACTAGAACACGAAAGTGTAAAGAATTTTTTATAATGTAATATTATGGATGAAATTTTGTACAATGAAATTTTTATTTTTATAATTGTTCAATGTTGTTATTGTGTTGTACAGGCACTTTGCAATTTAAATGTTTGCATGGAGAATAAATAGACAATACAAAAACAATCTTTCATGCACTGTGCACACCACCGACAGATTTACAAACGAAATGAGTTTGTCAATATTTCATAGAGAGTTGTAAAATATTTACTGAATATGCCACAATCATCGACGTCCCTATAGATGGAATCATTCCGTCGGTATTTGCCAGGGGATGGGAATTGTTCACCTCTATATAGGTGAAGTCCTCTAAATCACCGACGGATTGTGAATTCCAAAGCGCGAGTAATTAATGTATCTCTGATTGTGTGTACTTATTTCATATTACCGACAGACTATGAAAATTCTGGAGGGTTATTTAAAAATTTGTGTAAAATTCAAAATTTTAAAGTGAATACACGGACGGAATCACCGATGACATAATTAAAAATAATATCATTTTTTTGCTCTCCTTCGTTTTATCCATTTTCTTCCTCTCCTTCTTTCAAAACATCTCTTGTTTTTTTCTTGTAATCTCTAGCCATAATTCTATCTTCATCTTCAACAAATTAAATGGTATGTATTGTGATTCAAAATAGGTTATGGTAGCTATAATCAAATTTGACTATTTAACAAAAAATTAGCAGCACCTCCCTTATATTTTTGTTTTGTTTTTTTTTTTTTTGTATTGTAATGGATAAAGTCTAAAAATAAACACACTATTAAGGTAAGCATTTTTCATTCCTAAAGTCTATAGTTGTTTTTTAAATTTGTTGTCTATTTTATTGTTTGTATTGCCATAATAATTGAATATTTTGTTGAATTTTAATTGTTATTGTTGAATTTGCCTTGCAAAAGTTAATTGAATATATAGGATTAAATTTAATTCTTTTATCTTAATCTCTATTATTGCGTAATGGAGTGTTTGATTGTTTCCATGAATTTTAATTGTTATTGATGAATTTATATAGATGTTAGTTGAATATATAGAATTAAATTTTATTTTTTTTCTTTATTTTATTGTTAAATTTGTATAGATATTAGGTTATATATAAGATTTGTTTTCTTTATTTTACAATTAGAAACATTTTATTATCATTTTAAAAATGAGATGAAATTGAAAAATATAAAATTTCTAGTATATATAAAATAAAATCAATTGGTTTGTGACATATATATTGTCAATATTTGCAGGTTTGAAAAATTGGGTAGTCTCTAGTATAAGGGAGGTTCTGCCGAATTTTTTTTAAATAGTCAAATTTGATTATGTAATTATTCGTTCAATTTGTATAGATGCGTAGAAAGAAATCAACAGCATGTCCTTAGATGTTGTTGCGCCGACTCACGATATTGTTGCAACTAGACGTTCTTCTAGCAGTGAGGATGACTTGTCCTTAGATGCCAATCAAAAAGAGGTACTTGCGCCGACTCACGATACTGCCTCTTCTAGCGTGGTTCCACGGCACAGAGGTGGCGTGCTTTCACAGCGGGATCAATTCACTCGCAAGTGCGAGTCACATTGAAAGGACGACCTTTCAATGTAAGTTTCTTGTGGTTTTAGTTTTTTTTTACATATAACATAATTTTTGAACTAATTAATATTTCATTAATTTTATTTATTTTTAGGTTCACAAACATTGAGGTTGTTAGAGTAATAACATCGGCGTTTAAATCGTCAATGGAGATTCTATTATTTCAATAGAGTTAGGTTTTCATACATCCTGATTGGAGACCTTATATCGATGTATGGTTTCAAAGATTTGAAGTAGGTGTTAACTTCTAATTTTATTTATTTTTAATAAATTATTATTTTTATTTCAAATAAATTATTTATATACGGAACAAATTTGAGTGAGATAACGTGCCTGACAATGTTGCGAGGAGGGTGTGGGAGAATCACGCGATAACTAGGTAACATCGAAAACAATGCGATATTTTTTAAAAAAACAATATATGTTTTAAAATCTAATTTTTCATTAACTCATATAAAATGCGTTGATGGAAGTAGGTTGCGTGATTTTTGGTATGAAGTGCAGAAAAAGCCAAAAAAAATACGCCAAAGATAACTATCTACAAGGTTGGAATGACGTAGCGGTTTGGAGGGATTTAAGGCCGCCATACATCCTGGAAGATATATGGCCGCAAAATATCCAGCATGTGACATCTAAGCGGTTCACACGACGCTTATAGTCCAGTGCCAACAACTAGAATCAGCAAATTCATGGTTCGGTGACCATGCACACCGGCGGCTCCATTTCGTTCATTGTACATGCGAAGTGAATGGTAAGATTAATTTTAATGAAATCTATCATTAATTAATTTGTTGTTATTTATAAATATATTTAATTTGCAACATTTTTTTTCTTACAGATTACGTCTCTTGGATGTGAGCGGAGCGCAATAGAGCTGTTTCTGGAGACGCGCATGCGGAGTGAAGACCGCCAAAGGGGGTCCAACAATTCATCGCCAACCGCGCTCAACACATCGTGGTATGTTCGTTCAACCATTTTATTTTGTAAGTTATTATTTTCTTGAATTGAATATGATGATTTCTTTTTTAATTTTCAAGAGACATATAATAGTCGGTTGAGGGAGAGATACGGGGACGATCCTTCGACCCACCTGGATTTTGATCTAGATTTATGGATGGAGGCAGGATCGTGTAGTAAACTCGATAAAAATCGGATGTACGGACTCTCCAACACTACGGCCAATAACTTGCGGGCGGTTCACAGTGTCTCAACCGTTGGGAGCTCCCAATCAATATCGAGGACTTAGTTTGAGGAGATCGTGACCTTAAAACAATAATATTAGCAACTCTCGGTGGATTTTGAACAACTCCACCAGCTTGTCATTGACATGAGATCACAAATGGGTGGTACATGTGCGTCCCTTTTTTGGTCATATGGTCCCGGGAACGACTAACCTCCTCCTCCTCATTCTGCAGCTCCGTCATTTTTCTAGTTCAATTTTTTTATAAAAAAAAACTTTAAAATTGTAATGAATATTTGGATTAATATTATTTAACTTTATTTTTACATTTTTAATGTTTTATACAATTTTATTTGCTTAATTGGTTTTTTTACTACTATTCTATACAATTTTATTTTATTTATTCTACACAATTTTATTTTTAAAAATATTTTTAAATTCTAACTGACGGATTTACAAACAGAATTCTTCCATCAGTATTTTACAGAGAGTTGCAAAATATTTACTGCATATGCCACAATCATCAACATCTACATAGACAGAATTAGTCCATCAATATTTTACAAAAAGTTGTAAAGTATTTAATGCATATGCCACAATCACCGACGTCGTTCGTCCGTCGATGATTTCTCAATAGAAATACAGACAGAATAATTTCATCGGTATATTTTCAGCAGAAATATTTTTTGTTTTGTGTGCATTTTCTGTCTATAAAACTATCGGGTTTTTTTACCGACAAAAGTAGTGACCAAACATGGAATCATCGATGAACGTTATTTCGACGGATGTATTCCGTTGGTGAGTTCATCGATAAAAATTTTACCGACAGAACGGTAATCTTACACCGACAGAATTTTACGATGTCATTTTGATGGCATTGTTTTCCATCTTCTTCCCCTAGACATGCAAAGGCAGGGGAAAAAGGCTTTTCTTCCCCTCCTTTACAGATCTTGTGTCTCTCTCTTTCTCTCTCCCCCCTACAAACCCAAAAACAACTGACACGACCCACACTTCTCTCATGGCCTACCATTGAGATGAAAGAACAAAGGGGACAAGCTTGTAGATGGCCCTAGGGAGGCTACCCAATGGCCGCTCAGCCACCCTACCCATTCGGCGTGATTGGATAAGGGTAGGATGGCTCTCTCCCCCTTTCCCTTTTATAAATACTCCCTCACTAGGCAGTGAGGAGGGGGAGGGGAGGATGAGAGGAGGGAGTACGAGAGAACAAAAAAAAAAGATAAAATAAAGGGGCAAAGGAAAAAAGAACGAAATAGAAGTAGAAAAACAAATAGGGAAACTACGAGAGGAAGGAAAAAAAACAGAGACAAGAACTATTGTTACCCATTTTTGGGTCCGCATACAAAAAAAAAGAGAAAATAATAAAAAACATATATTTGGAAAAAAAAAAAAATATATATATATATATATATATATGTGTGTGTGTGTGTGTGTGTGTGTGTGTGTGTCTCACAGTGGCTATACACTTAGGTCTCTGGAATTTTATTTCTTGCAATTTTAACTTAAATTGACCCTGAAGTTTGATATTTCTTCAATTGAGCCCCTAATTATATTAATTAAACCAATTCAAAGTTTAATTAAGTCTCTAAACTTATCAATTCTTTTAATGTTTTGCCAAATTGACTTCCAAACCTTCTAAATTGAGGTCCTTATTACCCCCAAACCTTCAATTTGTGTTTTTTTTTCTCAAATTCTCAAATTATCTTCCCATGTTTCTTCAACAAAAACCCCAGTTTGTCTACCCACCTGTTGTTTTTAATGAAAACGCATGCCTGATTAATCTAGTTATAATTTCAAAAAATTTAATTATTTATTATTATTCTTTATTTTATTTTTATTTGTTATATATTATTTTTTAAAATTTAAAATTGGGTTACTACACAAAACATTTTGTATGTAAAATATTTTGCATCCTTAAAAATACTTTATGCAAAAAGGCACCTTAATTTATTAATTAATTTTATTTACTCGTGGACCAATAAAAATAATTTAATTGTGGCTGTAATAAAATTAGAACTAATTCAATTTGGTTTTATTCTCACAAAATTTTAACATCCAAAAAGATTCCCCTATATACTCTAACATGTTCTGATTACTTTTTTTTTATGATAAATGTTCTGATTACTAGTGAAGTGGTGATGTCTTTAGGCTACCTTGTTAAATTATGCATCCCCTTTATCTTGCAGCCCCTGTGCTCTCTACCATTATCTATTTAATTTAATGTAAGACACTTTTTATCACTTGCTTCAGTCGCGTTGAAACTATGTACGATCCTAAATTGAGGTCCCTGTATATGTAATGTATGTACACATGGTTTAACCAAGCTCTGGGATTTTTTGTGTGCGTGGCAATTTCAATTGATCATCGTTGATCCATCTTGTATTGATTCGGTCTTGCTTGCTGGAGATTCATGTATCAACTATATTGCTTATGTCTCCATGTACATTTTCAAAAACTTTGGAATATATGGACTAAGTTCATTTGATGGTAGGGGCTCCCTCGGTGCTGTCTTGGAAGTATGCTGAGTTTGTTTCAACAGTGGAAAGTCCTTGTTAATAGAGTTTTTCAAAAAAGAAAAAAGTATGGTCAATGTTTTTCTGTCATATCTTGGTCTCTTTGGCTTCTAAGAAACGAGCAGATTTTTAACAACAAGCAGCCTGATTACGAGACAGTTTTTCTGTTGTATGGGTCAAGGCTTTATTTCCTGACTTCCCTTATTGTGCTCTTGACTTGCTTATGTGTGCTGATGGTTTGATAAAATGGTCGAATGTTAGGAAGTCACGACCGTTAGTTTCTGTGGTCAGCTCCAGAACCTTTGGTTTTGAAATGGAATGTGGATGGCTCCAGAACCTTTGGTCCTACTGGTATTGGAGGTTTTCTACCTGATCATAAAGGATTGGCTTTGGGACTCTTTTCAATCCCTGTTGGAATAAAAGATTCTAATGAAACATAATTATTATTAGCTGTTGTTAAAGCCTTTGAGTTATCTACATCGAAGGAAGATATGTTTGGAAAGGAAGTGGTTGTGGAATCAGATTCTGGAAATGTAGTCAATTGAATGACAAAGAAGTCTATCAGATCATGGTTTTACCAGAATCTCTTAACCCTTGCTCCAAGTTTCTCATCATGTCTGGGTCCTGTAACTTATATTTACACTCTGCAAGAAGCTAATCACATGGCAGATAATCTTGCAAAACAAGGTATAAGTAGGTATGGTGAACTGGTAGCATGGCTGTGATTATTTGTTGTTCATTGGTTACTTGTCTCTCTTTTCTAGATAGGCTGATTGGTTTATAGAAATCATATGTTCAATTTATTTGATGATTCTATGAGTTTGTGCTAAGATGCTATGTTGAAATGGAAAAGGAGTGCATTTAGGTTCACTGATGCGAGACAAAGTATAAATGAAATGAAGGCAGGCTTCCATGGATGAATTGGGTTCTGGAACTTCTGTTCTTGGTTGGTGAATTCTGCTGGCAAGGTTGTGCTACAGATATGGAAACTATTTAGCCCATGAAATTCCAGAAGAACATACGTTGAATTTTGACTTCATTTCAGTGGTAGCATCGTCTTCAAGCTTTGCGTTGATTCATGATTGTTTGAAGACAGATAGGATGCTACTGGGTTGAACCTGGCTGCTGCTGTTTTGTTAGAGTTTTCTCTTGAATTTGCCTGCTCTTTTGTCGGTATTTTTTGGTGCTTTAAGTTTATACTGCATATAAAAAAAAAATATGTATGAACTATATTGCATGTATGGAATTGGCCCCTTCAAAATTTAAGGCTTTCACTTGGCTTATGGCTTTAGAGAAGTTGACACCAGAAGCTTTCACTATCATCGAGGTATTGTTACCATGGCTGCAGAGCTGCCCTCTTTGTCATTTCTCTACTGTAACCGTATGGCAAATGCTCCTTCATTGCCGTGAGGTTCGACTTCTTAATTTGGAATAGGGTAATGAGATGGTGAAGCTGCATATGCGTGAAGCCAAGCTTGGTGGAAAATTTAATTGAGAGTAGGGGTTTTAATGCTCTTGGCTCTATGCAAAAACATGTGTGGTTCTTGGTTTTTTACTGTCTTGTAGTGGATTTGGTTAGCAATTATAGTCTTTCTAACAATACTATGCTTGAATGAGACGATTAATTAACATGGGCTTGTTATGTTGATGGACACTTTGTATACTCAGGTGAAGATCCGATCCGAATCAAAATGTGTATCAACCATGTTAGAATTAAACCTACTACTATTCGGAAAAAACCTCAAAAGCATTAAAGAGATGGAGGAGTCTTAAGGGACCATGAAGGGGTTTTTTTGCATCTTCTCGTCACCAACTGTTAGAAGAAAATATGTGTGGTAGAAGTTTATTTACAGCAATGCAATAATCAAATTAAAAAATATAAAAAAAAATTTGAGAAGAAAACAGTTTTATTGAGTATTTTTCTCTTATGCATTCCTCTTTACACTTATACTTTAAGCTTTTGATTATAAACTTTTTTATAGGTTTAAAGTTCTAGACAATCAAGAAATTAAACTAATAATATATATATATATATATATA
>Ga0325403_1001069_pt1 | contig 22031 bp, 4 predicted proteins | sample PopdelMetagenome_19_FD_205665 | JGI IMG/M metagenome (GOLD analysis project Ga0325403, IMG submission 205665) | Populus deltoides microbial communities from Bellville, Georgia, United States - Xylem-PdKOR-R4 | ecosystem: Host-associated > Plants > Phyllosphere > Stem > Wood/Secondary xylem... | reverse complement strand
CTGATATTAAAAATAATTTTAAATAAAAAATATTTTAAATCATCATAGCAGATCTTGGATATCACAGCACGAACCCACCCTTATCCTATAGGAAGGAATGTGCGTGAAGCCAAGACACCCACTCTTGTCCGTGTTATACGAAAGCTTGGAAAAAGAGGCGATGGTTGCAACTCCTTCAACGGCTTATTAAAATGCCCACCAAGGCACCAAGTAGTAAAAAGTGGCTAATTTAAATATTTAATTATTGTTTTTATATATTCAAAATATATTTTTTTAAAATTCAAAATTTTTATTTATTTTTAATATATTTTTCTAATATCAATAATAATCTTAAATAATATTGTTTTAATAAATTTTCAATATTTTAAAAAACAACCCCTCATACCCTGTAAATGTAATCAAGAGCCAATTGGATGACGACAGCTTTTATGCTCTGTAAATTACTGAATCCACTGCATTTCTTTTTCATTAAAAAAACACTCTGTTTCTTACACGTATGCATACACATCTCCACTACTACAAGACAGACACAGCCAGAATGCTGTTCAACTGTTTGTGTCTCATGTGGTGCGGGTATTATATGCTCTTGCTGTGTGCATGACGGAGCAATTTCCCACTAGCTCCACTTTCTCTATGTATTTTAATTTTCCATGTATAGATGTGCATTGTTAATCTCTCAAAATATTAAAAGTAGAAATGTTGCGTGGGATATATCTTCTAATCTGTTTTTCTTAGAGTAAGTTTATTTATTTTTATGTATTAAAAATACTTTTAAAAAAATTAAATTTTTTTCTATTTTTTTTTTCTAATTTCAAATTATTTTTTAATATTTTAGATCGTTTTGAAGTGCTAATATCAAAAATAATTTTTAAAAAATACTTTCAAAAACATTTGAGATTTTATTCCCTCTAGTAAAACATTTTTAACGAGGTTCTTCTATTAATATAAAAAGTTAGTTAAGGTGTGTTTTTCAAAATGTTTTTCACTTGAAAATATATTAAAATAATATATTTTTTATTTTTTAAAATTTATTTTTGATATCAGCGCATTAAAATGATCTAAAAATACAAAAAATATTAATTTGAAGCAAAGAAAAAAATAAAAAAAATTTTAAATTTTTTCAAAAACACTTTTATAAAGCAAAAATAATTAGGCCCTGATATGAATTCAAAGGAGAACCAAAATTCGTCCTCTATTCTCATCTTCAAAACTTACTTAATAACATTTGATCCAAGCAATCTTGATGATTTATTGAAACCCAATTAATTCATGATTTGTGCCATGTAAAACTTTCAAGATTCCAAAGGAAATAGTGGTGCTATATGGAATTTAATTGTATATAAAAATATATTAAAATAACATTTCTTTTTTTAAAAATTTATTTTTGATATCCAATACTAAAATGATTTAAAAATATATATAAAAAATAATAATTTAATATCAGCATCATCATCATCATGTAGCACCCAGAGATTCCCATTTTTTCTCATCTCTCGGTGGGAATCAAGATTGCATCACTTCGTCAAAAAGAAGAACTTCCTTTTCATTTCTCCTGTTTTCACAGTTAACTAATGGCCTGAAATGGCTTCTGGGTTATTTCCTTCTCTTGCAAACACAAAATCACTAAAGATTGATCTGTTTTTTTGTTTTTTTTTTTTTAATATCAAGAACTCAGTACTGAGATGGTGATATGTGTGCCTGGATTTCTTGCTATACATTTTGTTCTTATTACACTGCTGGCGTCTTTCAATTAAGGCTTCCGATCACTCGATTATATCATGTTTATTGTATATTAAAGGCGTAAATGAAATAATCTTAAATGCTTGATCTTCATATTTTATAATTATAAATTCTATACTATTTACAAATTTAAAAAATATATGTATGAGAAAGTGACTTCATTACATATATATGTATGTATGTATGTATGTATGTATGTATATATATATATATATGTATGTATGCATGTATAGATAGATTCCTTTGTTTATTTGGTATCAAGTAGGCCATAGCCCAACAAGTTGTAATAGCCTACTAAGCCTTTGGAGTTTAATTTTTGACTCATGAGTCAATTTATCTCACCTTCCTATGCTTTGATTTTCTTGTGTTTAGTTAAACCATAAAAGGCAATCACAAGTCAGGTGGTTGGGGGTTTGACCATACAGTTCATCCAATTTTGATTTATTAAGGGTTTCTAGCACAAAAGAATTAACATGGTAGTTGATTCATGAATGTCTCGGTTAGACTAGCCAACTCCGTTAAGTTTTAAGGTCTTGGATGCACATTTTATTTTTTAGGGTTTTTAAAGCAAAAATATCTTTTTATTGTATTTTGAACATTAAAAAGACTAAAATATCCTTGTCTAATAGCTTTTTTTTTCCGAAGGGTAATGAAATTATTTAACTGTTAAGAAAAAACAAATAGCCGCATATACTCCTTAATAAATCATTAATGACTGACTAACGGGTAATCTAAAAAGATCAAAATACCCCCGCGCGTAGGCTTCTTGTTTTTCTTGAAGGGCGCAATAGTAATTGCACCGTAGCGATGAACAGTGAAATCAACATGTGTCCATAGTGTTTGCTATATGATTTCTTCCGCGTCTCTTCACAACTTTTGTTAATTGTTAAAAAGGATGAATATCATCCTTAACCCAAATCAACAGAACTTAACGTTGTATCCAAAAAGAAAGCTTATCATGACGTTCAATTTCCATATGCCATGTGGTTTTGGAGAGGGTTCTTTTGGAGAGAAAACTACAAGCAGAAAAGATGGAATCATGGGCAACGAATCAAAGTAACAATATGTCATGATTTATTCTTTCCCGCCCAGTAAAATAAAATATTGGCCGGCCGGCTTCTGAAGTTCTAATAGTTCTTTAAAGAGTCGTGTCTCTTCGAAGCATGCATTAGTATATTAATTGGGAAACTGTACTTTAGTTTAATAAAATAAGATGATTATTCTAGCAATCACTTGCCTACCCCATATGCTATGATTGGAAATCTTGGTCACAGCAAGCTCGAATATGTCATAAATTCTTCCTAAGAAATCAACTTGATTGTATCAAGTGAAGACAGTTTGAATTTTCCATTTCCCACGGGATCGAACATTCTTGTGGTGTATCCTGTAAAACTGTTTTGACAATTTTGAAAAGTAGTTGATGAGACTTGAATTTGGTAGGTTATCCGCAAAATGTATCGTATCTGGTTTGCTGCAGAAACCATGGTCTTCATTTGGTTTCTGATCTTCCTGTTCTTCAATCCAATCAATGCTCAACAATACTATGACCCGTCGGATTGTTCAGAAAATACAAGCTATCCAGGTTCAAGATACACTTGCAATCATTCCTATCAGCATCCATGCCAAACATTTTTAGTCTACAGAGCCAGCCACTATTTCAAGACTATCTCAGATGTCTCTCAATTGTTTCAGCTAGATCCTGCTGAGCTACTTCACTTAAACAATCTTAAATCTCAGCTGAAAGTTCTCGAACCAGGTCGAGAAGTTCTTGTTCCGATCAAATGTTCTTGCCTTGGCCAGTTCTTCCAGGCAACTTTCAACTACACAGTTCCAGAAAACAGTACAGTTGATCTCTCGGATATTGCTTGCAGAATTTTCGAAGGTTTAGCAAAACCAGGCACCCTTGTCGAGGAAAACACATCTGAAGGAAATAATGTTGAGGTTGGTACTAAGCTTCATGTGCCCTTGAAATGTGCGTGTCCGGATAATTCTAGTAATAGCAGTGGAGTCAAGTACCTTGTGACCTACCCTTTGGTAAAAGGCGACGAACCAAGCATACTCAGCGAAAAATTTAGCATCTCTCCCGTAGATTTATGGGTCGCTAATAATTTTCAACCTTGGCCAACTATATATCCAAACACAACTGTCTTAATTCCCTTGAAAACAGACCCTGTCATTAATTTCAGTATCCCACGCTCTCCACCTCCAAGTCCTGGTTTTCTTCCCACAATTTTAGTTCAGAAAACCACCAACACAAATTTACGGAATCTGTACATTGCAGGATCAGTTGTTGGCTTTATTCTGCTACTAGCTGCATTGATTGTATGTGGGTTGCATGTGAAGGCCTTGCGCAAATTTAAGGTTGTGAAGTTACTGTCCTTCAATACTAGAAGCTCTCCACTTTCATGCCCAACACCAAGTTCTCCTAGATCAGGACAAGTAACAGGTCAAAGCTCAGCAGCTTCTTGTTTATCTCCTGATCTTCTTGCTGGCATTAAGTATTCCTTGAGAAACTATAGCATTGAGGACCTCAAGAGAGCGACAGATGATTTCAGTGAAGAAAGGAAGATTGGGGATCAAGCCTACAAGGGGTTGAATATGGATAATGAGGAAATGATGATCAAGCTGATGAGATTTGAACAGACCCGCCAAGTTATCGATATACATTCGAAAATCAACCACATAAATATTCTGAATTTGCTTGGTGTTTGTTATGGAGAGAATGACTATTCTTGGTCCTACCTCGTGTTCGAGCTACCTAGCAATGGCTGCTTGAGGGACTTGTTATCTAATTCATCGAATCCTCTTCGATGGGATAAACGAACTCAGATAGCTTTTGACATTGCTACAGCTCTTCACTATCTACATTATTGCATTTTTCCAACTTATGCTCACTTGAGCGTCAACAGTAGAAATATTTTTGTAACAACAGATTGGAGAGCAAAGCTTACAAATATCAGAACCAACCCTGCTGTTGGATCTTCCAGAGGAAATGAAAACATAGAGAGTGTCAAAGGATGTGTTGCGCCGGAATACGTTGTCGATGGCTCGGTTTCTGAGAAAGTAGATATTTTTGCGTTTGGAGTTGTTCTTCTTGAGCTTATCTCAGGAAAAGATGATGTTGATGGAAAATCATTCAAAGAATGTATTGCTTTTTTGGGCGGGAAAACTACTGAAGGTGGCTGTTTCGATGGATTGAGGAGTTTCATGGATCCATGTCTGAAGGAGGATTACCCTCTTGCCGAGGCCTTATGTTTAACTGTTTTGGCAAAGGCATGTGTTGAAGAAGACCCTTTACATAGGCCATCTATGGATGATATCTTGAAAGTTCTTGTCAGAATGGTACGATGATATAGTATATCTTTTTTGTAGTAGGAATTAGTCCATGATTGATGACTTTTGTTGCTAGAATTCTCCCTCGTAGGCTCAAAATCAGTTTGTATATGTTATGGAACATTTGGATTCTTCTTCATCTTTCGTTTGTTTCATATTTTCCCATTTACGGGAAGAAACATTGACCATTCTTGAATGATGAGAACTTGGGACCATAAGTTTAAAAATTTTCCAGGTGATAGATGTTAAACTTTGACCATCTCTTAAGAGTTAAAAGGCAAACCAATACATGGCAGTGGGATTATCTTTCCTTCTGTAGTCATTGAAGACAGTGATATTTAGAAAAAGGCATCCCATGGTGACTTCACTTGTAGAAGTTTGTGGGATTTTATGAGCGAAAAACGTAATAGAGTGGGGACTGGTTTAAGATACTTTAGGTTCTTCTTGAATCCCTAGATATAGCTCTGTGGCCTTGTTAGCTACAACTAAAGAGAAGCAGGTGAGAATGGCAAGGGCAATGGCTCCTGCATGTGAATTAGCAAAGTTGAAAGTGAGAGCAGGGGTCATCATTTCTTTGATTACATACATGCCTGTTAAAGATATTATGGTGAGAGATTTTGCTGATTAGCAATATTATTAATAGGCTTGTTGATGATATGGTTGAATTTGGTCATGCAAAGCATTTTAAGCAGAAAAGGAGTTTCATTGCTAGCCGCAGAAAGGAACAGGGGAGTTCACAAGGCTCTCAAAGATCAACCATTAGCATGGTTTGCTCCAAGAAGCTAGCGGTAAAGGATTCCATGTCTTCCCATATTTTTAGAAGATGAGCATCACATTCAAATAAACGATAGAAAGAAACATCAACAATATTGAAATTCATGGAGATAGAGTATATTCATGTATAAACATATAATAGTAGGCAATAAATGAACGAAGAAATTAAAATGAAAATAACCTAGAGCTACAAGTAAAATCAGGTAATCTACTGCAAATAACTCTGTTGGTGATCCATCCAAACTCTCCTTTATTTCTATATATCTAGCTGTAATAACTAATGCCGGGAAAAATGAAGCTTGAAGTAATTTGTTTAGTCATCCTTGTCTTCTGGTCTAAAAAGTTTCACCGTTCGACTATTTATTGGTTGTATTTGTCTTGCATTGGTGTCTGATTCCTGCAAAATGTTCGTCAAATGATATCAGCATACATAATAGGTCAAACACCAATAACGAACAAGCAAGATTGGAAGTAAAGAGAATCTAATTGAAATAATTAATATTCAAAGAATTCTAATTTCCCATATAAATTTATTCCTGTTTTATATATGGGAAATATTCAAGGTTAGGATGGGAACTCACATCATGAACAGCTACACGAAGCAATCTAACTTGTTCTCTTGTCGCAGTCCTCACCTAACAGGGTATTTTGTAATATTTAGAACAAAATACAGTTACATCATGAACAGAATTTAAAGTTTATCAATGTTTTTGATTAGGTAAGATCTAAACCTTTCTAACAATGGTCCACAGAACATTTTCAGTGCAAGGTGGAATTGTAAGGGAGCCTATGTATCTGTAGTACTTTCTGCTGCCTATCTTGATGTTCCTTGGATCAACTACACCCGCCACTGTATCTCGTTCATAGGTGCCGGCAACCGATTGTAATTGTTTTGTCAACTAATTAATGAAAAACATGATTAGAGAGAATTAAAGAGAGATAATTACACAGAGGCTGGTATATATGTATGTATATATATATATATGATGCTTACAGATGACAGGAAAGTGTCTGGCCTTCCTATCATGTACATAATCCCAACAACAGCAATCTTTCCATCAAGGCTCTCATGAACCATGTGCGCCTCTAAAGCAAGCCTGTATAGAGTTACAGGTGAAAGATTTTGAGTTAGTGCTATACTGCTGTTGCCTGCTTATACATAGAGAGAGGGAGATAAATTGGGAAATTAGAGAATTAAATACCTCTTGCCATTGATTGTATGTTCCGAAGGTGAATGCCAGTGGCACTGTTTGAGTAGATATTCAGTTCCATTTATTTCAATGCTTCCTGCAGCACCTTCCCATTTCAGCTGCATCCACAAACAATAATAATATTAGAATTAAACAGAGAAAGATGAAACTGTATATAGTTCTGTTGATTTCAACGCTGCCTAGTTGCTTGTAGGTAGGTAAAAACATCTCGCCAATAGGGCACCTTATGACATGGTTTGTGAATACAATCTTGCAACTAATAAGATAGCTGCAACTTACAAGCCTGGAGAGATGAGACGATGATCATTTCTGGAAAATCTTTCTAATGCCTTTGGTATTTATTTTAACCGGAGGAACTGGAATCAATACTAAAATGATCCATCGTATTAATTATAGCTTGTGTATTATAGCTTGTGTAGTTCTACCTAGTATATTTCCTAATACATTACAGGTTCGAATATCCTTCCTTCCTTCCTTACCATCATATCATGGCCCCGATTCCTAAGAGTGGCATTAGCAGGCTTGTAACTTCTATTGAGTCTCCCCAAATGGGACACCACATCGACTCTTTCGCTCAACAGATCGATAGGAGATTGCATAGATCCATTGCTACAAGCACCCCAATCAGGGTGAATCCTTCCCCAGTTAGCAGGTCCCTTCTCCCCATTTGGATCATAATTAAAGTCTGCCTCGTCCTCTGCGCCACAACAAATGGAAAAAACAAACAATTTACCAACTTGTAAGTATAAATTATTCTCATGTTTGGTACCTGGTTTAATACAAGTAAAGAATTGCATGCTTCACCAAATAATTTCAAAAAAAGTTGCGAATCTTGATCTGTTTCTTGTTCAAGAAATTGAATACTGTCTAGAATTCTTTAAACTTCAAAAAATCAATAATTAAAAACAAGAAAACAAAATACTTACACATGGTACTAATTTAAAATTTGTAGTTTATAGCTAAGAAATAATATGATAGTTTATGGAGAAGTTAAACAAAAAAGCTTAATAATCAAGGCCATGTTGCCCTGTAACTAGAAATGCCATGAGAACTGCAGCCTCACCAACTTCTTGAGATGTTGCCGGGAGGATACGCGAAACAAGAACGAGGAAGAAAGTGATCAAAAAGAGGAGCTGGATTGCTAGCTTTCCCATGTCTTAGATCAAACTTCTTTGCAGTTCGAAGTTTTTTCTTTTCTGGTATTCGACTAATTTGAAGTAGTTGTGTGGAGATAAACGAAGAGTTTGCCATCGGCATATTTATAGAATAATTATGGAAACAGCCAACTGCGACGCGTTGACAGACGGTCTAAATTTCTTCTAAGAGCTGGCGCTGCCGACAAGTATGAACACAGGAACCTCAATGTGAAACATGCTACTCGAATGACTGTAGTTCTTGTTTCTTGAGGGTCTTATTGTTACGAGTAAATATTCTTACAAGAGTGGTCTTCTAGAGGTGTCAATTTCTATAATTTCATTGGACAATCAAATGTCAATGGTGACGAATGCTGGTTTTGGCAAAATTATTACAATAATTGATAAGTCGCTGCTCCGCGATGCATGATGGCAATGGTGGTGGGTGGGAGGCGGTGGTTTGATCGAAGCTCGTATAATGGGAAGAAGATCGAAACCTGATTATTTTTGTATTAGTTAAGGAAGCCATTAACACCTAACCAAGAAAAACAGAAGTCATTTAACACTCTTTTTCTTAATTTATGATAAATCTTCTTGAATGCAAGGCGAACTATCGATCTCGCAATTGACTTGACTGAAGAAATACAAATATATAATAATACATGTTGAAGCGACGTGAGTTTTGAAACATTGCCGTCTCTTTAATAACACGAGGGAAATGGATATATTTTAATGTATTTTTTTATTGAAAAATATATTAAAATATATTTTTTTATTTTTTAAAAATTATTTTTAATATTAGCATATTAAAACAATCTAAAAATATAAAAAAATTAATTTAAAATAAAAAAATAAAAATATTTTAAATGTTTTCAAAATATCTAAATTTTTTGGTACCGTTTTCAAAATATGTTTTGACATTTTCTTCGATTTCTCTGATGCTCTAAAAAATATATTTTTTAATTAGTTACCGAACCAAAAATCAATACAGGAATTTTCTTTATTACTGTGCAAAGATGAGACTAGGCTTCGGCTAGCTTAATTATTTCTGTATTGATTAAGGAAACTAAATGCAACGCAAACTATGGTAATCTCGCAATTGACTTAACAGAAGAAATACAAATATTTAATAATATATGTTGAAACACCGTGCACATTCAAATATTACCACTACGAGGTAAATGCGTCTTCAGCTACGTACGTTATATTCTTCACTAATAATAGTTGAATTTGTTTTTAAAAATAATATATTTTTTATTTTTTAAACTTTATTTTTTATATTACTATATCAAAGCAATTTAAAAATATAATAAAATTTAAAAACATGGTACCAAAAAAAAAAATATTTAAATTTTTTCTACCATCATATACGTTCATATCTAAAACTTTCGAATAATTCTCTCAAAACAACATGTTTTGACATTTTCCTCATTTGAGAAATAATGATAAAAAAAAACTAAAATGAAAGATAAATTCACTGCACACATAGACTGAGATTATTATTCACTGTTATAGTGTTATACCGTTTTGCCCTTCTAAAATTTTTTAAATCTTGTGTTCATGTTTTTTTTTTTTTTTTTTTTATCTTTTCATCATATTTTTTTTATTGTTATTATAAAATTGAATGAGGAAAATTTAGTATTTTACTAAACATAAAATAATATTTTAATGGAAAAGTTTTGGGTGTGTAGGAGGTGTCTACGTCATTTTGATGACGCAAGCAACATTTCTCGGTAACCAAAATATCTCATCCACCTTGTCATTGGAATCTTCATGGTTTCCTTTTTTTTTTTTTATCATAACAAAAGAGGTGACACATTTTGTTGCTAATAGTGCTTTTCCTTTCTCTTTTCTTTTTTTTCCTCTCGAAAATCATGTTGGTTGTTTAAGTTTTCGAATTATCCTTTTAGTTGTTGATATTTCAAGTCTGGTCCTTATTGTTTTTATTTTTAATTTTTATTCTTGACTCTATTGTAAAATTTTTATTTGTTTTCAATTTCATCTTTCAATCCCAATTTGTTATGCATTTTATTTTCAATATGGTTCTTATTCTTTTAATTTCTAATTTTTTTCTAAACTTTTTTGTGCAATTTTTATTTGTCTTTAACCTCATTATTCAATCTAAATTTATGATATATTATTTTCTCAATTTGATCCTTAATCTTTTGATTTCAAATTTTTTTCTTTGCTCTTTTGTAAAATCTTTATTTGTTTCAATTTCATTTTTCAATCATAGTTTGTGATTTATTATTTTTTTCAATTTACTTTTCACTCTTTTGATTATTTTTTTCTTTTGTTAAATTTTTTCTTTTCAATTTCACCAACCATTCAAGAATTTATAGTTGTCATCTATTTCAATTTTGATTCTCATTCTTTTAATTGCTATATTTGGTTTTTAAATCCTTTTGTATAATTGATTTTTTTTTGATTTTATCCTTCAATATTTAATTGATTGGGAATTAAATCTTATAGTTTTTCTAGATATAGTGCTTCTAGTCTAATGACTTTGATCATGAATTTGAAAAGTTGATACTGGTTGACATCGTTTTTTTTAAAGATCTTATTTTCTTTTTTTATTCATCATTCAACTTTTGTTTTTTTTTTTTTTAAAAAAAGCTTTGTGATCTTCATTATTTTTTTATCAGATTAGTTTAATCTCATTATTTGGATAGCGGGTTTGATGAGTTAACTCAGGTTGATTCGCTCTTTATTGTCTAGATTACAAGTTTGTCATGCCAATTCGGTTTGACTTGAGCTACTTTTGTTGTTTTTTTTTTTAATTTTGTCTTTTCATACTTAATTAGCTAAGAATTGAGTTGCATTGTTTTTTTGAAAAAAAAAGTTTTTTTCTAAGTTATTGTAATTACTTTTTTTTTTAAATAATCGATTTATTATTGTTGTTTATTTTTATTATCCAATTAAAATAAAACTATCTTATTTGATTCAAGTTTGCAACCCGAATCACACTTTTTTTCTTTATTTAAAACATACTTGAACAAATCTTTATTTTTTTTTTTAAAAAAGTAATAATCCAGGAAAAAAACTAGAATTTTCTTTAATGTAAAATAACAAACTTTCCACCTAATCTCTTATTTTCTCACGTGAAGAGACGATGTTTCGATTTGTCCAAAGCCCCAAAATGGCAGTGTACAGATCATAAATAGAAAGCCCTAAGAAGTCAAGGAAAGCTGGGTCGACGAATGTTTGCCACGTTGATTCAAATGTACTAGCCCGCGTTGCTATGTTCTTCAGATTTGTGAGAATAGACTTTTTTTTCAGTTCTGCGTCGTCGAATTTTCTTTTGTGATTGTTTTTGTTTTTAAAATTAATTATTCTTTTCAATTTCATTTTTTATTAAGAATTTATAATTATCTTCTATTTCAATTATAGTCATTATTTTTTTTAATTATTATATTTAGTTTTTGATTTCTTTTGTATATTTTTCAATTTTTTCCTTTCATGTTTTATTGGTTGGCACTGTACTTTGTGGCTTTTTAAATATAGTGCTTCTAATCTAATAATTTTGGTAATGAGTTTGAAAAGTTGACGCTGATTATTTTTTTTAAAAGAATTTTGTGATTTTTATTATTTTTAATCGGGTTATCTCAATCTCATGACTTGGATCGCGGGTTTGATAGATTAACACAGGTTGGTTCGTTTTTTATTGCTTATTATGCTAACTTGGTTTGACTTGGACTGTTTTTGTTATATTTGTTTTTGTCTTTTCATATTTAATTGGCTAGGAATTGACCTGTATTATTTTTTTCTTTTGAAAAAAAGTTTTTTTTTTAGTTATCGTGATAGCTTTTTTTTTTAACTTTAAAAATTGATCAATTTACAATCTTTTTAATTTCTTATTATCTAATTAAATAAAATTATCTTATTTCATCCAGTCAGTTGTTTAATCTGAGTAACCATTTTTATTATTTAAAACACATATTTTCTTTTATAAAAGAAAGTAATAATCCAGGAACGCGTGGTAGCAAGAAACTAGGCCTAGTTTTCTCTAATGCTCTAATAACTCCCAATATATATATATATATATATATATATATATATCACTGAACCTAAAATCAATATAGAAATTTTCTTCATCACTATGTAAAGATGAGAATCGTGGCCCTATTTGGTGAGCCATATCGAACTTGCCAAATGAATAAATGTAGCAGATCCAAAGCCTTTCTCGAGCTATATATCTCGTGAATCATTAATTACTACGGTTTTGCAACATGCATTGCTCGAGCTAGCGATCCGATACAATTTTTTTTGTTTTTAAGAGAACCTTCTGTACTGTCTTCAAGATTGATAAGCAGAAGAAATCAAATAACTTGGAAAATTCAGTGTTTGTATTATATGATGGTTTGCACCTGTGGATGACGTACGTATCTTTGAATGATGCATCGATCCTCAAATGACCTAAGCTCGTTGAACTGTGACTAGAAGGGGAGTGGTGGAGCAGCCATTATTGTCAAATGGAAGCTCAACTGCAAAACAAGAATACTGTGGTTTCTTGTTCGTCGTCGTTGGATCTTCAAAGAAAGTTGCTGGCTGGAAATGTCAAGAGCCTACAAGGACCTTTTCAAATTTGTACGCGTATACAAGTCAGCACTCTTGTTGGGATTTGCCTTTTGATGCAATGAATTTATGTATTTTGTGCATTGCTCGGAAGAACCACTTTTTATATACAGATAGTTGAATGTTGAAACAAAGAGCAGGAAGCTGCCTTTCTAGCTTTCCACGTTACTTGGGGAACACATCCACGTGGAATCGTTGCCTTCTCTTTGATTTGGCTAAACACACAGCTGGTTCTTGAACACAGACAGAGCTGGTTGTTGAACTCCTTCATTAATCTCTTAAATGTGTTCGTGTCTGTCTGTGTGTGATATGGTTTTGTACGCTAGGCTCTGTTTCTGAAATTGTTTTTTATTTTAAAAGTGTTATTTTTTTATTTTAAAATAGATTTTTTTAAATATTCTTAAATTATTTTGATGTGATAATATTAAAAGTAATTTTTTAAAATAAATAAATATTATTTTAGTAAAAAACACCAACTAATTACCTAACTAACGAATTTCTAAACACCGTTTAAATAACTGACATTTTCTTATGTAACCTAACCACCCTTTAAACGCGTAAACTACCACTCGGAAGAAAAGGTTAGTTCAACAATGTAAAACAATACACAAGTCAAAAGGGGCCAAATAAATAACATATTTACGAAGTTTGGCATAGAGGCATTCGTTCTAGACGCTTCCTTTTATTTTGTATAGAATATCTTACTAGAAAACTGCTTAATGTAAAAATATCTTAAAATTAATTTAAGATTTTATTTTATTTGTTGAGAAATTTTCAGTTTACAGTAAAATCTATAAAATATTTTATGAAAAATATAATTTATTATCATTTTTACCATCCCACCATTCTAATAATAATAATAATAATAATCAATTCACCTTCACCACCATCACATCAGTTTTTTATTATCACAACAATTATCACTTCCACCCTTCCAATAATTATATTGTCTCCATTCCATCACTTTCACACCTTTTATATTTCTATTTATCAAATATATAAAAAAAATGTTTTATGTAAAGTATTTCATTGGAAGAGAATTTTGATGTAAATAAATTCCTTGTAAACTATATATTGATGGTGTAACCGTGCTCAAATTTTTTTAAGAGATAAACTAATTGGCCTAGGATTTTTACTATTTCTATTACCATGAATTTACTGTTTTTTTCTCATCTTTTGTTTTTTCTTTTCATAATCATAGTTTTTTTTTTTCGAGTTCAATCCTTTTACATTTATCTTGATTGAGAATTGATTTTATATTTTAGTTAAATTAGTTTAGTATCAGGTTCTTGGTGTTAGACAAAAAATCTTGATGGTGAGTTGATATTTGATTTGTAAAAATTAGTTTGGATTTTTCATTAGACAAATGATTAAAAATAAATGGACTAAAATTAAGCTTGAATTAAAAAGAAAACCTTTTTATGTTACAAAGAGGAAGGAAGCGCAAAAATCAAGAAAGAGAAAGAGGAGAGGAAAAGAAAGGAAAGAAAAATTGATTGTCACGGGGTTCATAAGCTACACACGCCATCTTAATAGAACACCTATTACATCATTATTCCAATGGAATTAAGATAGTGTTTGTTTACGCGGTAGCTTCTGCTTTTAAAGCTAACCGCGTAAACATCATGTTTGGTAACCGCTGAAAACATAATTCAGTCTTGTGGGTCTCAGCAATTCCTGTGTTAAAAACGCAGGTTACTGAAAGCAGCTCTATGCTGCTTTCAGTATGGAGCGGAGAGCTCCACTGTGCACTTTTAAGTGCACAGTGGAGACATGCACCACTATTCTCCACTGTGCACTTAAAAGTGAACAATGGAGATATGCACCACTGTTCACGTGAACAGTGGTGCATGATTTCGGTCGGATCGGGTCCGGTTCAAAGCTAAATACATTGTACCGGGTCCGATCCAGTAAAGAAAATTAAATTTTATTTGTAATTGTGTTTTATTGATGACATAACATTTGCAAAATTTGATCGCAATTCTAAATTTATTCCTGATTATATTTTACTTGATGTTGTTGCGCGCTTAAAAAACCAAGAAAACTATAGCATTGTCGGATGTATTTCATACGTGATGAAATTATAGATAGTTTAATTGAACAATAAAAAATATTTTATATAAAGTATTATTTATTTCATGATGTAATAACACTAGTTAAATTTATAATATTTAAATTAAAAATCATTAATATATATATTAATTATTTTATAATCTAAAATTTAAAAAGCAATTTTTTAACCAAACACATTAAACTACTTTTTGTTCAACCTCAATTTCAACCACAGTTTTAACCAAACACCTATTTTTTTAAACCAACCTCAACTAAAAGTACTTTTTATAAAACAACTTTTTTCAAACGACAACCACAACAGCTACCGCAATACCAAACACACTAAAAAAGGAGTACTTCTAAGGTCGGAGGAGACTTTACAGGTTTTTTTTAATGTGACAGCTTTTCTCACTTGCTGACATATATATTGCACGCGTCAGATTTTTTTTTCTTTCTTCGTTTAATTTAGTATTTAAATTTATAAATTATGAACCATAAATCAATTGAAGACTCACAATATTAATTTTTTTTATGACTTGAAGAAGAACACACCAAACAACAAATAAATTGTTTTGTTTAAATCTAAGCGAACAAAGGCTAAAATATATAATTTAAAAGAATTAAAGTGTTTTTTTTTCCTTTCATAGTCGATAATATTTGGGACATCAGGTGAACAAACTCTTCAAAGGGAGGTAAAGTATAACATTTATCTTCTTTTTTTTTCAAAGATTAGGTTTCGCAACATTCCGAAATCTCTCCACTACCAATTCGCACCGTCATTATTGAATTATTACGGCAACAATATGAACACATGTAAAACTTGAGCAAGCTATTTATCCCACTTCATCTCTTGATCTTCAAGCATGGCCTTCGCCGATAAAATTGTCTAGATGCATGAAAACATGTCTAAATCTTAAATTTCCAAGCATTCAAAGAGCATGTAGAATGTGAAATGAAAGCAACCAACCAATTCCTAGGTGGTTTTTGTCAAATATTTTCAAAGTTGAAGCATTTTTGACTTTGACATACGAGTGAGATGACATGATAAACAATCCCTTTCCCCCTTGAAAAATAATCGAGTCCGCTTAATTTGAAGAAAGAAATTCTTGCTTAAAATGGTCTAATCGTGATGCAACACTTGACCACTAGGTCGAAAACAAGTGCCGTTTCGTTTCACCTCTTTATTTTTTTTTTCTTCATCATGTGGGAGAGAGTAAATATTCCTTCTTTAAGCCCGTGATTTTCTTTTTAGAGTCATATCTACCGTGTATGTTTGACAATGGTAAGTTTTTTTTTTATATATTTATTTTTATGTTTAAAAAGTGTTTTTAAAAAAATTAAAATTTTTTATTTTTTTTGTTATAAATTAATATTTTTTTGGTGTTTTCAGATATTTTAATGTGCTAATATTAAAATTAATTTAAAAAAAATAAAAAAAATATCATTTCAATGCATTTCTAAATAAAAAATATTTTAATGTATTTCTAAATAAAAAATACATTAAAAAATTACAATGCATTACTAAGGCAAACGTCATGCTTGACGAAAAGTGGCAGGAGACCACGAGCCAGATATGGCATGAATGTTGAAAATTTCCGGGAAATTCTATTAAAAGATGTCAAAATCTTCAAATTGTTTTTTATGCTAAGAATTGCCCTGCCCGGTGTGCTTCACTCCATTTTATGAGTGACGGCAGGCATGACGCTTAGTAATCTTGAGAGACACCGGCTACTTTTTAGCCCAAAAAGAAGCAATGACATGTTGTGTAATATTTATAAAAAATATAAAATTATTTTAATGGGTTAATGTTGAAAATAATTTTTTAAGTGAAAAATATTTTAAAAAATAATTGTTACTATATTTTTAAATACCCCTAAATGATAAGGAGAAAAAAAATATTAAGTAATTTCTAGTTTTTGAAAAGATGATAATTTTATATAAGTACTTACGTTTGTTAAAAAATCAATTTAACCCAAAAGAAACTTTTAGATGAGGTTTTAAGATATAATTTATATTATTTTCTAAAACGCCATCTCAAGTGAAAGTCTTTTGGGCTTGAAACTTGCACAGATTCACATTACCATGTGCTCAATTTTTATCAAATAAATAAGAATGATGAGATTCGAACTTGTGACTGTTTGGTCATCAAGGCTCTGATACCATGTTAAAGAACCATCTCAACCCAATAGCTTAAACTATTAGATAAAATTCTAAAATATAATTTATATTATTCTCTAACAACATGTAATTAATCCATTTTCAATAAAGATGTAATGTAACTCCTGTAGATGCTTGTAAACTTGATTATACAATTTCGATGTTGGATTTATAATCAAATAATTAATCTCTACATCTTTCTTCTTCTTCTTTTTTGTTCTAATAAAAAATAAAAGCTTGTGCACTAGGTGTACCAGTCGACAATCTTGGGTTGCAATAATCCTGCGCGAAAGCATGCTTGGTAGCTTGTATTAAATAAAAGAAAAAAAATATTAATTTGTAAAATACCCTACTGAAGTTTGAGCCAAAAAAAAAAAAAATACTGAACTTTGTGAAGAATTGGACTTCTATACTCATTTCTCTTCCTCTTTTCAAGCTAGTTTCCAAAATCTACACTCTTTCTTATTCATTATAATCAAATGCTATAAAACAAAAAATCAATATTTTTCCTTTAAACAAACCGAAACTGATGATTTTTCATTAATTACCAGCGCAATATTTTATATACTTGCCTTGTCGGTAATCTAAATTGCCATGACTAATTTCTGGAATTGTATGTGGTTCTATCGTTATGCGATTAATTCTCTTTTCTCAATCTTCTCCTATCTGGTTTTCCACGTGTGTTGTGTCCATAATAAAACTGTCTGCCACATGGTGAAAACCATTGCTCTATCTTGTACTTTTATTTAATAGTGTAGTTATGGTTATTTTCCAAGTAATTTTTCATATTAAAATACATATCAATAATATTTTTTTATTTTTTAAAAATTATTTTTGACATCAGCACATCAAAATAATTTGAAAACACTAAAAACATATTAATTTAAAGTTAATAAAAAAATAAAAAAATTTAAATTTTTTCAAAAATATTTTTTAAACACATAAATAAACAGGCCTGACTCTCTCTCTTTACATTTTGAAGACCCATCCTCTCTCATCCAATAACACACCATATCACAATAAAAGCTTTTTTTTTTGGTCTTTTTTTCACTCCATACAACGTTTGACTGCAATTTACAATTGATGGTCACTTATGTTTCCTATCGAATCATGAGGCGGGTTAAGAAATACAAATTTTTTGAAAGGGAAGTAGTATCTTTAATTGATAAGCTTAAAAGAAAAGAGCTATGTTAAAAAAATACAGTGATTTTGTTAAGAAACAACATGAAAGTTAAGCATCTAACCTCAACATGGGGAGGGCTAGCGTGCTTCTGCATCTTTGCTGTAGCAGCTGGTCCTGGAAGTTCTAAACCTGCTAAACACGTTTCTACTTTAATCGGAGGAAATTGGAGTTTGATCATTGAAATTAGACCTTGAAAAGTTTAATAGCTCAAATTAAAGGTTTAATTGTAAAAAAAAATTAAAATTTGATAGCCAGTTACGAGTTTGTTTGAAGAAATTTAAAACCAAGGACTGAATCATAAAAAGCACAAGACTTCAAGGGCTGAAATTGACCACATCAGGGATCAAATTAAAGAAAATTAAAAGTTTGATAGTCAATTAAGAATCTAAATGCACAAATTAAAAACCAAAGACCAAGATGAAAATGGTGCTAAATTTTGGGGCTGATAATTGAGTTTGGTAGAGGTAAAATTGCATGAAAAGTTTGAAAGGCAATATGGGTGGCAATTAAAAGTAATTGGAAGAACATTAACTAAAATGAAATCTTTCAGATCCCAAATTAAAACTCTAATTTGTAGGGGTTTAACCTAGACGACGCGTTGTTCACCCACTGTTCATCTCCTTATTTGACAGTTTTGGATGATTGAGTTGACACTTTCCAAAGACTCGTTATGGAGTTCTAGACCTCTAAATAGCACAATTTGTTTTTGCAAATAAAAGAACATTTCCTCTACACCTCCATTTCCATGAAATTGAACATTTACATCTCAATTCTTCTATAGAAGTTGTCAACATCTTATTCCTTATCAATCATCACTATAATTTCAGATTCTAAACTAATCGAGTTGGCATCTTTAGATAAATTAATGTGAAGTTACAGACTTTTAAAATAAACAAGGTTAGATCCAAACGAAATATATACACCTTCTCTATCAACTTTAGGTAGTTTCTGATGACGTTTACATTGGAGTTACTTCGGCAAAGCCTTAAAAGTGATCAACCAAGTCAGTCTAGATTGTGACATTCATTTTTCAAAAACCACCTATTTTTTTTGTGTGTTCACACTTAAAGCTTCTTAAAGGGTTTTTAATTAATGACTTTAAAAACATAATTCATTTATTAAAAACAATATTATTAACTAGTTGTTTGTTGGTTCAACTAATGGCTTGCCGATTCATTTATTAAGTCATAGTAACCTAATTTCCTTTGTTACCCGTCGATCAATCTATCTCGTCTCTGTTTTTTGGTTATTTCAATTCATTTATAAAAATTGATTCATTTAGAAAAAAGCAAAGAAATTAGCAATATAAGCAAGAGATGATATTTTTTTTTTATCTTTTATTAATTTCTCATTTCTATGGTAATAATTGGGTGATTATTATAATTAATTTACTTTTAAAAAAATAATATTTATGTTTACATAATTCAGTTATATATAAAATAAAATAAATTTGATACGAAGAAAAAATCACTTTAAAGTCATAGAAAAAATCACTTTAAAGTCATTTTCTATGTTGATACTTGATAATGCATTAACCATTAATCAAATAAGTTAATGTGCCATAATAAAGTTAGAAATGACTTCAAAATGCAACTCGCAATAGTTATATTAATTTGACTCTCTAGAAAAGTGATTGATTTCCATTTAATTTCATAATAGAATTGATGGGTTTTTTTTTTTTTTTAAATTTACTGACATAGGCTGATGACATATATAGCATATTAATTAATAGCTCAAGTTGTAACTTTAACTATAACTTATATGATGATACTAGCTAGTTACAATTTAAATATCATAAAATTTCTCATATATTTTTATTTTTTGTAGTTAGGATAAATAAATTCAAGTTTTTATGTGGCTTTATTACAAGATCATATCACATTATAGTATAATCATAATGAGTTTAATGGGCTTAATTATTGAGACTCTAACCCAATACTATTTGAGATGGATTATTATTATAATTTGTTAAGATGTCAGACGTTGTTTATATTAAGGTTTGGCATATTTAATGGGTTGCAGTGATTTTAATTGTAAATAAAAAAAATGAATTGTGTGTTTAATAAAATAAATTATAAATTATATATACCAATAAATATATAAAAATAATTCTAACGCTCACCAAGAACTGAGCCAATAATGAAAAAAAAAAAAAATGAATATTAAGACATATTATTAATGGTCTGTCGAGTAAATAATTCAAACAATTTGAAAAGTAATTGAATGTAATCAGTGCTTTATCTAGTCATCTTTGACTTCTGGTATAAGAATTTTCACCGATCGACTATTTATTGGCTGTGTTGGTTTTGCATTAGTGTCTGGGTCCTGCAAAATGATCATGGAATGATGCCAGCTGCACAACATCAACAGTAGACAAAGCAATGAGAAATAATCAACATTCAGGGAACTAAATTCCCATATTTTATATATGGAAAATTAAAGATAGGGTTTCAAACTCACATCATGAACAGCTACACGCAGCAATCTCACTTGTTCTCTTGTCATGTACATAATACCAACAACAGCAACCTTTCCGATCCAGGCTTGCATGAACCATGTGTGCCTCTAAAGGTAGCCTATAGATAGATCAGTTACATGTGAAAGTTGAGTTCAATTTCTATGGGGAGAGAGAGGGAGATAAACTGGCAAATTAGAGAATTAAATACCTCTTTCCATTGATTGTATGTTCAGAAGGTGAATGCCAGTGGCAGTACCGTTGGAGTACATATTCAGTTCCATTTATTCCAATGCTTCCTGCACCACCCTCCCATTTCAGCTGCGTCCGCAAACAATGATCTGCTGATTTTGAAGGTATCTTGTTGCTTATAGGTAGATAAACGCATCTATGACATGGGTTTGAAAACAATTTTTGCAACTAATTATAAAGATATATAGCTGCAAGCCCGGAGAGATGGGATGATGATCATCTGTTGAAGTTGTATTAAGAGATGATACTTGAAAAGATATTCTAATATTATAGGTTCAAATCTTTCTTCCTTACCATCAGGTCAATAGGAGACTGCATTGATCCATGGCTACATGCACCCCATTCAGGGTGAATCCTTCCCCATTGGGGCAGGTCCCTTCTTACCATTTGGATCATAATTAAATTCTGTCTCGTCCTCTTCACCACAGCAAATGGAAAAAAAAAAAAAACAATTTACCAACTTATAAATACAAATCAGTCCCACTTAGTAACTAATACAATTCAAGAACTGCATGCTTCACCATTTGGACTTCAAAATTTTCTCTTAGGACTTGAGAAACCCTATTTCTCGTCTCTATAATTTAGAGATAATTTTCACAGTTTCAGAAACCTTTCTATTTTTCAGTATAAACTGAAAATCTCAACACTCTCATTCAATAGATCAATTAGGATATTGCATGTTGTTAAATTAATTGATATCAAATAGAGAAAGGAGGTTAAAATTCTGAATAATCTGTATATTATGAATGTTGAGTCTTAACCTAAATACAAATAAAGTATATATAGGTCAAACTGAAAGTACTATTCTACCCTTAATAAATAAGACTACATAAATATTATTTAACATCTCCCCTCAAACTCACGATGCGGCAGCCACAAGCATCGAGAGTTTGCCAACCAGAAAACAAAAACGAGAGATGGAATGCGACTTGGTAAAGAAATCTGCAATCTGCAAGAAAGAAGGAACAAAAGGCAAAGCAATGGTGCCATGTTTGAGATGATGACGAGTAAGATAACAATCGATCTCAATGTGCTTAGTGCGCTCATGAAAAACCGAGTTATGAGCAATCTGAATAGAACTCTAGTTGTCACAATACATAGGAGTAGGATGAGAAAAGAAAATTCCCATATCAGCAAGTAACCAACGTAACCAAACAATCTCTTTG
>Ga0325403_1001066_pt1 | contig 22073 bp, 15 predicted proteins | sample PopdelMetagenome_19_FD_205665 | JGI IMG/M metagenome (GOLD analysis project Ga0325403, IMG submission 205665) | Populus deltoides microbial communities from Bellville, Georgia, United States - Xylem-PdKOR-R4 | ecosystem: Host-associated > Plants > Phyllosphere > Stem > Wood/Secondary xylem... | reverse complement strand
ACTCAAGAATCTCTACAAGTTCATTGAGACACCATCTAGAAGAAGCATATCCTTTTGAGAAGACAACTATGGATATCTTTGATTCTTGAATTGCCCTGAGGAGATGATCGGAGATTTCTTCTCCTCTCGGAAGTTCATCATCTCGAAAAGCGCGGATTCCTGCTTGATCTAAGGCAGCATATAGATGATCTGTAAATGTCTTGCGAGTGTCTTCTCCTCTAAAACTCAAGAAGACTTCATAGGCCCCTACCGGTCTACTGCGAGAAGACTCTGGCTCTGTCATGGCAGCTGCAGAAATTAAGGAACAATCAATTAGCAATTGCTGATACATGTGAAGTGATCATCGAAGAAAATACAGCAATTTAAGCTTAATAATGAGAGAGCATAAGACAATAGCAACTGAAGTTAAACATGAAACAAACAAAGCTTTCACATTGTTGTTATTGGTAAAGACATGAAATTAAAACAAGAAAGAAGCAAAGAAGAGTTAGCTATGAAATTGCAGCAATCGGAGAGAGAAATTATTGCACCTGAAGTTATTGAATCGTAGAAATGGGGTGTTCAAATCGAATCAGCAGTTCATGTATATATAGACACACACATCTGCCTTTGCTGGCTTTATTTATTGCGGGAATACGTAAAATAGTAAAAGTTAGAAAAATATCAAACAGACTCTGAAGTTCGTTAATGCTATTTATGCTTAGCAAATACTTAGCAAATACTTAGCAAATATCAATCAAGATAAAAAAACATACTGAAATCAGACCTAGTTTCTTGTTATTTTTGGATTATTTGCTTAATTTTACTTGTTATTTTTTTATTTATTTTAATAGATTTATTTAGCTATTTATTGTTACTGAAAATAAAGATTAACTTAACTTAATCTTGACAGCTCCTGAAGCAAAATTTTCAATAAACAATTTTAAAAATAATTGAATTTTTTTTACAATTTAAAATTATAATTTTAGAAATTAAAACACTGTAATTGATATAGCTTTCTTGCAAATACTTTGCAATTAAATCAGTCAATGACAGTTTTTCTAATAATGAACATTTTTCCTTCTCCACGGTAGCTCATCCAATAAGGGATGAGCTAACGTGGAGAAGGATGCTCATTGTCATCCAATTTGGCATGAGCGAGTATAACATATTCTTTATAATAATGTTATTCCTATCACATTATTATAAAGAATAAAAGCAACGGTAGAATATTGTTTGAATATAAACGAAGTGTGCAAGCTCAAGTACTGGACAGACAAACCAATCTGGCATGAGATTGGTTTTGAAAAGCTTTTTATTTATTTATTTCTCTCTCTATATTGTAGGTTTGAAAAGCTTTTCATTTTTCTTCCTGCAGATCCTTTGCAAAGTTTCCATAACAACTGGATCCACGCATTAACATTAATTATTGAGGTCGAAAAGGCTCTTCCAAGCTATTGTTGATCAACATAAAATCAAACAAAGATTTTGATTACCCTCCATTATTGTTCTCTCTTAACCGTTCTTCTTTTCTGTGTATCATGCTAAGGGTAATAAAAAAAGAAGAAAATGAACAAAGGAGTTAGTGATGATTTCAATTATCTAATAATTACAAAAAACATAATTAATTGTGTCTAGTACTCGCGATTTAGAGTTTTTGTTAATAGATACAGATTGGTTTTGAAAGGCAATGAAAACTGCTTCTTTCTAAAAACATTCAGACTTCTTCAACCATGAAAGACTCTTGGGCTAAAACAGTGCGAACACTAACTTTTATTTGTTTCTTTTTGCCAAAGCTCTCACAGTAGTTCCCTCTTTCACGCTCGGTGGAGAATGGGAAAGTGGATAGTTCCCACTTTCCACTCGTAAAGGACTCAAGCATTCTAAACATGGTTTTTTTTTTTTCCAGTTGAGGAATTTTATCAAACACCTGATACGCGTCTTTAAAAAAATTAACAGCAGGATAAAGGGATTTCGTGGGCGGCAAGGGCCGAATGATAACTGCTGCCAACTAATAGATACATGGATTTTTCCTATTTCATCTCTCTGTCCGTTCTTACATTTATCAGAACCACAAACAGGAGAACACCAACTCCGCATTTAATGATTTATTCCTTTGAATTCAATTCCTACTTGTTGGAATGACTCAAAGCTACTTGAGCTGTAGTGGCGAAATTGGGGGTAGTTTGTTGAGAGCATGCATTAGTGGGAGCTTCTTGCTTTCTTAGATAGAAACAAACTTGTACCTGGTCCTATTCCAGGCCCTTGAAGCCATGGTTGTAAATCAAAGCTATTTTATCTTTAAGTCTTCTGTCCTGTCGAGTTCTATGTATAGTCGAAATTACCTCTCTCATTCTCACTCTCATACTGAATGAAAATCAAATGGGGTGTTTGCTTTTTCATTGAGGAGGCCGTGTAAAGAAGGGAAAGGGAACAAGAAATCTTAGAAAGAGATTCTATATTTCTTTCTTGTTTTCTGATTTCACCTATCTTTTATATTTATTAAGAATATTTTTTTATTTCTTTTTATTTTTTTTATTAAGAATGTTTTAATTCATTTTATTCTTTAGCTAGATATATCAGAATAAAAATTGGTACCATTTATTCGATCTAATTTCTATTTTCTTGTTACTATCCTCTAATTTATTATCACTAGATATATAAAAAAAATAAATATTTTTTTATATTAAAATAAATATTCCTTTTCATTTAAATAAAAGATCCAATTGAAAAGGCTAGTTAATGGCTTCTTTCTAATAAATTCAAAGGATGTACCATATATATTATGATATGTTTATAGGTAATTTAAAACCTCAATTTATATCATATATATTATGTTGCGTGGAATTTTTCTTGTTACATTTGTTTTTTTTTGTTGTTTTTCTGTTTCAAGCATGTAAACTCAGTTCTTTTTAATATTTTAATATAAGAATTTTTAGGATAATATATATTTTTCTCTGTTATTTTTATTTAGTTTAGAAATTTTAATATTTATTTCTATTCAATATTACTAAACTTTTATATTTTTTTCTACTTGAAAAGAATAATTTTTCTATTTCATTTTTTTATTCAATATCATGAGGTTTTTCTACCTAAAAAGTAATTATTTTTCTATATAGTTGTTTTAATTTAAAAAATAATAGTTTTTTTTTTCTATTCAGAGAAAGAATTCTCTCTTGCAAATTATTAGGTAGAAAAGGTCACTGCTATCATTTTTCTTCCTCTGCACAACAACTATGTCCACGCGTTAACATTATTGAGGTCGAAAAGGTTACTGCTATCAAACTCTTCCAAGCTATTGTTGATCAGTGTGCCAAAAACACAACAGAAAATCAAAGCAAAGATTTTGATTCCCCTCCATTATTCTTCTCTCTTGAACCATTCTTCTTTTCTGTGTATCATGCTAAGGGTAATAAAAAAAGATGAAAATGAACAAAGGAGTTAGTGATGATTTCAATTATCTGATAATTACACAAAACCTTCTCTTTTATTGAAAATAAAAATAAAATTCGGTGGCCAAAACGAAAATAGGTAAAGACCAAAGAACCCCTGGCCTCATGGCTTAATTTTTTCCCACTTGAAAATAAATACGTGATTTTATTACAGCAATGCATAATTAATTGTGTCTATTACTCGCGATTTAGAGTTTTTGTTAATAGATCCAGAGATTGGTTTTGAAAAGCAATGAAGACTGCTTCTTTCTAAAAACATTCAGACTTCTTTTCAGAGAAACAATATTCTTTCTTGCAAATTATTAGCAATGCAATAATTATAATTATAAAAGATAAAAATGTAACACATGCAGGAAAAAAAAAGCAAGGAAATTTGTATAATTTACACAGGATTTTCTTATTCTCGCTAATTAATCCCAGAGCGAGGTTCCAAGAAAAGCCTCAACAAACCTTTTTTTTTTTTAATTTTGAATTCACTAAAAAATGTTCATCATCTTTGTTGCAGATTATTAGCAATGCAATAATCATAATTATAAAAGAGGTAAAAGGTAACTATTGAGTTGGAGTTTCGTGCTGGTTGCAACAAATGGGTCCACGCGTTAACATTATTGTTCTGTCTTGTACCGTTCTTCTCTCTGCGCTTTTACTGTAACAATCTATTAAAGCATGCTATTATTTATTAACTTTATTGTAAGGTATTTTACCAAGCACAAAAGACTCCTTAACTTTACAATTTATACAAAACAGCTACACAGTATTTTTTTTACTTTTTAAATATTAAAAGAATTACTCCACTACTATTCTAGTACTAAACTTGAAAAATATGTAAAAGTTATTTTATAACTAGCATTTGAATGATACTGTTGTCTTGATCCATATATAATAGTATTTTAAAATACGGTTTGTCTTACCCTAATGATAAACCCAAATTTTTATTGAGTATGAGAAATTATATTGTTGACCTCTGGGAAGGGTTTGATGTCGACATACCTTTTTGTCCTCCACTCTTTATCTCAAGGGTTGCTAATTTTGCCCGACATTTTCCTTAAAAAGGGAATCATGAAGCCAACCCTACCATGTGCTTTTGATTGCCCCCCAGCTTGATCATGCCCCCCAAGTGTTCAAATTGGGTTTACTCTGGGGTGAGGCTATGTGAAAGTAAGTTTGGGTTTTTTGTACAATGAAATGTTTTCATGCAAAATTTTTGGAACTTCCAAGTTATTCCAATCAGAAAAATCATTTTGACATTGGTTTAAAATAAACTTGTTCTAAAAAATTCAAGTGATTCCTATTGACAGGTTTTTTTTGGAGTGATGAAAGCGTTTTGAAGCTTTTGGGTTAAAGATGAAGTGACTTCTAGTTGGTCATAAAAAGTTTAAATTTCAATTTGAGGGTTATTGAGAACCAAACCGGTTTAAAGCATTCATTTTATTTGCATGAATAAATTTTTGACCCGCACGAGAAAGCACTGCCTACCGATCCAGATTGCTTGCCTTTGATCAGAAAGGGCTTGATTAGGTACGTAATGTAGGTTTTGACTATTGGTTATGAAGAAAATGATATTTTTCAGGCTCAAAAGGTGTTTGAGGGATTTCAAGACTAAGGATCACTTGTGCTTATTCCCTGACCTTTTCTTTTGACTTTCTTGACAAAATAGATTTCTTGCCCCCCCAGTGTCGGGTTTGGGCTCTCTCTTTGTTTTTTTCATTTTTGTTTGGTTGAGCATAATCACGTTAGTTGTTTTTTATGAGAAGCTCAAGTCTTTTGGATCCTTTGGATCTTCTTTTCACAACATCTATCTTCACTGCTTCATTTGGACGATAATGAAGGACTAAAAATTACATGATCAATTCCAGCACCCATCTTCACTGCTTTGTCTGGATGATTAAAAAAACTTCTCTTATTTGCCCCCCAGTGTGGGGTGTGATCCTAGCCAAGGTTATTTTCAAAAACTGTAATAGGCTCAACAGGGGACTGCAAAGGACAGATTTCAGCCTCGTGAAAGGATTTATCAAAGATGGCCTTTCTTCATCTCAAACTTAATGCATTGAGGATTGATAGGTCTTGCTTTCATGCGCGTATGCCAAGTAATTTATTCAGTCAAATAAAACTCAGCTTTTTAGTCACCTCATGGGGTTTTATTTTTTTCTGTTTTTGTTGTCTTTTTTTTTTCAAGTTTTCTAGGTACACGTTTACCCTTCTAAGGAATCACTTGAATTTTCAGAATGCATTCGTTTTGGAAAAATACCAACATGATGTTTATTTTTGTACTTACTTTGGAGGTCCCAAAAATATCCTTGAAAACATATGAGATTATGTATGGTTTTGGAAGAACCAAAAGAAAACACTGAAGGATTATTCATGTTGTAGTTTTGTGAGCAAAGTTGTGCTCAAAATGTTATTTACATGTAATAACAACAAAAAGGAGTGTGATATGAACACAGGAAAGCACATGATCTTATTTAACAAGGGCTCATTTGACATAGACAGTCTGGTTCAAAAGCAAAAGACAATAATAGGGCAGGCTTCCTTGGTGAATCTGTTCTCACGCTAGCCTTCCTTTCAAAAGTTCTGTGTAGAGGACTCAAAAGACAATGTGGAACAACACCACTGTCAAAATTTATGTCCTTCAAAATTCATGCTATGATTTCCGCACCCATGCTGGACCATTGATGCTTTTTAGTTCCCCAAACATTCCTTTGCTAGTGCTTTTCTAATCCACTGCTTTCAGCATGATTCGGTAGAGGATTCACATTAGGAGTGTCTTCAAATTCTATCCACCCGGCTTTGATTAATTGCAGAAGCTTTCTCTTGAAGGCGTTGCAGGTATGGATGCTATGCCCAGCAATACCAGCATGGTATTCACAATTGAGTTCTGGCTTGTACCAATTAGGATAAGGTGGTTGCACCGGTGGTAGAGGTTCTGGAGCTATATGCCCGATGCTCAATAGCTTTTGATACATCTCATTCAGGGGTAGCGGCAATGGAGGTAGTTGTTCTTGGACTCTTTGGTAATTTTGGCTTTTGGCTTGAAAGTTTTGGGGTTCAGGTTTTTTGATGTTGGCAATTTGGGATGGAGTGTGGTAGTTTTGAAGTGAGTTTTTCCTACCCCTGTAGCCATCTTCAACATGGTGGACCTCTTTTCTTTCGAAGCCTCTTTTCTCGGTAGGTGCAGAAATTCTACCACTCTTGACGCCTTGCTCTATGCGTTCACACACTACCACAACGTCAGTGAATTGCTGGGCTGAACTACCCATCACATGTTCATAATATGGTGTTTTGAGTGTGTTTGCAAATAAAGAGACCATCTCTTTGTCCAGAAGTGGAGGATGTACTTGAGCAGCTGATTATCGCCATCTTTGAGCATATTCCCTTATGCTTTCTTTATCTCTTTTTTCCATATTGGACAAGCTGGTTCTGTCGAGAGCGATGTCCAAGTTGTACTTGTACTATTTGATAAAAGCATCCACCAGATCTTTCCATCTCTGGATTTTTGTGTTGTCCAATCTCATATACCAGCTCAAAGTTGCCCCACTTAAGCTATCTTGAAAAAAGTGCATCAGTAGTTTTTCATCATGTACTACTTCTGCCATTTTATTACAGTAGGACCTGAGATGAGTCATGAGGCATTGTGTTTCACTGTATTTGATGAACTCAGGAACACGGAACTTCTTAGGTACAACCACGTTTGGGACCAAACACATCTCTGCTGCCCATACAGGGTCATATAAGTCTACCCCTTCAATGACTTTGAGTTTGGCTTCCAGCGCCTCTATTTTAGCTTGATCAATGCTATCATATGACTTAGCCTTGTGGGACTCGTTAGCCGATGCCTCCATGACTGTTGGGGCTGGTGCAGGTGTCGCTAACTGCACAAATATTGGATTTTGTTGAGGCTCTTGACCATGTTCGCTCATTCTTTCTTCAGGCTGAACTGTCGTAGGAGCCTGATTAAAAGTGGCTGGTCCGGTAGAAGGACCTTCACCAGAGGTATTTCTTAGAGTTTGCTCGAGTAAGCTAGTGAGGTGAGCCACACTTGTTTTCAGAGACGCCAACTCTTCTTGAAAATAGGCATCACGTTGAGCACGCTCTTCATCTTCCATGATTCTTGCTCGAAGTCGGGTGTTGTGGACTTTTTGGGGATCTATATTTCAACTTGGTATGTATGCATGTTATTTACAATGAAATAAGTTATGCATTATAATTTATATGATGAACTCACCCTTCGAGGGGTGACACATGATCGTACCCCTTGCATGATGAAACAAGAATCTTGTTTCTTGTCCCAAACTCTGCGAGGAAAAATATTCTGCGTGGCGAACATTGTGTCACTCGCAAGTCTTGATTTCAAGATGCTTCAGGAAGGACTTGTTTTGATGCAAAAAAAAAAAAAAACGTAGGGAGCATACACCCTAAGGGCAAGTTCTAAATTATTTTATGCATGATAAGGGTAGGTTGGCTATTCAGTCTCTAAAAGGGTCTCTTGCTGTCCCAGTGATCACCCTCGTGAAGGCAATATAGGGGCTCAGTAGGTAATGGGATGACATATGGACCAATCATTACTAGTCTAAGCACTCAGCGAAGAGTTGGGGTTTACACAAACTTAAACCTTGACCTAAAAGTCGTAAGGTAAGCTGCTAGTCCCTCACTTAGCCTAAAGTTCTTCCTCTCACAAAAAGAATGATGCATGAAGCAATTCTATATAATGCATGACCAAATATGTACAGAATGAAAGCGTATAAGAAAATAATAATAATAAAAAAACTATATTAAAAAATACAAACCAAACAATAAAACACAATAAACAGACAAAACAAAACTTAGTCCACAAGGTCCCCAGTGGAGTCACCATTCTGTCGCACGTGTGCGGCGTCGCGACGATCGCCCACCCTTCTCAGGGAAAAATGGAATGGTGTATTTTTGGCAAAATCTGAAGAGATAAGGAATTCTTGTCTCTTATCAGTGAAAATTTAGAATGGGAGTCGCCACCTAGTATTCTGGTCACTAGGAACCCTAACTGGTCTCAGAGATCGGGTACGGAGACTGGTTGCGTAAAGGAAGGTATTAGCACCCCAAATACGCCCTACCTAAGGTAGGCTGCATTGTTTTGTCTGATCAACTCTAAAGTCGTGTTGTGGTTTCTAATTGTTGGTCTGTCTAAAGGTCAAGACAAGTCCTCCTTAATAAGGAGGTTCTTATCTTAATGCGGTAAAACTTAATTGCTCTATTGTCTGAAAAAAGAATTAAATATCCAGAATACACATTACTTGTAATGTCATACCCCGGATACTAACAGATAAACAAAATAAAATTTTTTGTTGTTTTTTGAAATTTTGGCCAGTGTTCTCTTGACTTTAATAAACTGGTTATTAAAGCCAAAATGCATGCTAAAACATTGTTTTTTTGGTGTATGAAAAACACAATATGATTTTTTAGCTTTGAGACACTTGGCCGTATGCACAAAAACATTTTTTTTCTTTTTTCAATGTTTTTCTGTATTTTTGAAAGTTTTGACGCAAACTGGGTATTTTTAATACTGGATTTGTATTTTTCGGTATAAAATACAGACCGATATTAATCAAAATGACGTAAAAAAAACTACGCAAAAAAATTGTAAAATTTACAACAAGTATTTGATTTGATTTTTTTTTTGAAATGGGCCGGGCAGGCCCAAATACATGGGCTGGGCCGAACCTGGCCCAACTACATGGGTTGGGCGTGGCCCAGCCCACCTTAGCTGTTTACTGTGCATGAGCACAGTAACCAGCTTCTCCCCACCTGCAGACGTGCACTGTGCACGTCTTGCATGGCGAGGGAAGAAGTGCAGGCAAAATAAAAGGGGCGGAGGGCTTACCTGGAGTGGCGGCGACGCTGGCGGCTGCTGGAGGCGGAGGCACGGTGGCCGGCGGTTTCTCCTCCTTCTTCCTCTGTGTTTTCTTCTCCCTCCGCTGTCTGTTTTTCTTTCTTTTTCTTTCCTTTTCCTCTCATCTTTTCTCTTCTTTTCTCTCTTCCCTCTCCTCTGTTCTCTCTCTCTCTCTCTCGGTTCTTTTTTCTTCTTTTCTGTTCTGTTTTTTTTTTCGGTCCCTCTCTTCTTCGTCTCCCCTGTATTTATAGAAAAACAGGGGAGACGCATGGCTGGGGCGGCCACTGTGTTGCCGCCCCTCCACCGCCCGTCCAACACGTGGAAAGCTTAGGCAAGTGGGTGTCCTTGGTCGGTGTCTTTTTAAAGTCATCGGGGGGAGGGAAGTTGGTGAGAAACAGAGGAGAAAAAACAAATCTTCTTCCCCTGTTCTCTGCGTGTCCAGGGGAAGAAGATGATGGTGCCATTCAAAACGGCACCGTTTAGGGGTTGTTGTGTGTTTTTTTTTTATGAACAGTGCATGAAACGACACCGTTTTGCCCAAAACGCGCCGTTTCATTTAAATGGGTTTTGGCGCCAAATACGCGTCAGATTCAAAATCAAGCCTTCAATTTGCGCGCGTTTTGCATTTTGGTCCTTGGTCTCGGATTTCTTCAATTAAGTCCCTAATTGGCCATAAAACTTCAATATTTATGCAATTAAGCCCCTGATTTGACCAAATTAACTTCCAAAAATTATAATTTGACCCCAGAACTTTAATTTCTTCCAATTAAAGCCTAAATTGACTCCAAAATCAATGTTTCTTGCAATCAAACTCTCCATAAATTCAATTAAACCTTCAATAAAATTTAATTGAGTCCATAAACATCTGATTTTGGATTTTTCTTCCTCAAATTGAATTTTCTTTGTCAACAGGGCTCTCACCAGTCAATAAAATACTGTCAAATTTTAATCTTTGTATTTTTGAACCTCCTCGACCAATTTTTACCCATTTTTTTGGACGCGCTGACATCCTTTTTCACTGTTTATATTTTTTGATAATATTTTCTTGATTTTTTTGTGTTTTATTATTATTTTTTGTGCGGGGACCCAAAAATGGGTTACAACACATTTATTGATACCATTGAAACTAATTCATTTTCCTTATCAAACCAATTCTTGATCGAATGACCTTATTTTCGATTTATTTATTTTCATGATGAGTTTCTCTAGGGGTGAGCAAAAAAATCGAAAAACCAAGAAAACCAGAAAAAAATAACCGAAAAAATCGAACTGTGAAAAAAACCAATTAAAATTTTGAAAAAACCGACCGGTTCGGTTCGGTTTCGGTTTTATAATCCTAAAACCGAAAAAACCGAACTGAACCCAAACCGAAAAAAACCGAGCCAACAGGAAAAAACAAAAAAAACTAAGCCAAAACCGAGCCAAACCGAAAAAACGGAGCTAAAATCGAGCCAAACCGAAAAAACCGAGCCAAACTGAAAAATCTGAGTCAAACCGGTTTGAACTGGTTTTTGTTCTAAAAATCCCGGACCAAACCGAACCGAAACAGGTGGGTTTGAACTGGTTTCGGTTTTTTTTTTAAAAAAGTTTCGGTTTGGTTACTTTTTTTGATAAAAACCGAATCAAATCGAAAATGATCACCCCTAAGTTTTTCAATTCTTTTCATAAGTCCACTTTACTTCATCTTAAGTAAATTTAACAACATATTTTTCATCATAATTCCATGCACGCCTTAATTTAACAGTTTTCTCCCCTTTTATTATCCATTTGGACAACCTTAAAATTCTACAAAAATGAAAGTTTCCTCACATTAATCTATTAATTCAAACATAACACAATTCATTTGGCATTCAACAAACAACAATCCCATAAAAATATCCTCATATAACATTAGGTCGAATAAACTCAAGTTCAAGATTTCCATTTTTTGTTGAATTCCATATTATAATCAGAATTTGGATCCTTTTAAAATTCTTCCAGTTGACACTCTACCTAATTTTCTTTATACACATAAATGCTTTCATACCTAATTTACATAGAAAATGAATCAAAGTCTTATCTCCTTATTTCTTCTTCATTTGGCCGAATGCCTTCATTCATAGTGAGGGATGATTCTCTTTTTAATTATTCCAGATAAACCTTTATCCATTCATTTCATATCTATTCCAACCTCATTCAACTAAAATTCCATAGCAATTAAATAATTAAGCTCATCCTCTCATTTATATGTCTAGGCCGAATCTTTGCATCTAATCTCATTTCTACAATTTTCTTCAAGTTTTCTTTCAATTACAACTAGACCCAATCCTTTTTAATGCCTAAAAACATATATCCATTAAATCAACAAACTCAATGTCCCTTCATCCAAATTTCAAAACTTCCCTAAAACATTTCACAACACAATTAATCTATAACAACACTAAAAACAAGAACATTTTTCTCATTACATCTTATATAAACCCTACACCCACACAATTCTAATTTCATCAAAACATGTAATTAAATCAAGCTTCCTAAATTTTTACTAAGACTAGCAATAGATTCAAAAAGCAATAAGTCATCCACCTCTAATTATTTGCTTGAACCCAACGGTCAGAATAGAGATCATTGTGTTGTGTACAATATATCTCAAAATCCGAATGATCCAACGGTTGGATCTCCATAGATCTGAATAAAACCAAACTAACATGAAAATGGACGAGCTACTGTTCAACATGAACGACACCTTGCCGGAGAGTGCGTTTCCAATCTCCATCATGCAGAATGAAGGCAACATCTAGGCGCACCACATATCCAAACATAGGCATGATCCAACAGTGGAAGAGAGAGAAATCAGCTGGCGACCAAAACTGTTCTGCAGGTGTATTTCCTTTTGTTTTCCAAGAAACTTCTGATGATGATTTATGTCAAAAGGATTATGTGCCGTCAAATCCCTCCGGTCCGTTGGTAGAGGAGTGGGAGAAGAACACTATATCAAAAACGCAACACGCTCCAACGGTGGATTCCAGAGATATGGACATCGAAGCATTATTGGTTCCTTCAAATTCTGCACCTCTCTCTAGCCGAAGTCTCTATTGTCTCTCACCTTTTTTTTTTTGAACTAGTGGCCTTTTGCTGTTTTAAAGGCACATTTCCCCCTAATTACATTTATGTCCCTCATTTATGTATTTATTTATTTTATTTTATTTTTCATGTAAACTATCCGGTTTGTTTCTGCTTAAATTGCTAGTCTTTACCAAACTCTCATTGGGTTGAGATCTTTCACCAAGGTAGGAAAACATATTAATAGATTTCTTGCAAAATTTCATCTTGATCCGGCGATTGGATTGAGAGCTTTGCTTTCTAATGTAAAATTGGTCAGTTCATGACTTTTCATCAATGATCTAAATTTTCTTGTTTAATCTTCACATAAAATAATATCAATTATCTTTCTAAACCTTTAAGGTCATTTTATTATTTTGAAATTTATTCATTTTTAAATTTCTACCTTTATTTATTTATCAGGTATTATTATCGTTTCAAAGTAACGTCATTGATTTTTAATTGATGCTTGCACTTTCAGTCATGCCATTTTCATTGAATTATCCTTTATTATAATGTATTCTTAATTACCTCACTTATTTATTAGAAACATTTTGTCATTTCTCTCATTATTTTATCCATCAAAACACGTTACCAGTTTCTCTGTCTTTATGAATTCTAAAACAAAATTCATTTTATGGAGGTCATCCCCTCCATTATATATCACTTTCAGTCTTACGTATACATGGCAGGTTATACATCTGCATATTTAAATTATAAATTTTCTAGGGTTTCACATAAATACTCTCCCTTTTCACCCTTATAAATACCAAGGGAGAGAGACACACAGGAGGCAGGAGGAGAAAGTTTTTGAGGAGACTACAGAGAGTGAAAGAAACGAAAAAACAACGAACATAAAAAAAAAAACAGGGGGGGATTATAGATATGGGACATTGATAGAGAGGGGACAATATAGTTTGAGGACCAGAGAGAAAGAGAAACAGAGAGGAAAAAAAAGAGAGAAAGGAAGAGTAACTTTTGTTGAAAAATAGAGGCACATTTGAGAGAATTAGAGACACAGACAGGAAAGAACAGAAAAGAAGAAGAGACAGAAGTGAGAGAAGAGAAATAAAATAGAAATAGAGAGGAGAAATAATAGAAGTAAAATAGGGGAAAAACACACAGAAGAAGAAAATGAAGAATCGTCGACCGACACAGCAGCTTCCCATTGCACAACCACCTCGTTTGGGCAAAGAACCACCAACGCCACTGCCAGCACCATCGTGAGCCACTGCTAGGTCAGCCTTCCCTCGCCTTCTCCTCCGTCTTCTTTTGCTTTGCCACCCCTCGTCTCCATTGCTCGGCTGATGAATAGTGGAGAGTGAATTATCACTCTCCACTGTTCACGTAACATGTGAACAGTGGAGAAAACTGTAATAGAGAGCCACCGTTCCTAGGCTGGACCATCTCCGGCCCAGACCAAAATGCATTGGGCTGGGTTTGGCTCAGTCAAAAGAAAATTCCACAAAAATCCTTTCAAAAAATTTGTGATTTTCTTGCATATTTTTCTATTAATTTTGCTTAATATTGGTTTTTTATATCGTAAAGATACAAATCCGGTATTAAAATACTTAGTTTCATTGAAACATTGCAAAAAATTATAAAACAAAAACAAATATCTTGTTTTCATGCATACGCCCCAGTCTCTCAAAGATAGAAAATATGTATTAGCATGCATTTTGGCTTTGATAACCAGTTTATTAAAGTTATGAGAACCAAGCCAATATTTTAAAAAAAAAAACTTATTTTATTTTCTTTTAGTATCTGGGGTTATGACCTTATACATAAGACATATTCTAGATATTAAATTCTTTTGTTGACATTAGAACGATTATGTTTTACCTGATAAGATAAGGATCTTCTTAACGAGGAGGACTTTTCTTAAACCATAAATGGACCAACAATTAGAAATACAATAATACCTTAGCATATATCAGACAATTAAATAATGCAACTTACCTTAGATAGGGCGTATTTTGTGTGCTAATACCTTCCCTTTATGCAATTAGTTCCCGTGTCTGATCTCTGAGACCAGTTAGGGTTCCTAGTTATCAAAATACTAGGTGGTGACTCTCATTCTCTCTTTACACTGATAAAGAACAAGAATTCCCTATTTTTTTCCAGATACCAAACCAAGAGTGAACTTATCGCTACGACGCTGCACACATGCGACAATAATAAAAGATGTTTTAAGCATTTTGTTTATTTTGAATTGTTCTTCATGATATGGTTTTTGTTAGTTTTTGGTTTTTAGTTGTTTTTAGGATTAAAATAAAAAGAAGATGAAATGGATGGAAAAAGATTAAATCATAGATGAATATAAAAACACAAGGATTAAATACTATTTTCTAAGACTACAAGGACAAATTAATTATTTTCTAAATTAGATTATCGTAACTAAGTTAAACTTGAGCAACTTTCAAGCATGGGTTTCTCTAGGTTTGAACTGTGCAAGTTTGGTGTCTCAACAAGTGTTTTTTTTTCTTTTTTAATATTAATAGTCAAAGATTTATTAGTAATTGATGCTAGTGTGATGAAGATAATGACAAAGTAGCAAGAAAAACAAAAAGTTGTATATAAAAAAAGCCCAAAAAGTAGTAAAAACCATGAAATAATACATAGAAAGATCTTATAGCAAAAAATAACAAGACTCTACTTATTATACCAATTAAAAATGCCATCTGAACTCCTAAACGGTGAAGAATTATCTTAAATCATCTTAGCTTTATCAACCTCTAATCCACGTGGAGACACAACATGCCCAAGAACTATTCCTTGTTCTACCATAAAATAACACTTTTCATAGTTTAAGACAAGGTTAGTTTCAATGCACCTTTTCAAGATCAAAGATAAATTTTTGTAGATATTTATCAAAAGAATCACCATATACCGTGAAATCATCCATGAAAACCTCAATTATTCTTTCAACATAGTCAGAAAAAAATACTCATCATGCATCTTTGAAAAGTTACAGGTGCATTACTGACACGATCAAAAGATTGATGTCTTATCCCAAGTGCAGGAGTATTGAAGTAATAAATAACCCGGTAAGACTGTAGTCGAACCATAGAGAGGTGAACTATATAAAATTATAAACAATAAATGAAAAGGAGTTGAAGAGAACTTTTGAGATGTGATATTGATGTAAGGATTAACCAAGGATAAAATAATTGTCAAGGTTAGAGGATCCACTAATGGTATTTCAAACAAGTATAGTATAAACTCTTTTTACTATTCCACTGGAAACCACACACAAAGGAGGTTCCAATTGGATTATAATTCATTATCTTATTTGAGTAATGCCAATACTTGTAAATGTTGTCAGGTATTCGTGGTGATAACTTATGTTAACAACAAATCAAGTTCCTTTCATAGCACAGGTGTCGGTTATACCATACAGTTGGGCTGTGAAAGTGCCAAGTATTTGTTGTACCAAGGGTTGTTCAACACAAATCTAGATTAACCATTTAACAAGTAAGGTATTAAGAGTGACTAAAATAATAAACACAAAACATGTTAGTATCAAACATTAAAGTCCATGTTGAGTTTATACTATACTTATTCTTACACCATTAGTGTAACCTTTTCACATTGACATAATAAACTTATCTAAACATTATGAATAAGAGAAACATAGATAAACAAGATAAGAACATAATTATATAAGTATAGTAAAGGAAATGAAAAACATAAATAAGAGATTAAGGAAAATATATCATGGAATAAAACTTGAACATTACAAAATACAAAGAGAGAGAGTGATCTTGATCTGAACACCAAGATGCCTAAATGCATGGTAAATGCCTTTTTTTATAGGCCAAAATTCAGAACTTTTGATTTGATAATTAATTGTTGATTGGGTGGCCACATCTTGACTTGGTTACAATCCTTATCTTCTTGTCTGAACAAACCGTCATTGCTAACATTAGAATTTGAATAGATGCCTTCATGAAAGTTCTTGGAAATTGTCTCAACTTTCCAACAAAACAAGAATCGGTGTATTTGGACTTCTAGAACTCGAGATATGGGCTGAACACTGAACAATGTCTGGGCTACAAGACAGATTCCGACTTCTCTGTTATTGCTACAATTTGAACTTGAAAACGGTCCTTTTGAATCTTGGACTCTTCATTAACATTTTAGGCCTATGTCTTAGTCCCTAGTAATCAAAGTGTTATATAGAAAAATTAATTTGCAAGTTCCACAAAGCAAGACATTCATCATTCAACTTCCATTAATCTATTCAAATAAACAAACTCTTATTAAATTTATATATCTGCTTCATACTTCTTAAACAAGATATTAATAAACCTTCTTTTTATGTGCTCAATGTATTAAAACATATATGATGAGGCTTTTATTAGAAAAAAACAATATTTTGTTCTAATAGTTTTCTAAGGTTAACTCCTTTGGGTTGGGATTATTATTATCTTTTTTTATTAGTTTTCTTTTTAAAAATAAAACACAATGCATCATTAACCTATATAGCGAGCTTTAGGCTAATGACTCCCGAACTAGTTGGTCTTAGGGCATTGGGTGTTGAGACACCCCTTCGAGCTTAGTAACTCGGGTTGCAGATACTAATATGTAGATAGTGCAATGTTTGATTTCCTTAAACTTTCTCCTCAACCCATGTAACAAGCACTGGGCCAATAGCTCCCAAGTCAATTGACTTTAGGGTACTAGGTGTTGAACACCCCTTCGGGCTTAATTGCTTAAGTCAAAGAGGCTACGAAACCAAACTTATCTACTTTTTTATTTATTCATTTTATTATCAATTTGTTTTTTTGTTTTTTTTGTTTTTGTTTTTTTTCAAATTATATACTATCCCTTTCCCTTAGTTGTTACCTTTAACAAAAGAACATAAATAATGTAATAATCCAATGTGCAATCCACAATCATATGTTAAAGTGTATGTGTGAAAATGTAGGTTTAAAAATACTTGTTAAATGAGTATATGAGCATAATCAAGTGATAACAATGCGAGAGTTTGTAAACCTGAATATTTCAAGAAGTGTTATGATAGACCTTGATAAGAATGTTTATTGAGATGCGTCTCAAGAGTCAATAAAATTCCTCCTTACTTTGTCATCCTAATAATAGTTCTATCAAATGGTTTTAATAATAGCAAAAACAGTTAGTTAGTTTTTTTTAATGTCATCTACTATCCTCGCCCCCCAACCAAAACGAGACATTGTCCTCAATGTCCTAAGGTAGAAAGATAGAGTATAGAAGACATCATCTGAATCAGCGAACACTAACAAACCTGAAATACACTTAAACAAATATAAGAAATAACAAAACACAAATATTATGCTATTAATAAAACCAAAAGACACAAATTTGTACAAACTAAGGCTTAAATCATAGTTGTGATTATGACTCACATCTTCCCTTGGTTTTACGTCCAATAACGGCTTAAACACCCTCTATGGGTCGGGGATAAGCTTCCCATCCAGTTTTCTTAAAAACTGGCAAACAAGGTCTTTTTTTTAGTCAGATTCCCAGGACTATGTCGAGCATGTTCTTTATGAAAATGGGGCCATAAATCATGAATTGCACGATGCATATCTCTATTAAGGTACATCCCAAGAGTCAATAAAAGATTATCTAAGGACTTTTTATGTTTTGAAATAAATCCTAACTTTTGACAATTTTCACAGGTTTTGCAGAACACATGTGTGTCCTTGAACATGGTGGGCTAATAAAATCCACATTGTAAGATTTTTGCAATCGTCTTTGTTGACGAGAAATGACCTCCACATGCCTTAGAATGACAAAAGTTAATGACACTACTTACCTTATTGTCAGGAATGCTTCTTCGAAATATTTGATCAGGACAATATTTGAATAAGTAAGGGTCATCCCAATAAAAGTTCTTCAAGTTCCTCAAAAACTTTCTTTTGTCTTGGGTATCCAAATGAGCTGGCAAAAATCCTAAAGCAAGAAAATTGTCAATATTAGCAGACCAAGGTATCGAAGCAATATAAAGTGAAGATTGATCAGGAAAGTATTCCTCAATTGGTGTGATGTCAGATGTCGAATCTATTGTCAATTTTGACAAATGATCCGCGACAATATTTTCGGTGCCTTTTTCATCCTTGATTCCTTCCTGTTTGAAAGTTTCAAAGATTTCAGAATCATGATTGACTTCCCTTTGTTTGGTCATAGCATGAGGAAATGGAAGTACTGATGGGGAATCAGTCTTTTCTTTGCAATGTTCAGGTTTAACCCCTTCCTCACCCTCAGAGATTGACTCATCATCTTTCTCATAAGGTTTAAGAATGGGTTTTTCAATAACCTTACCAATGTGGAGAGTAATGACTGATTGGACTTGATCCATGTGTTGGCTTCCGGAGATGCTTGCACTTGAATTGTATTGCCCTTTGGAATTTTACTGTAGTTGAGATGAGAACTTACCTTTCTCCTGAAAACTGAGAGCTGATGTGAATTTTGCAAGAGTATCTTTAAAATATGTCATGGTTTAAGCAAGTTGAGTGTTGATTATCTCTTGCTTTTCAATGAATACATGCAGTGTTTCCTCAATATTTCTTCTAGGAAGGGGAGCATAAGGAGGTAAGTTTCCAGTTCCTTCTCCCTCTCTTAGCCATCTCTGTTTCTCCCCTCGGCCAATAAATCTTCCCTCTCAATCGGCTCACCTTTTTCCTTTCCTTCTCTCCCTTCACCAAAAAAACTCACTAGAACCAGCCAACGTCGCTGCCCCCCTCCTTTGGGATTCTTGCTTCCCATAACCATTTCTTCCGCAACTCACCACAAGAGACCTCCTCACTCTCCCTTCCCTCTCAACAACCATTCCTCCACATTAACTCGACATACCCAACAATCCCTTTTCTTCCCTCAACTGCTAGCCAAGATAGCCCCTCCCTCTCCTCTTAGCCGGTTTTCACCATCAGCAGCAACAGCGCCCACAGACGTCGTCCCCTTCCTCATCCACCAGCTCTCATTTGCACAGACCGGCCTCCAACAGCAGCCCACACTGTCTTCTTCATCTCCTCCCATCAGCTGAGCAGTGGCGTATCCTTCCCATCATAGCAACGCCGCCTCCTCACTCACAACGTTGGTTCCTCCACGGCAGATCATCCACCTGAATAAGGAAAGAACAACAAACCGAGAATCAGACCCGGAAGAACCAGATCTGAGGAGAGAAAAATAAAATAAAAACAACTGTTGTGTTTTCTTGGCTTTTGCAGGTGACGTTGCCTTCACCGCCGGCAGGGAAGGGAAGAGGGGAGGAAGCCGCTCGAGACCCCCTGCTGCCTGGAATTTCTTGCGGCGGCGCGTGAACCCATGCACCGCCAGTGACGGTGGCACGTGGAACAAACGCGTTGCCACTGTTCCTGCTCTCCCGGAGGCTTCACAACACTGTTCTCGTGACTTAGAGGCTTCCAGCACTGTTCCTGATTCTATTTTGGGGCCTCTTTTTGTAAATTTAAATTGTTTAATGTGTTGTTTAGATTATTTTTAACGTTGATTATTTTGTAATAATATGTAGTTCTATGTGTGGTAAAATATAGTAAAGAAGTGATGTGTGTGTTTGTATTTTTTTATGTATGTTTTTGAAATGATAAAAAACTAAAAAGACAAAAAGAATGAAAAAGGAAAAAAAATTAAATGTTTTAATTTTCATTGAATTTGGTTCATATTTCAAAAAATATCAAAATATTTTTTTCTTTTGGTATCCGGAATTATAATCTTATACGTAAGATGTATTCTTGATATTAAATAGCAAAGTTTGTTTTGTTTTTACTGATGCTAGAGTAATAGGTTCTTTTATCCGATAAGATAAGGATCTCCTTACCGAGAAGAACTTTTCTTCTCTTTTTAAGAAATCATTGGCAAGACAACTTTTAAAACCTTTTAAATTACATCAAATCGCGAAGCAGCTTACCTCAAGTAGGGTGCGCTAGCGGTGCTAATACCTTCCCTAGCCACAACCAGTCCCTTACCCGTGAATCTCTGACAAGACCAGTATATCCGGGTTTTCTAGTAACCCTCAATGAAATACTAGGTGGCGACTCCCAAACACCCAAGAACAAATCAATGAACGAAACGCAAAATTGCCAAAAGGCCGCCGCGCGGTGATGTGCAACATTACCAACCGAAATAGCGACAAAAAATGGCATTACCGACGAACGTTATTCCGACGAACGTATTGCGTTAATGTAGTCGGTAAAATCTTACACCGACGGATAATGCCTGTCAGTAAAATTGTTAAATGTTGTAGTGATCAAGCACACTATTCTCTTCTTATCCTAAGATATGTTGTCTTTCTTCGTTTTTCTTTTTTTTTTCTTTTTGGTTTATTAACCATGTGTTTTCTTTTCTTTTTTCTTTTTCTTTTTTAATTTTTTTAATTAAGAGCCAAAATAAAGCATGCCATTAAGGTAAGAATTTTTCATTTCTTTATTGTGTTTTTTGCATTATTATTTTTTTGTCATAATTTTTGTTCAATTTTGTGTTCTTAATAATTTTATGAATTAATAAATGACATGTAGATAGTTTCTCAAATAGGGGAGATGCTGTCGAATTTTTTAAAAATGGAATCATTTAATTGTTTTATTCGTTAATTTATGTAGATGCCTAGGAAAAAATTTATTGCACGTCGCGAGGACAAGCTTACTACTAGTTCTTCTATTAGCAATGCTGAGGACCATGAGTCATTGGGTGTCAACCAAGAACATCCACCTGAGGCACAAGCATCGACTCAAGACGCAAGCTTGTTAGGTGGGATGCAACAACATCGAGGCCCCCTCTTCACAGTAGGATCCATTAACTCGTAAGTACGACGCCTAGTGGAAGGAAGACCTTTCAATGTAAGTTTGTTTTGCTTTCACAATGACATGTTTAATAATTTTTTAAAAAATAATATCATTTCACGAATGCAATTTCATGTTTACAAACATTGATGCTGCTAGAACAATAACATTGACCTTTAAATCGTTGATGAAAATTTCATTGTTTCAATAGAGTTAGGTTTCCATCCAAACATCCTAAATGAAAACAACAAGTCGATGCATGATTTTCAAGGTTCAAAGTTAGTATTTACTTAGATATATTTTTATGTTAATTTGGATCGTTTATTGAGAAAATGGATAATAGGTGAGAGCTAATAATAATGTTGCAATGAGGGTTTGGGAGAATCACGTTGCAACTAAGTTCAAATTCAGGATATTGTTTTTATTCCAAATATTAAAATTTTATTTTTCAATTACTAACAGATAATTAATTTGTAGCATATAGGTTACAAAAGGAAGCCAGTATGGATACATTTTTTGTACGAATTGCAACATAAAGCCAAAAATTATACAAAAGAAAGAGAGCTTTCAGGCTAGAATGACATGACTAAATGGAAGGATTTCAGACTGTTGTCGCACGTCCCCCACGCGGCATCTGATGGCGATTTTTTGTTTGATTTCGGGTTTATTTGTTTTTGTGAATAAAGGAGTCGCCACCTAGTATTATGGTCACTAGGAAACCTAACTGGTCTTTCAGAGATTCTAAGGCATGGGACTGGTTGCGTAAAGGGAAGGTATTAACACCCCTAGTACATCCTACCTAAGGTAAGCTGCTTGGTGTTTGGTTTGTCTTATAATTGCTATGGTGTTGGTGTTTTCCTAGGATATGTTTTGCTATGATGAACAAACTTGGACTTGAAAGTCTAAAAAGAAAGAACCCTT
>Ga0325403_1001064_pt1 | contig 22084 bp, 14 predicted proteins | sample PopdelMetagenome_19_FD_205665 | JGI IMG/M metagenome (GOLD analysis project Ga0325403, IMG submission 205665) | Populus deltoides microbial communities from Bellville, Georgia, United States - Xylem-PdKOR-R4 | ecosystem: Host-associated > Plants > Phyllosphere > Stem > Wood/Secondary xylem... | reverse complement strand
TCGGAAATCATATCACCAACCAGCAATCCACCAAGCAATCCAGCTCCCAATCCCAAAGCCATATTTCCTTTACCACTTTTCTTGGGCTTCTGTTGTTGCATCACTGGTGGATACCCACCATAACCGGGCTGTGGTGGATACCCGGGATACCCATGTCCGGGTGCAGGTGGGTATCCACCATAACCATGTTGGGGTGGTGGAGGATACTGATAAGGATAAGGATATGGATAAGGAGCCGCTTGAGGCGGTGGCGCTGGGTAGGCAGAACTTGAACCAGGAGCACCCTGATATCCCGTTGCAGGGTAGGCAGTGACGGGCTCATGATATCCCTTTGCAGGAGAAACAGCAGCAGCAACATGCTCGCCCGTCTTTTTCGCCTTCTCCGGCGCAGGAGCATTGACTTTCTCACCAAAATTAAACGAGAAACTCAACGTTCCTTTCATCTTCCCAGATGGGGTCTTGACAGCATAGCTCATGAGACCACCTTTTCCATCTTTTGAATCCAGTAATTCCTTGACAGGCACAGAAACCACCCCAACTTCTTTATCTCCCATCATTCGCTCAGCTAGAAGCTTGAACTTGATTTGCAAGCGATTTTGTTGAGCAGCGGCTTCGTCGATGTTGAATTTCATGGGGAAATTCCAAAGAGGGTTAGGCCCACAATCTTTATGAACGTGGGTTTTCTGTTTCTGCTTAGACTTGTGTGGATCTCCTTTGATGGAAACAACACAATAGAGATCCATCTTGCCGAAAACGTTCACATCTTTGAGATCTTTGCCTGAGGCAACCGTGATCTCTAATGGCCTGCACTCCATAATGATGAAATGAAAGCTTTGATCAATCAAGATAATTGTTATGAAGAGTTAGGAGAGAGAACTAAATTTTTTGAAAGAAAGATTGGCTTTTTGGGGTTTCGCTGAGAAAACGTTGGCTATAAATATATATACTAAAGGATAGTTTTTGTTTGATTTCAAGGAAAGTGGTAGGAAAATTCGTGAGCTGTGATCAACCGAATTTAGATTCTTTAGGAATTTAATGGGACAGGTCAACGTGGTTTTACAGTTTTAGAGCCTTTAGGAATATGAATAGGACCCCACGAGTTTTCCTTTTGTTTTTAGAAAAAAAAAAAAGGAATAGTTATTTATAATAGATTGATTTTTTTTCTATTATAGATTTTATTTTTACAAGAGGGATAGAGGAGATGTTGCTTGTTTGGTATAGTGGTGTTGTGTGCTGAGTTTTTTTTAGATTTTTTAATTTAATATATTAAAATTATTAAAAAATATTAATTAAGTTTTTTTTAAATAAATATATCTAAAAATATTTATCGCATATCCACATTTAATTTGAACAACATACAACAATTGGGAATCAAATTAGATTAGATCAAGTAGATTTGTTTATTCATTTGGTATTCATTAAATTTCATTTTTAACAAAATCATTCCCTACAAGGTTGAATTATGAAATTTGATAAATTTTCATAATCGATAAAAATTTTAAAATATTTTCTAACAAATTATATAATAAAGTTTAAAATTCAAATCTACAAATTGATTTATGAAAAAAAAACGAATAGGCATACATTAAATATTATTTATTATTCATTTGTATTTAAAAAAGAATAAAAATTAAAAATATTATAATTGATTAAAAATAAATAACTCTTAACAAGTGTTTTTTAAAAAATGCATTAGCTAAATAATGACTTGTGATTATTATTACTAGTAGTAAATCCGTGTATACAGCGTGTAATGTATGTATGTATTATTATTTTGGTCTCGGATAAATAAATGAAATACGCGTAGAAGGCGTGTGTGTATTTAAATATATGAAAAGTATAGTAAAAGTAAAACTTAATAATTATTGATATTTGCCTTCTCCTTCCCACTGAAGAATAAAATGTCCTCTTCTACATTCCTCGAGAAGGGATAGGCTAGGAATGACGTTGACACGTAGAGCCACCCATTTCATTGAAAGCTGCACGTGTAGCATTGCATCTTCAATCACGTCAACTTGCCTGAGGACATATTAGTAAATACAAGCAATGCCCATGTCAACGTTATACTCTCTTCAAATAAAATATTCTTTCTTCGTATTGTGTGATTATAATTATTTTTAAAATATATTTTATTTAAAAATATATTAAAATAATATTTTTTATTTTTTATAAATTATTTTAAACACCAATGCATCAAAATAATTTAAAAATAACAAAAAAAATTCAAATTTTTTTTTATATATATAGACGTGATGCCATTGATGGGGGTCTTCACGAGTTTTGCTAATCCAACAGGAAACTAGTAAAAAATATATGGTATGAGCAAATTTTCTCACCACATGCAGATCAAGCACAAGATGGAATGGAAGTGCCATGAGTAGGTATAACTAATGGAAATGGAGGAAAGAAGAGGATGGTGCTATCTTATGGGGGTACATTTTTGGAGTAATCCACTCCCATGCTTCATAATTTTACACCAAACTTAGTCGTGATGGATTTGCTGGATTGACATTGACGCCCGGCAAGGAAGACCCCGTGTCCTTGTGTTTGTATCAGTTGCTGCCTTTTCACGAGAAAAGTTTTTGCAGCCATATTGTGTCCAAATCGATGCATGGTGCACACCCAAGAGCAGCCTTGGAGGAGTTGGCTAGCTTTTTTGTCCCAATTCATGCAGTCCAATCCTTCGATGAGGGTTTTGTGTATTGGCCCATATTTGTTGTCAAAGAGGGTGGTAAGGCACATAGCCTAACAAGCCTGCCACGGAGGTGACAACATCGTTGCAAGTGGTCAAAAGGCTCAGCATCTGCTGCGAAATATCTATGCTTGGTGTACTGGGTCCGGCACTTGGAGGAGGGGTGTTGAAATTGTGCGAGTTTCTGGGTGCTACTTCGGTATGATGATGTGAATAATTAAGTGGGGCTTTTGCAAATTGAGTAGGGAGGGGAAGAATAGGCAATGGAGATGGAGGAAAACCCTTTTGAAAGTTCTTACTACTAAAACCCAAAGCAACAGAAGTAGTAGGTGCATCACCATCAGCAAAACTAGCATTGTTGTTGACGTTGTTTCTATTATCAACCATCATTTGCTCTCCACTATTAGTTTCCTCCCCACCCAACATGAATTTTACACGATTTCCTCTACTACCATTACCACCAGTTACTGGTGCTGCTTCATCACCGTTTGGTCTCTTCAATATAGATTTCAGCTGTACTGTTGACTGTGAAGGAGGCTGGTGTGCAAATGCTACAGCTTGCCAATCAGCAAGAGGATCCTCAGCCTGTGCTGCATCAACAGAAGTGTCATCTCTGCTTTTGTCAGATTCAGGTGCCTCGGAAGCAGGAGCTCCTACTTCCCGAATGTTGTACCTTACATTCACATCGCCAAACAAGGATTTGTTACCAAGAGCATATTTAAGAGCTGCTTGTGCATCAATCTTTCGACGAAACACAACACGGCATTGTGATGACTTCCAAAAGACACGGATTGCAGACTGATCTATTGACCCAAATCGAGCAAACCTTGCCTTCAGCTGCGCGGCAGATGGAAGAGATGTCTCAGGAGGGAACCTCAGCACCAACATAGTGGGCTCAATAGCTCTAACTGGAGGCTCTGTTTTTTTTAAAGAATCTGGTTTGACTGACTTTCGTGGAGGTTGCGCCACTGGCTGTTTTCCTTCTGCCCGTTGGGTAGCAGCAGTCTGTTTTCCTTCTGCTCGCTGCCTAGCCACTGTTTCTTTCCCTTCCGCTCCCAGGGTATCCATAATTCTCTGAGCCTTCTTCTCTGCAGCCAATGACTTCAACTGAATAATTTTTTTTTGCCTTTTTGCTGCAATTTCTTCCTGGCGATCAGATGGCAAACGCTTCCGTCCAGCTTTTGTTGGATCATTAGGTCTGACAAGGAGTTTTGCTGGTTTTGAAGGTATCAAACCTCTGGCATCCTCACTGGCAGAATAGTCAGAAGCCCCAATACTGGACAAGGATTTAGTGCCACAAACTTCAACAACCTCAGTCTCGGATGGTGGTGACAAAACCAAGCTTTTCTGGAAAACAAGGGACCGGAATCGCAAGAAGAAATGCATTGTAACTGAATGGCTATTTCTTTCTGCAACATGGAAAGGATTGAGAGCTAGAGCAAGGAAATCACTAAGTAGCTGTGGTAGCTCAAACTCAATACCATCTTTCTTTTGACTGTTAAGCTGAGAATCCTCTCCAGGAGAAAAACTGACATGGGTGGATTTTCCTAATGAGATTCTCACTTCCTCACCTTTTCCAGTGGCCAATCTCTTCTTTGGACGATCAGGATTAGTTTCTGCTCCTATCTCTTTCTTCTTTTTCCCCCCCATAATAGACTTCTGCGAGCTGGTGTCCCCAACAGGATGTTTAATGACTTTGACCTTTTTTACTCCACTACCAGTACTTGTTCCAGCAGATTGTGTGGCATTAAGTGGTGAAAGAAGTGAACCTGGCTCACCATTCTGAAGTTTACTCAATCCGCTGTCTTCCTCTGCTCTTGCAGAAAAGCTCAGTTCATTTTGCTGAGAAACTTGATTTGATCTTGATGCTTTTGCACTCTCTTCATATGTACAATCTGACACACCCTTAAGCTGCTCCTTCCCAGGTAAGTCAGACCACCCTGTACTCATCAGACCCACAGCCACATCTGATCCTAGTTCGCCTTTTATTTCTTGCATGGCACCCTTCTTATCAAGAGACACATTTGCATCTCCTGGAGCATGATCTAAGACTAACACTGCTTTGCCAGCTCCATCTCCTGAATCCACATCTTCTTTGGTTATAAGCACAGACTGCTCGTGTTTTGCTGAAATATGGGGGGTTGAAGCTCTTTTCTGCAACACAAAATCACCAGCTTCCACAGCTGATGAACCAGCCTCCACGTAAACTGCTAGGGATGAGGAACCTGCTTGTCTTTGGACAATTTCAAAATCTGTCAGCTCACTTGGCTCATCTCTTCGCTTAAGGAGATAATTGCCTTTTTTTGAATGGTCCTTGACTTTTATAGGTTTTTTTGAGCTCTTCTCGCCACCCGGAGCTTCAGCTATCACCAATGGACCACTCAAAGGAGCTGGGGGAGCAGCAACAACCAAATGAGAATAGAAAGAAAACGTGTTCAAACATAGAATGAAAAATAGCCAACAGAAAGGAGAAAAAAATGAAAGGTCTATCCAGGCAAATTTATGAAACGCAAACTATTAAAGGAAGAAAGTACAGGCTCTCGCCTATGATCTGTGATAATAGAAGAACCAAATCTAATACCACATAAAGAGATTAGAGGTGCTAAGAATTTTTCAGATGAAAAAACTCATCATGTTCTATAAAATCTCTGAAATTACAATATATAGAATTACTTGGTGCAATGAATCTTACACGAAAAATGTGCCAAGTTTCTTACATTTATTTCACTTTCAATTAAAGCAGAGAGCTAATTTTTAACTTTCAAATATTCAGGCTAGAACTCTTAAGACAACATTTATTAGACATGCAATTGGACAAATTCAATTTAGGTGTAGTATTTTATTTGGAAACTGCCCGTGAATCATATTTCAAATTCAATAACATGCAAATACATAAAAGGGGCCAATTAGTTATCAAAGGCAGACAAGGCACAAAGATTAGCAACCTCTATTTGGAAAAAAGATTGAGCCAAATAAAAGGATGAGAGCAAACATGCTCTGAGGCAATACTCAGAAATACACACACATCAAAAATTAAAATAATACATAAAATAAATGTGAATGTTTGCTATATTAACTTATTAAGAGTTTCAACAAAATTGTGCATGCATCCACAAAACTTCTGTGATGCATCGACTGCCTTACACTTTATTTATCCCTCCAACTGCATGGCGCAAGCATAAAGACACTATTCTCAAGGAGTTGAAGATTTAACCATTTGATAACCATTGATACTCTATCTTATATTATAAAACAGAGCAAGACCTTAACTCTTATACCTTCACTATAAATCTCAAGGGAAATGCTTGGGTTGCATTAGAGAAGTGAAAACAGTCAGTGCACAAGTAAAAACATAGCGAGATAATCCAAACTACCTGTCATTATTCAAGAAGCAATGTGATAAGGCATCTAATAGAAACAAAAAGGAGTACAGGAAGAAGCATGGGCATCCAACATCAAGACACTATCTCCAATGCACAAATCAAACCTTTAAGACCTAAGCAAACCGAACATTGCAAACAAGCACAAAACATTTACCAAGAAAACAATACCTCGAGTTGGCTCTTTAGCAAGCTGATTTGGTACCTTAGCGGTATCATTAGAAAGCCGTGAACTCTGAACCGCAAATGCCTGTGCATAGGTCTCATCAAACTCTTCAAAAACAGCCTTGCGAAAAGCAAAAGCCCTCGCCTTATTCTTAATAAATTCAAAACTCTCCTGATCACATCCATGAGGCCCGACAGCCAACTGCTTCACAAAAGCAAGAATCTCCCCCGGCTTAAATCCATCTCTTGCCTTCATAATCTGACTCGCCGAATAAACCCCTCCAGGCTCATAATCCGACACATCCACCACATAATACCCTGGCACATTTGCAGGCCTAAAATTATACTTATTCCTACACTTACAAGCCAAGCCAAGTGCACTCCTCCTGCTCGCCTCATCCGTTGCCTCCTCCACTGCCTTAATGAAAGTCCTGGAATTTGTTTGCTGCGATTTCTCTGCGAAATTCACATCAAACTGAATAAGCTCCGCCGGATCAAACCAACCATAACTACTATCCCCGAAAAAAGCAACCAACACATGACCTTCCCTCCTCGTCCGCCTTACTGACGAGGAAGCAAACGCCTCATTAAATATATGCCCCGGCCATCGCGGATGCGATTTCACTTTCCCCCAAACCATATCACCGACTTCAAAACCATAAATCAATGCCCTAGACGTACCAGCCATTGCTCCATTATCCTCATTAGCAACAAAATCATCAAATTCACTCCATAAAGGTCTATAATCTCCTAACGCTAACCTATCTTGCCTCTCTTCATCTTTAACAGCAAAATCAAAACTTCTTTCACTTCTCACTTCAGAAACCCTAGATTCTTCTTCTTCTGGTTCTTCTTCTTCTTCAATCTTAGAAACCCTAGCATTGTTAGCTTCTTGTTGCTCACTCTCGATTGATGAAACCCTAGGTTCTTCTTCCTCTCCATTCGAATCTTTTGTGTGTAATTCAGCATATATCATTTGCAAGAGGTGAAATCGAAAGAGTAAACACTGGAAAGATGGAGTCTTGATTGAAGGCTAAAATAGTTATCCGTTCAATTGAGAGAGATTAGGGGTCTGTTTGGTTCGTGTAAAACTTTGGGTTTTTTTTTTGGTAGGAAGGGAGATAAGGGCGTGTTTGGATGGAGAGAAAATAAGGAGGGATTTTTATATGGTGGAACGGAAGAGCGGGGTTGTGGAAGGTTTTCGATGGTGCCACGTTATAATGAGATCGTGGAAGGGGAAACGTGGAGCCTTTTCTTAAAGTGGATTCTGACCGTTTGATGGAAATCATGATGTTATTCAATATTTGAAGAAATTTTGCCATGTCCCCATCAACGTTTTTTCTTCATTAAAAGTGAATTTTGAGGAAGATATAAAAAAAATAAGAGAAATTTGTGGATTGGGAAATCAAGTTGATTGCTTGTTTGGGAGTGATGAAACTTGTCACAACTTGTCAATCAATCTAGTGACCTTTTTATTTGAATTTTTGGCATGATTGGATTGCATTTTACTTTAAATTAGATTTAAAAAAATTATTTCATTTAAAACGCTAAAAAAAAATGAGTTAATTTAAATTTACAAGTTGATATAACTAGATTTTATTTTTAAATAAATCCAGAATGTGTGTTGCCGAATGTTTTATGATAATAAATAAATAAATAAATAAATATAAAAAAAATGAGAAATATGTGAGATCAAGTTGATTATTATTTTTCGGAGCTAATCATTCTCCATGTTTTTATTTTTATTACATCTAGCGTGTTGATTTTAGAGGTAGTAAGCATATTTTTGAAATCCAATCCGATCTAACTAGTTGATCTGAAATTTGATTGATTTAAATCAGGATGAGTTGAAAAAAATAAAAAAAGTCTTGATCTGGTGTAACCCGACCGGCTGACGGGTTGAGCCGATTCACCTGACAAAATCCAATAAAAAATTCGGTTACAACCTGTTGACTTTTGTTTTTTTTTACTTTTTTTTACTGAAACAACGCCGTTTTAAATTTTTTTTTAAAATAGAGATTAACCCGGCCAACCCAGTGATTTGAATCCCAGGTTTTGAACCGGACCGGGTTTAAAAACTCAGATAACAAGAAAGAAGAATTTTAGTGATGGTAGAATATGAAAGGCGTATAGTTTTGGCATGCATAAATTAGCCCAAGAATTCCAAACAATCAAAAACCACACAAAAAAATAAAATAAAATAAACTCTCGCGTTACATGTGAAATCTTAAAGGATAATTTTCATTAACAAGCTTCACATGAAAGATTAAAGCAAGAGCATAAGAAATGCATCTTCCGAGCATATTCTGTTAGCCCGACGAATTTGATTGGCCTTGAGAAACTCCCGTGCAAATTGCATTTGTCCTCCACGCAGTTTTACTAGCATCAGCCATAATAAAAAAGATTTGGGTGAAATTTGAGGGAGAGGAAGGGCCTATTCTTCACAGCAAAATCCATGTTCAAAATTGTAGCAGCTCACGAAAGCAACAATTTCTGTAGATAATAATAGCTCAAGTATTGAAGCTTAAAATTACTATAACAAAAGAATGTTGGCCAATTTTGTTGGCAAATAATGAATTCTATACGTTCAAGCAGTAACAGTTTTTTTTTACTTCCAATACAAACCCTGTAAAAATCTGAAGACATGAAAATATATAATGACCGTATGAAACTGCAAACTACAGGGTGTATTCCTTCAAAAACCCAGAAGGGGTTTCACGGTGAACAACAATAACTCGATATCTTTCTTCCTGTTGCGAAAAGAAAATATATGATAGGTAGTGGATCAATGAGAAACAAATCTAAGCAATCGCTACTTAACGAGGATTCGACAAAAATTTAGGCATCGTCTCCTTTCTGGCCGCCAGGCGTTCCAGCAAGCCAGCCCCACACACCACCTGATCCCTGCCTATGATTTGCATCTAAGGCCTGTTCAGAGGCAGCCTTCTGTCGTTGCAGGAGTTCAAGTTCTTTTTGCAGAGTCTCCATTGTTTGAAGCTTTTGTCGTAGTTCCGCAACATCAACCTGTTAGCTCAAGGAGTGATTAACTCGCATCCTACTATTTGATATGGAGAAAGAACTGGTGCTTTTTGGGAGATTTTGCTCATTACTATACCTGTACATAGGAGGCGGGTGGAGATTTTCATTTTTTTTCTCTTTCTTTCTTTTTGCGGGGTGGGGAGAGGTGAGAGTAAAAGAAGCTAGAGGCTTTCAATTAACATAAATCACCTTACTTCTTGTAGCAACGAGTTAGAATATTTTATCTGGAAATTCTTCAATCTATTTTTTTCTACTTTAGTTGTGACAAACCAAACAGTTCTTTTCCCTGATATGTAGACATAAGATCATATTATCCGTATCTTCATTTCTAGGTTGGGTGATTGAACTAGTGACAATTTATGGCTTTAACCAAAAAATAAAAATAAACTTCAAAGTAGCCAGCATGCTAATATGAGAAATCAACAGAAAAAGATTGTTCTTCATGGAAGTTCCAAGCATCATCAAATAATTGCACCCGCTCAACAACCATGAATGGGTAAAAAGAATATTAAGAGAAAGTAACTAGGAAATACCTCTAGTTTGAAACATCTTGACTGCTCAGCAGCAAGTTGACCACGTACAGATTGGAGCTCCTACGATGCCAATAAAACAAAATTAAGGGGAACTTGATGGAAAGAAAGGGCATCTTATGAGCTAAAAGAAATTTGACAAGTGGAAAACTATCATAGGGTATATTTTGAGATAGCATGCACCTCTTGTACAAGGTACATCAGAAGACGTGCTCAAAAGACAACTAAACCTGTATGTCAAGTGATTACCTTGTAAAGGTCAGTGTTACGAGTCTCGGCATCAGCTAACTCTTGCTTTAAATGGAGAGTCTGCAACTTCTCCTTGCTAAGTGAAGAATCCAGTTCTTCTCTCTCAGCCTTTAAAGTGGCTATAAGACTAGTTCCCTCACCTCTAGATTTCTGCATGGAATTCAAAATCTCAAGGGTGAATCCAAGACGACAATACAGCGAAAGAATGTGAATTTCTACATATTCTGTCCAGAAGGAACCCGTTTTGAAATTTTCCATACCCAGGACTCTCGGTCAATGTTATCCATAACAATTTCCCTGATTTTGCCTTCTTGCCCCACTTCCAACTCAGAGTCCACATCTCTGGTGGGGTTTGTGACATCATGGACAGCAGAAACACTGTCTGGCACAGGGGTCTCTGTTATTTTCAATTGCAAGGTTGATTTGTGGCTTGGTTTTAGAACATTGACCTGACAACAGAACAAAATCAGAAAGGGGAGAAGGAGCAAAGGAGGGTGAACCTACATGAAAGTAAGTTAAAATTGGTACTAACTTCATTGCTGTAACGCCCATTATATCCTCCAAAAGATACAAGAACATCTTCACCATTATAAGAGCTCAAGACTAAACTCAAACCCTGCAATAAAAGACAGTCAGACTGATTCTACTATGGATTCCTGCAGAAAAAAATCAGACAGTCAAAGAAAACCAAGACTATCTTCAACAGCATGTCACCCTCTCTGTAGTTATGATGGAATTGATAAGACCAATTCTAGGCTAACTATGAATACTTGAGAAAGAAAACAACATCAAATAATAAAAATTTACAACAATAATAGTAGCATGATAATTTCAAACTCGATTACAATGGCAGAAATAAACTCAACAGTTTAGATGCATTTAAACCACATTCCTTCCCAGTTGCCTTAATTACATCATAGCACCGCGATATCTACAGCACTCAGGTACATATTCTTTGATTGGTCATAACAACTGAACTGTTGATAATTTATAAATGCTGCTCCTTATTAAAACTCTATTAAGATTAAAAAAATCCAGAGCAAAAATGTTAAAATTTCAAGATGCCTGGTCAAACTTTTGCACTCCACATAGATTTTGATAGTTGCAATAAAATTTACACAGCTCAAGGAATAGTACAACTTTCCAATAAAATTACGTGCAGCTTAATAAAGTTCACAATTATGTTTAAGTATAATACCTCACTGGCAAGAGGAACACGCCCTTGAACAGAAGTTACGACAGACCAGACAAGTGTAGACATGTTCAGGACTGCAGTTTCAGAGACCCCTGCACGAAGTTGACAGAAAAGAATATATGAAAAGTTTATGAAGCCGGAGAAGAATTTAAATCAAATTAAGAATCCTGCCTAATTTCTTCCAATTAAAACTATTTGACTAATTGAATGGAAAAACTCATTCTTACCGGAACCAATACATAGGTTGGTCACTTATTAGGGTCATTTTTCACTAAAATAAACAAGGAATTTCCAGGCAAAAAAATTTCCCTTTTTTCTTTCTGTTTGCAAGTTTACTTTGTTAGGTTTAATGGAAAATATAAATGGATTTTGTAGGTAATGCTAAATGCATAAGCTCCAAGTTGTAAAATATATACCAGACTTATTGTCGCCACCACCAACGATAAACCAATTCTCACCAAATGTTACACCTGCATGTCCAGCCCGGGGACTTGGTATCTCACCCTGTTGTGTGGGTCTAGTCCATTCCATCTAAAAATCCATGAACATGGAAGATATTACTAATAGTCCTATTGTGCAAGAACAAAAAACATTGAGATTAGTTATCTTACAGTTTGCAAATCAAGCACATGCAGATCATTGAAACAAGTAGCATGCGAGCCTCCACCAAAAATAAGAAGGTAACGCTCAGCATGTACTGCAGCAGCGTGATCAGATCTTGGAGAAGGAGGCACACCACTGTAAAATTGTAAAAATAAGTCAATCCTCGACCACAAATGCTCAAATCTCAGAAATTGGACGTGAGCTAGAAACATGAGATATTGTCGTGGTCAGTAATGAAAATCATAAGTGGCTCAAAGTGGCATTGTATCTACGGGTGCTAAAATGGAGAGAATTCAAATTTTTCATATGTAGTTCTTGATATCTTCGGAGGTAAGAAACAAACATCAAATTGCTCTAATTCCTGGCAAACTGAGAGATTGTCAATTAACAAACAGCTATTAAATCCTCCATATTCCACAACCATAAAAAATGACCAATAAGATTAAAAATAGATAAACAAAGAGGCTAGCTTCTAAATTGCAAGAATTGATCTTACACGGCATCAATTTCATCCCAGGTCATGGTTTCTAGGTCAAGAATATGCAGATCATTCAAGAGAGATCTCTTCGCATCTTGTCCACCAAAAATCACTAAGCTTGTCCCAACAAGGGTGACTGATTGACCACCACGTGAGACCTGCAATGCATAAAATATATAACAGTTTATACATTGTATAAGTAATCGATATCATTAAAGAGTCAGGATGGAACACCATTGAGCACAAGCGTTCCTTTCTTTGTGCTGGGACTCAGCAGACTCCTGCTTTGAACGTTAAATAATACAGTGATTAAGTACTTCTGTTTTGTAGGTAATGCAGTAGATGAGAGAGATAAAAAAGTACATACCGGTCCTTTCCCATAAGTCTTTAAGGTTGACCAAGTACAAGATTGAAGATGAAATACCTTGACTGTAAAAGAAAATAAATCAACTATGAAAGCAATGTGGGTTTAAATCACAAAACCACATTAATGATAATATATTATATACTCTGGATAGTTTCAGAAGGATCCTTTGTATGTCCAGCAACTGATAGAAGCTTATTCTCCCATGGTATCTGCAGAAACAGAATATACATTGTCCTATTCATCAAAATGTGAGGATATCCAATACCACTGCACACTTGTCTGCAGATAGATCAGCATGGATTTGCAAGAAACTTGCTTTAGAAATTGTATGAAAGGAAATTTGGTTTTATACTAACCAAGGAATGGCCAGCACAGGGAGTTAATTTAGCTGGAGACTGTCCCTCCTGTGACTCATTCTCGACCTTAAAATTGACCTTTGACCAGGCCCAGCTTCTCAAATCCAGCACCTGCATTGTGCAACGAGTTTTGAGAAAGGATTGTAAAAAGTTACATTAACATAGCCGATAGCCATTTTCAACAGTTATCAATTAAACGTAAAAGAAAAATACAAATATAGTATACCATATAAGAGACAAAAAAAAATAGTTTAAAAAACACAGGGCCATGAAATTTGATATTTAGAATGTTCCAGAAAAAAATTGAATTCCACGTACACAGAAACAATAAATATTTGCGGGATTAGTTCAGTTCCATTTTCCAAACTACCATTCCCATCTATGGTTTGCTTACATGAAGATCATTGAGATAGCGGCCATTGTGATTTCCCCCATATACATACATCTTATCTTGAACAATTGCTGCTCCATGCTGAAAAATAAGAAAGATTTCATTCAGAAAATGATAGGAAAGCAGTGAAAATAAGAATAAACAAAAGAAAAAAAGGAATGAGAGCAATTGAAATTTTAAAAGGTAGTTGTACCTCATATCGGGCTTTTGGGGGTCGGCCAGTTATTGAAGGTGCAATCCATTGATCATAGACAGCAACTGTACCGACATCTTCTGAGACAACATCTTTATCCTGTGTTTCTACAAGAGTCCCATTCTCAGCAGAAATGGTCTTTGTCTCTGGGAAAGAGTTCCCATTCTTGATGATAGGCTCATCTTTTGAGTAATGCTACAGCAAGCAATATTTAGTGAGTAAAAGATTTGGGAAGAAGAAATTAGTGAGAAAAAATGCAGAACCAGGGGACAATTATCACATTCAAGGCCATGATGAGCATTGTCTCCTTCAGTTCTTTCTCTCTCCCATTTTGGATTTAAAGTAGAATTGAGGAAAAAGAAAGTTTCCTAAACAAACAAATGCAACTCACTAGAAACTATCACACACATACACATACAAGCAAGAGATGCATGAACAAGCCTCTGCCTACAAACAAGACATAAGTGTACACTTTCATTGGATCTGTTCAAGTAAAAGTGTACTTAAGTGAGTGCAGAGGTGGAATTAGTTATGCAATTTGAAAGTTGTTGAGTGGAGGTGCTTGTGGTACATGATGACATTGAGGTAGTGGAGCAGCAGCAATAGATTATGGTGCAGGATGGCTTGGATAGAGGTAGGTGGTGGTACATAATGACAGCAGCTGTAATGTGCTTCAGATGGCTAGTTGGTTGTTGCATCAACATCAAATAACCAATTTTTTTATGGTGTTCAAAATTTCACTTATTTTATCCTTTGCTTCATTTCTGTTTCCTTAAAGAATCATTGATAACGCGTTCAAGGGACACAAATTAATTGCCAAGCAATACTTTATCATGCTAAACTTGAATTCGGAAACCTTAAATAGATCACTAAAGTCCTAAAAGGTGTCACTTATGTCATGTGACACTGGTATTGTATGCGAATTCCACAGAAATAATTCACATTGTGCAGCAAAGGCCATGCACACACCAAACTAAACAACAGATCCTTTGGGACTATTAACAAAGACATTAGTTCAGATATATACTTTGATATTATGTTACCAGCAAAAAACATCAATGTCACTAAAAACATATAGAAATAATTCATTGTTCGAAGATAAAATATGCAGCATGGAAGAAATGAAAATAAACTCCACCCTATAATTCTTAATGGACTCACATTCACATGTGTGTCTACAACAGACTCTGAGATTTCTGAAATAGAGTTAGATGCTCTACAGTACCAACTTGGATCATCTTCCTGCCCAAGAGAATGAAAAATAATAATAATTAACTCAACTTCATAATCATTCATGAGACATGAACCTGAAATCCCATTGCAATTACCTCCAATATTTTCACAAAGAGACGCATTGCTTCTGCAGAGGCCATATTTCCAAGCCCCTGCCAGCTGCACAAAAAAAAATTTAGAAGAGCGGTTCCATCCATTCATTTAAACAGATTTGTTATAATAAAAGGAGAATACATAACTAGCAACTGAGTAATAAAATGAAGACAGTGCACTATCTATATCATCCAACGGCATTGCTTCTGGGATTCTGGAAGCTTCTTGCTTGAAACAAGAAAATGAAAAGAAACCAATCTAGACACATATACAAACATGTATACACAAAACAAAACAAAACAATATTGCCCTGTACTCCATATCACATGTTTGCAACAAGCATATATGCTATATTAGCATCCTACCCCGCATGGTGGATCAATCATATAGGAGTTCAGGAACTGAACACTATCCTCCTCATTATGCTATAAACCAAAAACGTTCCTCTACATTCCACCTAAGTTCTAAATCTATCCTGATCTCCACCAACACAGTCAGATTCTCCGTGTTACAAGTTGCTTTATCCTAACAAGTTTCATTCCCAATTTCTTCACATCATTTGCTCGAAGTTCACAAAACTTCATATTTCATCAATGATGCACCTAGGCTGGATTAAATACATAGACAATCACATGAGAAAAGGATCGAAAAGAAAAGGTAAGGCCGATGATAACCAAACAAACCTTTTCCATTTGCTTTGTTCAACAGCCTTCCAACTGCTAGGTTTCGGTACATTACACGGTCCAACTGTCGCCTGCAATCACATTCCAAAGAAAAACAAATTCACTAACATATTTACACTGTCTCGATCCGCTTGACAGTCATAGTCATCATAAGAAAAATTGCAGTACAAAATTAGCATGGCAAAAATACAGTATCGACTAAAATCACCTTCAATAATTTCAAACTCACGCTAGATCCACCAAAATTACACACACAAAACGCACATCTCCAAAGACAGAAAAATTAGCACTAGAAAACTCATAAATCGCATAAAAACAAGTCAAGCACACAAATTATAATGCAAAATTGTGCCTAACAATTAATAAAAATAATAGAAAATGAAATTAAAATTGGCGCCAGAACAATGCAGCCACGAATTAGAGAGAATAATATGGTGAATTCAATTCAATTAGAAAGAAAGGCATTGGATCGGGGAATGGAAATGGAGAATTGGAGAGGGAACCTGTTGGTAGAGAGCGTAGAGGAGCAAAGCGGTGTCGGTTTGGAATTTAGAAGAGACGGTACTGGTGGAATTGTGAGATCCATCAAATCCAGCGTATGCTGCAGCTGCATAGAATCGCTCGGGGTATGCGGGGCCAGAGCTTGCCCTCGCCATCGCCATTTCTTACGATAATTACTCTCTGCGTGTGTGTGTGTTGTTGTAAAATTTGAATTTATTTTGAGTGAGATTGGAAGGGAATGAATGAATGAGAGAAATACTAAGAAAGGAGGAAAAAAAAATGTTTGGGATCGGTTTTGGAGGGGGAGTGCTTGTAGTGTAAGAATGTGTTGGGAACGCGGTTTGCTAAAAAAAAATTTAATTTTTTTTATTAAAATTTAATATACTTCGTATGTTTTGAATAGTTTTAATATATTAATATTAATAATTATTTTAAAAAAATAAAAAAAATTATTAGCATGTATTTCGACATAAAAAGTTATTTGAAAAGCAACCACTACCACACTGTCAAGCACTCTCTAAGAGACATGTTTGGTAGGGTTTTGTAATAATTTGGTTTTATTTTTTTATCTTGTTTTGGATTTCCTGGTGTGCTTTTTTTTTTTAATATTTCGAGTATACTTGTAAAATTCAGCCACACTATACCTAAGATCCAGCTAAACCCTTTGAATCAATTTGGATTCAAGAAAAATTTAAAAAAAAAACTCAGTTTATCTTAAAAACTCAGATCATTTAGGTCAATTCATGCTTAATTATGTCAAAACTTAATCAATAACTCGTTAACTTTTAAAATATATATATTAAAATAATATTATTTTAATTTAAAAAAAAGAACTAGAGTCAACCTTTCGAATTATAATTCAAACTTTACCCTGGATTAAGTTTCACAATTATGGTTTTTATAGATTTTTTTTTATTTTTTTAAAAAAGATACACTTTATCTTAACCAAATATACCGGTCGCGATTCATATTTACTCGTATAATCTTAATCACTTTCCTTTTATCAAAATGGGTGTAATTGTTTAAGTTATCTAACTAATAAGTTACAAATATCAATCTTCTTAATAATTTTAAACAAGATTGTATTTATATTATTTAATATATTTAAATAAAAAAAACTCATGTAGAATGTGAATCAACATTAACATTCTTTCACCTAACTTACAAGACACTTCATCATATAAGTTAAGGAATTCAGACTGAATATGGCCAAAAACAATTACTTGAATCGAAAGACAATACATGAATTATAATTGTTTTGTTAATGCAAAAATCACATTTCCTTCCACTTATAATGCATGATCTCATAGTTTAAAACTTTATGTGGTAATTCATTTTAGATCTAAATGTCCCGATGGATGTCTTAGAAACAAAAACTATAAGTTCACACATTAAATTGACAATTAACTACTATTGTAAAATAAGAAATCAATAACCACATGTATTCATCGAATCTCATACTCTCAGTGTGTTTTGAAAACACTTTTTGATATTTGTTTTTTTTTCTAACATCCAAGTATACATATTAATATGTTTTTGTGGCTTCTAATTTTATTATTCTTTGAAAAGAAAATGGTTGTCGAGTTATTATACTAAATCACCAATGGCTTTGCTATAGAATTTATAACTTGGAGCTATGTGGTGAATTCTTTAATCATTTCACATGTGAAGTTCCTTCAAATCATGCAGTATATTATGCTTTTATTATGGATGATGCAACTATCATATATTTGGTACTCTTCTATGACATTGCACCATTAGCTAACATAAAGACATAACATAAAGTGGATTTTCTAAAATCTTGATATCTAAAAAAAATTGAATTTGAATATTCAACTATTTCTAGATTGTCACCATGCTTATAAGAAAGCATATAATTCTTAGTTCCTTGTAGATATCTCATAACCTTTTTAGTGACTTTCTAATGATTAATCCTTGGATTACTTTAATATTTACCAAGAATTCATATTGTAAATGCTATGTCAAGCCTAGTATAAACCTGAATATGTATCAAACTACTAACTGCAATTGCAAAATGAATCTTTTTCAATTCTTTCATTTTTAAAGCATTTTTCGAACATTGACTTAAAATGAATGTCATTCCTCAAAATAGGCATTGCATTTGCTTTACATTCACTCATCCTAAATTTCTCTAGAATTCTTTCAATGTAGGCTTTACGAGACAATCCTAATGTTCCTTGAGACCTGTCTCTGTAAATCTCGATATCAATAACATAAAAGGCTTCACCCAAATCCTTTATTTTAAAGTTCTTTGAATTAGATTGCTAAGTGTCATATAGCATATCCCTATCATTAGTTTATTAGTTGCAAATAGGATATCATCAACATACAAGACTAAGAGAATGAACTTACTCCCATTAACCTTGAGGTGTATACATTTATAATGTTGTCCATGAAACCATAAAAACTAATAACATCATGAAGCTTTAAATACCATTGATTGGAGGCTTGTTTTAGTCCATATATAGACTTGTTTAACTTGGAAAGTAATTGATTACTTTGATCATAACAAAATCCCTTTAGTTGTTTCATGTACACCTCTTCTTTAAGATCATCATTTAAAAATGTTGTTTTTATATCTATTTGATTTAACCTTATATCAAAATGAGCTGCTAACGTGATTATAATTTTAGATGAATCTTTTTTAGAAACCAGGGAATAAGTATCATGGCAATTAATGACTTATTTATGTGAAACCCTTGGTTATCATTTGACATTATGCTTACCAATATTATGATTTGAGTATAGTTTTGTTTTATATACCCATTTACAACCTACAGCTTTAACTCACTCCAATAACTTGACAATTTCCCAAACTTGATTTTTAGCCATAGAGTCCATTTCTTCTTTCACTGTATTATGCCAAATTTTTTAGTCTTCCTCACTTATGGATTGTGAAAACAAAATATGATCACCCTTAAGTCTAATATCAAATTCAAATTCCAATATACGTGCATTGTAATCATTATAAATGATAAATCTTATTTTCCTTAAAGATCTCCTAACACCTTCAGTCTTACTCATACATGACATGTGTTGTACTTTAGATTTCATGACAATTAATTCTTCTTGTAGTGGTGGTTCTTGAATTGATTATTCCTTTAAGATATTAGGTTGATTTTTTTTTTTGAATGATCGAACCTCCTTCATCCATAAATATATTATCTTGACTTCATGTTTCCTCTCACTTTATCTTTTGAATAATAGTACTCTCACTAATGTCATCATTTGTAATAACCTTTTCATTTAAGGCATCAACAATTTTAAAAGTGAGTGATAGTAAAACTTGTAGTCTCTAGATTTTTCTGCATAGCCAATAAAATATCCACTGATTGTTCTAGGGTCCAATCCTTTTTGTTATGAGTTTTAGACTCTAACCTTAACTAAACAATCCTATATAAGTAATGTCTTAAACTTGGTTTCCATAATTCAAACGGTGTTTTGAGAAAGGAAGATCATTGCCACTTAACATCCATGAGGGTATAATTTTTCCTTTCAATAATATAATTTTGGTGAGGTGATCCCGACATAGTATATTATGTAACAATACCCTGTTTCTTAATAAAATTTGCAAATGAACTCGTTCTCCGCTTTAACTTCGTGTATTTTCTATAATATTCACCACCCTAATAAATCTTAAAGACCTTTTTTTTATTGCCCCTCTACTTCCTTCTCTATATGCATTGAACACATCAAATGCTTCACTTTTATCAAGTAAAATGTAAAGTTACATATAATGTGTATAGTCATTAATGAGTGAGATAAAATATCTTTAACCATTTAAATAAGAGGCATTAAATGGACCATGTATGTCAGTATGTATGATTCTAAGTACTTCATTACCACCTAAAGTTACACCTCTATTGGTTTTATTGGTTTATTTTCTCTTTATGCAATCCATACAAGTACAAAAAAAATAATCAAGAGTCTTAAGGACTTCATCACAAACTAATATTTTAATCCTTTTAATGGAGATATAACCCAATATCTTATGCCACAAAGTAGATGAGGACTTATAAACAATGATACGCTTAGAACAAACATCTTTATGCATAGTCAAGAGAATTTGCTCATGGGTTGATCGGGTTTTAGTTTGTATAAACCATTAAGTAAATTTTCAGATCATATGACAATTGAATTTTTAAAAATAAAAAGTTTTAAACCAATGAAATTAAACAAATATCCAAAATGTACCAACCTAAAAATTGAAATCAAATTTCTAGAAAATAAAAAAAATATAAAAAGTGTTTACAATGCCTGAAACAAATTCATTTTCTAAGATAAATCTAAAAATCCTAATAACTTTGATGAGCGAACACATTCCATTCATAAATAGATGCATTATTCACTCTCAGTCGACTTTTTCATGCTTGGAGAGTCTTGCATATTATTAACAAATGAAATGTATCACTTGAATCAATCCATCAAGTATTTTGTCAATAGTGTATGAAGTTAGATTCATAACACGTAATGACATTTATATTACATTTTTTTGCAAGCCAAACACTTATATTTTTCATAAATCATCCTTTACGTGTCCTTTTTTGTTGCAAAAGAAGCATGCAATTGTATTGTTAGGTCTCGTATATTTAGGTCTCTTAAATGAAACCTTTTTCTTCTTCCTTCACTGTAAATTGTTAGCATTTTTATCCTTCTTATCTTGCCTTATTTTGACTTTGTGAGTGATAAAGCTGGCATTGACCTGATTTTCATGCTTCAACCTCTTATTTTCTTATACACACATAGTTAAAAATTCATTGATGAATCATTTTCCCTTATATATGCTGTAAAAGATCTTAAGTAGTTCATATCCTACAATGAGATAATTGAGTATTAGATAGACAAGGAATGACTCTGAAATATCAATTTTTAGATACTTAAGCTATAATGTCCTTTATTTTCATTATGTGTTCACAAACATTTCTTGATTTGTGATGTTTCATCACAAACAACTTATTCATCAGGGTATTGGCTAATGTCTTATCGCAACTAATAAATTGCTCTTCGATAGTCTTTATGTAGTCCTTTACCTTATCACACTCTAAATTTGAGCCTTTAATGTTCTTACTGTCATGTGACTTTATGAGCATTAAACTTAGACAGTTGGATCGCTTTTACTGTTTATAAGCTATTCTATATATAACGGAACTTGATTTCATTGGCACAAATGACTTATCCACATGGAGTGTAAGGTTTATATCTGTACACCCTGATGCCAAGAGGATTTTGTCTTTCCATTCCAAAGAAATTTCATCATTCAAAATAAAAGTATGAGAATCAATATTCTTAAAAGTATTAAAAACAACTATAACAACCAAACAATATAATCAATGTTTTAAATCAATACTGTAATATGAATTGACCAATATCATATTTAATTGCAAAGTCTAAACCTTCATGTGGGTTTATAGGTTACTTCAATGACAAGATTTGTTTATTACCTAATAATTAATCTGGTTAATTTTCTAAATACTCTGAAAAATTACCAATAATATTTTTTTTATAGATGTTTCCTATCATGTCATGAATCAATATTGACAGAACATGAAAGTTTAAGTCAAGCTTTGATATAACATGAAAAAACTAATTTAATTTAATATGTAATTCATAATCTTTAACAATATGCTTTTCTCATTCAATAAATACAATAAAAATAGTAAATTAAGAAAGCTGATCTAAACTCATAATGATAGCCTTTTCTTTATTTTTATACAAAACCTTGTTGTTGCTCTATATGCAAAACCTAAAAAACTAATTTCCCTTAATAATGAAGAGAGGCAATGATATAGTTTTTAGCCTCTCTTTCTCTTTTTTTTTAAATTAAATATAAGTTAGTGATTTGATGGATAATTAGAGTGATATTTATAGACATGAGACCTATATTAATTTAGGAATCTTAATCATTTTCATTCCAC
>Ga0325403_1001063_pt1 | contig 22085 bp, 13 predicted proteins | sample PopdelMetagenome_19_FD_205665 | JGI IMG/M metagenome (GOLD analysis project Ga0325403, IMG submission 205665) | Populus deltoides microbial communities from Bellville, Georgia, United States - Xylem-PdKOR-R4 | ecosystem: Host-associated > Plants > Phyllosphere > Stem > Wood/Secondary xylem... | reverse complement strand
TCAAATGAGATCCTTCCCCAGGTGACAATCACCAGACCAGCACATGCCTCTGTGTCTTATACCCGCCAGCAGCGTTGTAAATCTTATGTGATAATGATCAGGAGAGATCATGGTTTGGCGTGCTCCCATAAGTACACCTGGAAATTGGAAAAAAGAAGAAGAAGAATTACTTAACTATCAATCCTCCCTTTTCTGTTACTATGTTTTGCAACAAAATGAAAGTATTCTTTTCTCCACTTTTGCCATCTTCGGTTATTCTCTTAATAGTGTCGAAAAATATTTTAATCTCGTGAAAATAAATATATTTTCACAATACTAAACTATAATATTCAATAATATTATTATAATTACTGTCATCATCACACCACCGTGACCACCGTACCATAACTACCACTCTAAACATCATTTTATTATTAATATAATTACTATTTTATCAACATCCCGTAATAACTTTTCATTAATGGATATTCCTTCTTTCTACTATTTCAATTTGTATATTAAGTCAAAACGCCAACATCATTTTTACACCAATAAAGAGAGTTTGTTGAAATAGAGAAAGATGTAGAGAGAGTTTGTTGAGATAGAGAGAGAGAGAGAGAGAGAGAGAGAGAATATATATATTTTAAATTGTTTTTAAATTTTTTAAAAATTATTTTAATATATTAATGTTAAAAATAAATTATTTTAATATATTTTTTAAATAAAAAACATTTTAAAAAAATCAACGATTGAAAAAACACTGCCTATAATTATTTACTTCCTTTCATGAAAAAGAGAGCTGAGCACTGAAAAAGCAATTAAAATATCGAGAGAATAAAATAAGGAAAAAAAAAAAAAAAAACACTCTGAGAGAGAGAGAGGAGAGAGAGGGGCCTTTAGGCCTTAAGAGTCTCTTCACTTTGGTGATGGTGTTATCGAATCAAAAGCCGGGACTCCTATTATCACCATCCCTTAAGGTCATCTCCGTCATTTCACTGTTGATGCTCTTCTCCTCCTCCGCCGGCGGCGGTGCTTTTTGGAAATGGATCGTGTTCGCCGAAGCTAGCACCGGAAACACTGGGACAGGGAGGAACGGCTGGGTCGTTGGTGGGGTTGGCGGTGGTTTATGGGGCGCCGCTACGTCTTCTTCCAATGTTGGTATAGCCATCGCTGTCACGGCCATGGCCGGTATCGCCTTGGCCGCCACCGTCGTCTATTCTCGTAGGTAAAATAACAAAGTCAACAATAAAAAAACCCCCAAGTGTTCGAATAATTGACACTCTAATTCAAAACTTAGATTAACCGTCGCCAAAGAAACCCTAGATAGATATATTTAGATGTTGATGCAACAGAAACCGTTAATGAGAGCCTTAAGGCGAAGCCATACTCCTTTTTCCACATCTTCTTCGACGTCAAACTCCTCCTCCTCACCGTCATCGTCATCATCGTCGTCGTGGATATATTTGAGATCAGTTTTATTAGTAGTTGCCTCCTCTTCGTTGTCCTCATCATCTTCCTCCTCACCAGCTTCTACTAATCGGTGAGTTCTTCAATTCCTTTCTGTAAACTTTTCGTTTTTTTTCCCAAATCCAATCTCTTAGTCGTCTAAAAATGACCCCCTTTGCGCTCTATGTTATTCTATCAAGCTAGTTTCTTATTCTTCCTGCTTCTTTTACTTGCCTTTTGCTGTCTTGTTATTAGAATTTCGGAACAGTTCTGGAATCTTCGATGTGCAATTAAAGAATAAATTCGAAAGTGTTTAGGCCTCGTGGAAGAATACTGTCCCTCATAGAATTAGTTGTTCAATGTAGACTCCCATCTAAGAAGGTAGTGGAAGCAAATCGTTAATGGTATCTTTGGATGCCTTATGGGAAAAAAAGAATTTTGAGTTGTAATCGGTGGTTTGGGAATTTTGATTTTGTAGATGATTATCATTGAATAACTGATCTTTTGTTTCTTCTTCTTTTTTTTTGGTTCAGGGGTAGTCTTAAATCGCCTTGGTCGCGTAGGAGAAGAAAACATGCGCTTTTACCAAAGCAATGGAAAAGTTTATTTATGCCTGATGGGAAATTGTGTGATGGTGGTGTCAAGTTTCTGAAGAAAGCCCGAAGTGGGGTATGTTGCAGTCTGTAATGTGACTGATATTTTGACTGTTTTGTTTAGTTATTCATTAAGTCTTGTGTTGTTATTTATATTTCTGCTGAAGGAGTGTTAATTTTTCTTAAACTCTAATGCAGGGTGTTGATCCAAGTATTAGACCAGAGGTTTGGCCATTTCTCCTTGGAATGTAAGTTCTGTTTTAAGTGGCAGTTTGTATTTGATTTTCTTAGTATTTATATACCAGCTATTTTTTTTATTTAGGTCTCTTATTTAATTGAGTTTGCTTTCTGAGGGTATATTTATAACCAAGCAAAGTAGCAACTTTCCATCAGTGCATTTTGTCATTGAGTTTTTTGGGCAAAATCATGAAAGGTAGGCCAGGAACAATGTGATTGTTGGCGACACAGTTGCTAAATGCAAACATACTCATAGCAATGTCCTTGACATTTATAATTTTCCTATTTGGAATGTGTGCTTGCATTATACGCTATCATTTTTCTGATTGTCCATCCTAGGAAGCTTTTCCTTTTTGTTTTGTGTTCATTTATTGTGATGATGTATGAGCACTGCTCTTTGTATTGATGTTGAGTTCTTTTCAACAGCTATGATGTGAACAGTTCCAAGGAAGAAAGAGATTGCATTCAAGATGAGAAAAGGTATCATAATTCTCTTCCTGTACAGTTTTTAGTTATGGATGAATGCTCTCTTTTCCAAATTCCTTGTAATCATGTATTTTCATTTCTTTCCCTAGTCAAGGTTCTTATATATATTTGCACTGCAGAAAAGAATATGAGAATCTACGGAAACAGTGCCGAAGACATCTCAGATGCAATGATAGGAGTTTTAAGGCCAAGCAAGCTGTCGGAATCAGCAGCGCTGAGGTTAGCGGGGACTCGAGTCAAGTCATGGATTTTCCTGGATTAGAAGATGTTAATAGTACCAGGATGACACCTTCTGCTGAGCAAGGCAACTTATCTGCTGAGGATTCAGATTTCCCTGATGAAGCTCCTCAGGGCTCTGAATCAATATTGGAAGGAGGTGATGATAGGAGTGTGGTCACCTATGAAGATGGCTTGGCTGGAGACACGGAGTCAACTGATTCCGATTCCTCTGAAGAACCAGAAATTGCAGAATCTTTTCTTGCAACTGAATTTACAGGTGAAAATGATTTTGATTTGCCTTCTCAGGAGAATTCCTCTCCCTTTGAGACAAAGAGCAGGTTGAACTTGCAGAAAGATGAGGATTTTGCCACATGGCAGAGAATCATTCGTGTTGATGCAGTGCGGGCAAATGGTGAATGGATAATGTACTCTCCATCTCAGGCAGCAGTATCAGAGATGAAGGCACGAGGATTGGCTGAGAGTGTAGGGTTGCAGGACTACGATCACTTGGAGCCAAGCAGGATCTTTCATGCTGCTCGCCTTGTCACTATCCTTGAGGCATATGCACTTTATGATCCTGAGATTGGTTACTGTCAAGGAATGAGTGATTTACTCTCACCCATTATTGCAGTGATGGAGGAGGATTTTTTAGCCTTCTGGTGTTTTGTGGGCTTCATGAAGAAAGCTCGGCACAATTTTCGTCTCGATGAAGTGGGAATCCGGAGGCAACTGGGTCTTGTTTCCAAGATAATCAAGTGCAAGGATAGCCATCTCTACAAGCACCTGGAGAAGCTTCAAGCAGAGGACTGCTTCTTTGTGTACAGAATGGTGGTGGTTCTTTTCAGAAGGGAGTTAAACCTTGATCAAACACTCTGCCTCTGGGAGGTGATGTGGGCTGACCAGGCAGCAATACGGGCAGGGATTGCCCAGTCTGCCTGGGGGAGGATGAGGCTAAGGGCCCCTCCTAGTGATGATTTGCTGCTTTATGCAATAGCAGCTTGTGTGCTGCAGAGGAGGAAACTGATCATTGAGAAGTACAGCAGTATGGATGAGATCATGAGAGAATGCAATAGCATGGCCGGTCAGCTGGATGTATGGAAGCTTCTCGATGATGCACATGACTTAGTGGTCAACCTGCACGACAAGATTTAAGAAATAATTCTTCCTTTTTCTCTTGCTCTTCGTAGATTTCCATTTCGTCCTTGTTGCTGTGCGCAGATCCCTTCAAAAATAAGGGATCTTCGGATCACTTCAACTCCTAGCTTGAAACAAAAGCAACTGATAGGCAATTTGTTTAACGGAGTAAATTATGGAATTCTGAATGCTGTGCCCGCACTCTCCGTGAGTGATAGTGGCATCAATGCAAATTTAGCATTTTGATCTTCCTTTTCAACTTGGCTCCTTTTCTTTGCAGTTTTTGTATCTTTCGTTTCCAAAGATACGGGCAGACAATTAAGCTCAATGCTTAACCTCTTTATGAATGCCTTGGGATCACTTCTTGCTCAAGATTGTTGGTAATGTGGATCGTGGGTGACGCAGACAGAAGCATTATAAGGATAGCAACAACACAAAAAAGACAAGAGTTTTGGCAGAAAATAGGATTATCACAACAGAACCCTTAGTCAGTTTTATTTCTGAATTAAACTCAAATTTAGGGGTTTTTGGAGCTTGGTTGGTTACAATTGACTAAGTCTTCTATAAAACTAGACCTTGGGAATCTCTTAAAAAAATTGAGCTTCATTCAATAGTCAGATCTTAATTTAATAGTCAGATTAAAAGAATATGGTGGTTTGGCATAACCAAACCTCTTTTTAGGCTCAATTATATCTCACTGATCCATAAAAACATCTTCTAAGCTATCTGCATTGTCACACCATAACAAATACGAATCTCATCAAAATTAAAGGGAAAAATAAAAATATGGAGTCACTATGTAATAATTAAAGAAAACTAGGAGTTCTAAAATGGACATTAGTTTCATAGTTTCATGTGGTGGGTTAGTTGTGTTTAAGGAAAGATTGACGTTGCTCTTATCGTATCATTTCAAACGAAAGGTTATATTTGCCATGTGTTTTATTCTAAATTTATTTTACGCATACTATTAATTGTCTAAATTCATTTCTAAGCTTATTTGTGATTTATTTAAAAAAATAACGTCAATCCTTAAGAATAAGAGACTCTTCGATAAAGGAGAATTTTAACATTAATTCCTAAAAATAGATGATTTCTTCGATTTTAAGAAAATTTGGACATTGATCCATAAAAATAAGTGAGCTTAATTTAATAGTCAGATTAAAAGAATATGGTGGTTTGGCGTAACCAAACCTCTTCTTAGGCTCAATTGTATCTCACTGATCCATAAAAACATCTTTCAAGCTATCTGCATTGTCACACCATAACAAATACGAATCTCATCAAAATTAAAGGGAAAAATAAAAATATGGAGTCACCATGTAATAATTAAAGAAAACTAGGAGTTCTAAAATGGACATTAGTTTTATAATTTTATGTGGTGGGTTAGTTGTGTTTAAGGAAAGATTGACGTCGCCCTTATCGTATCATTTCAAACGAAAGGTTATATTTGCCATGTGTTTTATTCTAAATTTATTTTACGCATACTATTAATTGTCTAAATTCATTTCTAAGCTTATTTGTGATTTATTTAAAAAAATAACGTCAATCCCTAAGAATAAGAGACTCTTCGATAAAGGAGAATTCTAACATTAATTCCTAAAAATAGATGATTTCTTCGATTTTAAGAAAATTTGGACATTGATCCATAAAAACAAGTGATTTTGTTGATTTTTAAAAATTTGATGTTAATATTTAAAAATATATGATTTTGTATATTTTTTTGATTTCTTTCTTTTAAAAACAAGATTTAATTTCAATAAAGTTTAAGATAAATTCAAAACATAAAATTTTGATTAAGCTAATTCTTTCCTAATCAACAAACCTAGATAAACAAACCAAACCCTAAAAAAAAGGTTTCAAGCATCTTCTTATTCATTCATGATTCATTTAAGCTAACAAAACATGAATATAGTCCATGATTCTTTGTGTTTATTATAATCAAGGATATTTAGCATAAACTCTAATGAATAAAGCAAATAGAGCATGTACTATTTAAAATAAAACGATAAGAAATTCTAAAGAAGTGAATTTTAAGTCTTCAAAACATATATTTTCAAATTAAGCATGACATCTAAAGAATAAAACCCTTAAATTATAAGAACCCTAAATTGTCATGTTTTCCCAATCAAAGGACACCAATGTTTTCTAACCACAATAATGAACTGGAAATCTAGAAAATTGACATTTTTAGGATTTAAGAGCATCGGTAAACATAACATTTCATATCCAAACTTTGTTCAAAAAAAGAAGAGAAAGCTTCCATGCCACATTTTCTAATGGATCAAACATCAACACTTCTTGCTTAAAAGGTGTCAACTTCTATAAGCATGATTTACTTCTAAAAGGATTATTTGGCTTAACATAAACATAAAAAGATCTTCAATATTAACTCCTAACAACTAAGCTTAGTTCAAACCAACTAAACAAAACTATAATCATCTTTTTTTTTTTTATGGTTTTCATAACATAAATAGCTAAGGAGCTTTCATGTTTTATGGTTGTTAGTCCCTTACCACCTGATTTTTAGACTTCCATCACCCATATTAACTTAAAAACATGAATAAAAAATCTCAAATTCATAACCATAAGTCAACCTTCAAGCAAGGTCCCTTTGGTAGGTTTTTACCCAAGATATTCTCATGACTTGTGTTTTGAATACCTTAGTGTTTATTACTCAAGTTTCATTGACATTCAACGACTAAAACTAAGACTAAATGAGATCTATTTAACTATAAAAAGAGGTTAGGAGCTCATGTGGTTGTTGTTGTTTTTCCACGATTGACTTCATATATCAAGCCACCACCACAAATTAAAAATGTTATTAGAACCACTCATGGTTTCTATTAATTTCTGAAAATGCTATTGTTATTCCAGAATGACCCAAACCATAAATAATCCAAGAAGATCGATCAACATAAATGTTTATTGCTTTAAATTTTTGCCCTTGTTGTTTCATGTGTCTTTTTTTATTATCATTGAATTAAATAAGATATTGGTTCCCATAAACAACATTACTAAATACAATTGAGTCTGTGACTTGTGTTTTGAGATTAAATATCTTCATCCAAATCTATCTCTCAACTTTTCAATTTAGTCTTTAATTAAATATTATTTAGCTTTTACTTGATTTTCACATAAATAAAAATAATTTTTTTTTCTAATATGTGCAACCTTACATAATATTTTTTCTTTGATTTTGTTTAATCGCTTTCATGTATGTGTTTATTTCTATTATTGTTTGATTAAATAAAAAAAGATTATAATAAACAAATTTATTAAACATGATTGGGTATATAACTCATATTGTGAGATCAAATATCTTAATCTACATCTATCTCTTGACTTTTCCGGTTTAGTTTATAGTTATCATTAATGATTTTTTTTATATTTATTGGCACAAATAATTTTTGATTTATTTAATTAAATGCATGAATAAACTTTTTCGATCTATGATTATGATTTTTTATGTCAAAAAAACACTTTGAAAAAGCTTGCATATTCATTTTCTTTGTTGAAATAAAATATTATCTGACTCGTGGAGATGGACCCGTTAAATAGCTATTACTTGATGTTTGCAAATGAAATTCTTGGAATGGTTTTTTTTGCTTAATTTCAATCTTCCACATGTAGAGTGTGTTACTGTTTCTGTCATTAGATTTTATTTTGTTGGTGATAATAAAGTGCAAAGTTTTTATTGTTAGTTTTATGAGTGGTTGGAGTGGATATAATGACTGTTTGTGGAGAAGGAGGTTGCAATGGCGATTGGAATGATGGTTATTTGAGGAGAAAATAGAGGAGAATAGAAGTGTATTTTGGGTGCTGGACTATGAGAAGTTGGGTTGTGAGATGAAAATTATAGCCTTAGTTTGAAGGATGATGAAGATGAGATTAGTTATAGTGTAGTGTGGAGAAGTGAAAGCTTGAAAAAATCAAGAAAGATTGATTCTCTGGACAATGATCACAAATTATGTTGTGAGATGAGAGGATTGAGGCTAAGGACAATGATGGGAAAAATTGAAAAGGATGCTATAGTAGTTTGATGAATATAATGTCTATAGATTTGAGAAACAAGTTTGGTTTTGAGTGGAAGAGGGGCTGTGTTTGCTTGATTAGTGTAGGTGTTTGCTTGTTTATGAGTAGACAATGTTGCTCATGATTTCCAGTATTATTGATTAATAAGTGTTGAACAAAATTTCTAGTGTCAGTGTGGATCGAAAAGGAAACAATTGGTGAAGGGAGGTTCCTTTCTTTATTTTTTATTTTTAGGGTTTATGTATTAGATTTTTTTTAAAATTTTAATATTTTTTATTTTTGTAATTTTAACGCTGCAATGATATTTTAGTTAATAATTGAAATATAATAACAATTTTATATAAAAATCAATATATTTTTTTGTGTAAATGTAAAATGTTATGAAATTATAAATATTAAATTTAAACTATATTTCTTAGAAACTAAAAATAAAAATAAAATAAAAAAATAAGTAAAATAGAAAAGTGTCATAGTAATTTTACTCTCATGTTCGAAGTAAGTTTAGACCGGCCTCGCTCGGTGAGCCACACATGCCATAGAAGTGAGGAATCTATTCGACTAGTTTATCACTATTGGGCTTAGTTTCAATTTTTTAAAATCCCATACCCTAAACAAACAAAATCCAAAAATTCTGGAGGCCCATAAAAAAATAGTCTAATTTTCTTTTTCCTTTTCTTCTCTTCTCTACTGTCCCCCCCCCCCTTCTGTGTCTCTCTCTCTCTCTCCCCCCCGTCCGAACCCACATTCCACTTTACTTAAACAAAACAGAAAATCCTTTGAACCACCTCCAATGACTCCAGAAGAACCCGAATTGAAAAATGGACTCGAACCTAAACCCGCAACTGAACAAAAACAAGATCCGGAGCTAGAGACAATGGCAGTACCGGAATCAAAGCCAGCACCGGAACCAGAACCAGCAACAATTCACGTCAGGAGCGCAGATCCTGAGGCAGAGGAGCCAAATGAAACCGAGATCCAATCAAACGAATCAGAGAAACTTGAATCGAACGAGCAAAATGCGAGTCGTCCTGCTGAGCTACAACAGAACAGAACATTCACGATGAGAGAATTGCTCACTGAATTAAAAACCGAAGAAGGCGACGATGCGGCAAGCACTCCTCTCAGGTTCGGTTCGGTTTCTACGATTAATACATTTCATTGTCAAACGTTTCAATTCTTTCGCTTTCACGCAATACACGTGATTATTGAGATCAGATCAGATCAGATTAGATTAGATTGCGTGTTATTTTAAGTGTCTTTCTAGATCTTACCGTAAGATTCTGTAACTGTATCATGCCTGGTAGATGTGAAATTTTGTTAGACTTCTTAGCGTGTGATTTTTGAAAATTTGTTAACAGTCAACAGAGCACACAGCAGCAGCAGCAGCAGCAAAATAATGCGGCAATGCAATTGATTGATAGTGTTACCAGTACTGATGAGGAAGGTCGGTCGCGTCAACGTGTTCTCACATTTGCTGCCAGGAGGTAATATATTCATTAATCAGCCTTGTTTTTTGAGATTTAGATGCCTTATTATTGATGGTTGTAGAATTTTGCTATAGGTATGCGAGTGCGTTAGAGAGAAATCCAGACGATTATGATGCGTTATATAATTGGGCATTGGTTCTTCAGGTATGTGAAAAGAAAATGCTTCTATGCAATAGTAGTTATCTTAAGCATATTGAGATTTAAAAAAAAAAATTAGAATCTAGATTGATTAATTGTGTTGATGTGATTGGGATCTTGGTTTGCAGGAAAGTGCAGATAATGTTAGTCTGGATTCTACTTCACCTTCTAAAGATGATTTGCTTGAGGAAGCTTGTAAAAAATATGATGAGGCTACACGTCTTTGCCCAACACTTAATGATGTATGTTTTAAACCCATATGCTAAATGATCCTTTTGAATGTCTATAGATCAGGTTATGATGAGGATTCTGACTTCCTGAAATGCAAAAGTGAGATAATAAACTGAAAAAAACTTGCTGGCTGTTTTGAATTCTTGCAAGTGATTATATTTAATATTTATCCATTTGAGCTGGTTTCCTTTTCCTGGCAAAGAAAAGGAATCTTATTAGATAATGAGTAAAATATAATTGCTAAAATTGAGTATTTGCATGAGGGCCATGTGGTAATGATTACTCGTTACGGATACTTCTCAGATCACTTATGAGCCTACACACCATAGTGGGTTTGGAAGATATGCGTTAAGATAGCATTTATTCAATTAAATTATTGATCTATTTTATGAATATATGGATTGTGTTAAAGATTCAATTTTTTTTTTAATTTCAAACTCTTTGTATCCATGTTTCCTGGAAAAAAAAAACTAGATTTAATTGCATCTATGTATCATTTGAACACGATAATATTTGTGGAAAAAGATATGATTTCGAGATTTTACTCACCCAAAAGTTTTGTGTTATGTTTATTGACAGGCTTTTTACAATTGGGCTATAGCAATTTCTGATCGGGCCAAAATGCGTGGTCGTACAAAGGAGGCTGAGGAACTGTGGAAGCAGGTTGGTATATAATATTGTTTCACCAATTCAATTTTATTGGTTCTGCTTTTGTGTGTGCACCAAGTGAACATGCATCTTTGTATCCATTTTCCCTCTACGAAATCATGCTATCATGTGATATGATAGGCAGTCATTCAGGGTATGCAACCTTTATAACTTGCCAGGAGCCATTTATACTCAAAGCAAATTCCATTTTGCCTTTCCACCTAACCTTTTCAAGCATGCTTGATTTTCTTATTGCCATGTCCTTCATTTACATGCAGCTCTGCTCATATTTTCCTTAAGAAAGTTCTTTTTAGAGAAGTGAAATTTACAATAATCTGCTTTTTGCAGGCAACGAAAAACTATGAAAAAGCTGTCCATCTTAACTGGAACAGCCCCCAGGTATATTTTTTTAATTAAATTCTTAAAAGTTGTTGTTTCATCTGAAACCAAGGTCCACAACTTTCCCTTCTGTTTGTAACAACCTTCTACTGCTGATTCCAATTGTTTATGAAATCCATTTCAGGCACTCAATAATTGGGGACTTGCCCTACAGGTATTTTATGTCCCCTGATTCAACACTGTTTATACTTCTTTTCTTCCTGCAAGAACTTTTGTTGAGCTTTTGTTTCTTTTAAATTTTGATACTTTGAGATGTTCTGGTACGTGTGGTTGTTCTGGGTAGTTTAATTTGATGCTATATTGAATTTTGCAATTTTAGGAACTCAGTGCAATTGTTCCTGCAAGAGAAAAACAAACCATTGTGAGAACTGCAATTAGCAAGGTACAGAAAGTCATTTGGAGATGTCAGAGTGCGGATGAATATATAGGACAAGCAGCAAAATGATTTTGATTTTGGTATGTCCTAGGAATAGGTCTACTTGTATCTTCTGTCCTTATGATCCCTTTTGCTTGTTTCTAATGCAGTTCCGTGCAGCAATTCAGTTGCAATTTGATTTTCATCGAGCAATCTACAACCTTGGAACTGTTTTGGTTTGTTTAATCCTTTCCATCCTCATCTGTAATATCATGTTTCAACTTGATTATATCTGTTTTCTTGCTTTATTTAATTTGTAGGTTAAGACAAGATAATTGACTGTCTTTTCACCTCCTCCGACAGATCAGGGAGTTTAAATCCTAAATATAAATGCTTTTTTTTGGCAGTATGGGCTAGCCGAGGACACATTAAGAACTGGGGGAACACCCAATTCTAAAGATGTTTCCCCTAATGAGTTGTATAGCCAGTCTGCTATCTACATTGCAGCTGCTCATGCATTGAAACCAAATTACTCGGCAAGTATTGCACAGTTTCATTTTTATTAAACGAGCTTGTTTAAATTCTGTGATACAAAAAGCATGTAGCCTCAGAATTATAATTTCAATTAGCCAAAGGATTATAATTCAAAGCTAAAATTTATTTGATTCTTTACAGGTATATAGCAGTGCATTGAGGCTTGTGCGTTCCATGGTCAGTATTGCATTTTCTGAATTTATGGTTGTTATTTTATCCTAAAATGCCTTCCTCATGATAGCTAACTTCTTTCTCAGTAGTTATGGCTTATGAGGTCTTATCTTTTCTTGGACTTTTGGTTTTTGCATTGTTGCCCAAATCTGTGTCTTGACCCCTAAGCTTCTGTTTCAGGTTAATATGGGCACATAAAAAACTGAACATATCCACCCTTTTCATTCTGTAATTTTGGATTCAATCAATACCTCCACACTTGTGTGTTGTGGTTGCCAGATACTTTTTTTGATTTTATCAAAATACATATTTCCATATTGCAACCAATATCTTTTCTGCCTTATTACTACTTATGACTGGAACTTCTATAGCTCCCCTGATAAAATGCAAGGCATTTTGACTTGAAAATGAATTTGTTTTCATAGGTCTTTCTCTATATATCTGAATTTTAAACTGGCTGAAGAAATTATTCTTTACAAATTAAATCTGATCAGCCCCAATTTTTTGACAGTTACCTTTACCATATCTTAAAGTTGGATATCTAACTGCTCCGCAAGCAGGGAAACCAATTGCACCTCACAATGATTGGAAGAGATCAGAATTTGTTTTGAATCATGAAGGGCTTCAACAGGTAAAATCTAATTTGTTTTGTAATTGTGGATGTCAAAACAAATTAAATGAATCTCAGTTATCTTACCTCTCAGAACATCACAAATAAAAATCATGGCTTTATTTCATCAAGAAGAATTTTCATGTTGGTTATCCATAATGTTGCCAACTTTAGTTCCTTGGAATACATCTTTCATTTCCTGAGCAGATTAGCAAATCAGAGCAAAAACAAGTTCGCCGGAGCCTCTCTGGCAGACCATCAGATGTATCGAATAGTGACAAAAAGGCTATCAAAGTTGAGGTTCCAGATATCGTTTCTGTATCAGCATGTGCTGATCTGACTTTGCCACCTGGTGCGGGCCTCTGTATAGATACTATTCATGGGCCCCTTTTCTTGGTAAGCACCATTTCTTTTTCATTTTTCTTTGAAATATGCCTTTACAATCAGATGATTTTGACTTGCTTTCAGTGTTCAAAATAGTTAATCTTAGCCCTGTAGTGATCATGTAGTGAGATTTGCTCATTTGAAGAGCATCTGTAGCTCTATCTAGTATCTCCTTTAATATAGCATCGATTCATTTGTCATCTATGGTTTAGGGAATGGATAATTTAATAATTTAAACAAGCTCAGTTGTCAGCATGATAGATTATTAAAACAGGACAGGACAGGATATAGGTGACTGGGATATAAATTGGTCCTCTTCTCAAAATTCTTTTCCTTTTCAGGTTATATTCATGATTATTAGAAAGAATTTTTTGTTTTTCAACTTTACCGTTCTTCAGTGAACTGTAATCATTTTGAGGGTCTTTTTATCCAAAAACTGGGGATAGAAGTTATACTGTTTCACATCAAGAACCCATGTTTAAATTCTGATCAGGTTGCTGATTCATGGGAATCCCTGGATGGATGGCTTGATGCAATTCGTCTGGTGTACACAATCTATGCACGAGGCAAGAGTGAGGTCCTAGCAGGTATCGTAACAAGCTGATTGCAGTTATGAATTGTCGTAACAAGCTGATTGCAGTAATGAATTGTCTGCTTGAACGATGCAACCTTCTTCTGAAGATGTATGTATGATTCATGTATTGAAATTGGGATTTGGTCATTTTGAAATAAGCTGTATATGATAGAATTTGTCATAGAGATGCACTTTTGTAAAATTTTCTCTGCATGATCAAGTGTCGCACATCAATTTTAGTTTTGGGTGGCTGGTGAGTAATTTTGATGCGTAACATTGCATACTGAATGAGTTGGATTCGTTGATTTATGTTAGGCACGTGTTTTGTTTTAATCATAACATTGGCACTACAAATGTTTTGAAATATATCCCAGTATATTGCATTTTTCTGGCAATTCCAATAATGATGTAGAAATGAAAGCATACCATGATTCATCGAGTCTCTTAATTTACAGTGCAGTATTCTGCCTGAAGTCTTGGAGCCTATAGCAAGGGGGAGAGAGATTTGGAAAATTATGGAGATCTGATTGATTTCCGTGTTTGATTTAGAACTTCACCATTGTGTAGGATTAGTTCTCAAAGATTAATCTTTGGTTTGATGCATAGAAAGCTGTTACCTTCATCACACGCGTGCGCTCACGCACGCATCTATCTTTTCATGTGGTGGCGCGTAAACATAAAATGGGTGCTGCCATTTGCTTGTTTGGCATCTCCTGTGTTTGAGTGCATGTGGTTTGAAAAATTATTAAATTAATATTTTTGTTTTAGTGTTTGATGTATTGGTGTTAAAAAAATTTTAAAAAAATCTGAAAAAAATTATTTTAATGTATTAAGTAGAAAACACCAGCATTTCTCTGTTTGTTTTTGCGGTGGTAAAATGTTTTTGTGAAAAAAATAATTTTTATTTGTTTTAATTTATTTATTTATGATGTTTTTAGATTATTTTAATATGTTCATGTTAAAAATGAAATAAAGAAATTAAAAAATATATTATTTTAATATATTTTTAAATAAAAATTATTTTAAAAAATAATAATTATCACAATACTAATAATATTCTCCATAATTTTTAGCTAAACTTGCAATATTCTTTCGTAATTTAACGATCTCAAATTTGATTTATAGAGCAAGTGTTTTTCTAGGAAACTACAAATATATTGCGAATGGGTGGCTTTAGTTGGGCCAAAGCAAGAACAGCTTCAGGAAGAGTCCACAGCTCTTCTCCACAAGATTAAGCCCGAGGCGACGGCAGGAACCTTCAACTCAGCTATCTTGGTGTTTCGTTTATGCCATACGAAAACAAACAAACTTCCAATACCCATATCTAGTGCAGCTAACGATGGGAGGGGTGATATTGCTTAATATTGATTATTTTTGTATCGATAATGAAACGGGCTAGTATGCCTCTAAGTACGTCTTAATAAAACTTGAAATGAAAATTAAATTAAAATAAAATAAAGTCTAAAATTATGGTTTAAAAAGTAATATTATTTTATAAGTGGACAAACAACTAATGCTTCCTTTTTAGTAATTTTATTACCTTAAATCTTTCATTTGATACTCATTTTTTTCGCCAAGTCCAAATTCTCTCCAATCTAACTATCCTTTGCATTTTATGTGAATTAAAATCTTACTTGTAAGCATATGCTAGCAAATGTACCAACATGTTGCCCCGAAGTCATCGAGTGAAAATAGCTTTTTATTGGAACCGTGGTGTCATGTTTTTGCTCCTCCACGTAAAAATAAAACCTTAATACTAGCTTCCAAGAATATTTTAGTATTTTTGTAGTTTACTACAATCTGCAGAACCACAGAAACCACTCAAAGATCATTATCTTTTAACATCTGGTTCACTCTCCTTGTTCTTTCTTAAAGCTTGTCATGTTTTCTTAATCTACCCTGAAGCATATCATCGTCATACTGGTTACGTGCTTTGATTCAGTCTTTCCTTACCCTTTCTTAACAATTCTAAAACCGAATTCTTACCTCCCCTGTGACTAAAGCAGATTGACCGGTGTGCTGGAAGAGCCGTGCTAGTCTTATACTGCAATCTAGTGTCTCCAGAGGTTTCGTTGCACCAGCCTTGCGTGTTCAAATTATTAGCAGGCACCACACGTTTGAGGCGTAATAAGATGCGCTCAATTTTGAGTACTCATGATACCTAAAGGGGTTATTGTAATTTACCCAAGAAAAAAAAAAGAATTGTTCATGTACTGCAGAGATAGCAGGACTGAAAACAATGCGGTTTCTATTTTCAAATCCAAGCAGCAATAATCACAGGGTTCTTACCAGTCAAGCTGTTTTTGGGTAGAACGTAGCCTGGGTCATTTGTGCTCCCGTCGAGGTTCAAATTTTAGCAGGATAAATCGTAAGAGAGAGGCCTCTATTCAGCTTAGCAATTACCCAAACATTAACTTTTGCCATTGTCACTTGTGAACAATTCACAGAGGGTTTAGGGAACTAAATCTTCCGTCCGTTTGCCATTTATTTACGCAGTAAGACGCTCTTTTAACCAGTCCGGCTGCCATCATTTTAGCTGGTAATTTTTGGGTGTCAAAAAAATGATACTTGCGCCCCCAGATGCAGAAAGAGTTGTTCTACTTGAGCACAAATAGTAACGACAGATTTAAAGAGCCAGCAACCTTCCCAGATGCGGAAAGAGTTGTTCTACAGGAGCACTAATGATAACGACAAATTTAAAGCGCCAGCAACAAGGTTTCTCCTCCACTTTTTATGAATGCAAACATAAAAAATGCAAAGTAGTGTCTACCGCTTCGACCACAAAGGCATGTCAGTTGGGGACAATATCATCCAGCCCGTGTTTTGTTCATTATTGGAACGATTTGTCATTTAAGTCGCAAAACAAATTTTGTCCCTCTGCTTTCCTAATTCAAAACATCAACATGGGGGTATCTCTATCTTTTGATCTCATATCTAAGGCCAAATATGTTTCCAAAGTAGTGTGCTGTGAAGGAACAGGAACCATAACATTGCTATCAGAAGAGCATCTATTTAACCAAGTCACATTAACCATGAAGCTGTTGTTCTATTGTTTCCTCTGCTCATCATCGTCATCCCAACCTCCATTTGAGTGCGCTCGATTTTCTGGGTGGTTTCTTGGAACTCCTCTCTGCCGAAGCTCATTTCTTGATTGCTTGTCTGCGGATGGCAGATTCATGTGTTCTCCTTCTCTCTCCTAACATGGAAAGAGAGAAACTCAACTATAATCTCACAGATCATTAGAAGAATGAAACGAAAATTAAAAAAGGACTTCCATTGATTGATACCTCCTCCAATGGTTCCTGATGCTCCCTCAAAATGATATCTTTCTTTTTTCCCGGCAATGGAAGAAACTTGGCTGCTTTGCTAAATAATTGAAATCCCTGAACATCTCCATTTTTTATGCTTGCTTCTAGCTGCAAAAAATTAGTGGCACAAATATGAACACTTTATATCTTGGATGACGGTAACCAAAATCATTAAGTTGGAGTTCTTGCTCTTATTTAGTTCTGCTAATACTTCAAACATTATGTTTCTGTCAGAGTCTATCTTCCATAGTTTCTTCTACTGGTCTATCATAACGATGTGAATAAGTAGAGAAACCCCAAACCAGAAGGTAACCAAAATGGTTTTATAGATGTTATACCTGAACATGAACAATTCCAAAAATAATGCTAGCAATAGGCAGCCAGCTATCCTCGGGAGACAGAGACATATTTGATCTATTGAGCCAGATAAGAAAAATTACATAATCAAATCCATGCATCCAATCCATAATCAACTAACATGTTCAAATTAACTGTAATATAGCATCAGGCAGTGTAATATATTAAGCCCGGAAATTGTTTTACCACACACTTAAATCTTTAATAAAGAACAAACTGATTCACATTATAAGTCCATCATCAATATATCAATCGAACTAAAATATATAGCTTCTAATCAACATTAACAAATTTGTGAAAATCTTGAATGAATACCCTGTAAACTCCAACTCAAAGTTCACATTTTGCATTCAACAGTCATAACCAAACTAGCAAGACACAACATATATGGACAACAAGTCCCAAATGTTCACACTCCACAATCACTTCCTAACCAAGAAAGACAACCTACACTACAAATCAGCATCTCTTATAAAACTTAGCAAAGCATCAAAAAAAAAAAAAAAACTGGATGCCATATTAAAAAATCAGAATAAAGAGAGATAATGTACGCATGGTGCTATAAAACAAAAGGGGAAAAAAAACCTCAAATAAGGGGCCAAGTAAACAAGAGAATAAATAGCATATCTCCTTTTCCCAGTATCAAGCCAAGCAAAAACCCAACTCTGCCAACAAAACAACAAAAGATCAGAACTTTATCGAGACCCAGATTCCAAAAACACAACAAATACAAAAATTTTAAAAATCAAACACAGACCAACACACTTACCAACCAATTAAAGTAAGGAATGAAACTGACGATACCCATAACAGCAATTCTCGTATCAGTAGTAGTAATCCCCGAATCACTCTCCTCCTCCTCATCATTAGTAGCTGTGTTCGGTAAAAGCAAAGAGCTCAGCATACACACACTGATAGCAACAGCAAACGGGGTGTCGTCTGACAACGCTGCCCTGCATATTCCCCTGTTAAACTTCTTCCTCTGCATTAACAACAACAAAAAAAAGTTCAAAGGGGAGTAAAAAAAGAAGAGAATTTGCAGTGTTTTGTTTTGTTTTACCTTGATGAGGGTTTTACAGTGGTGGTGGAAAAAAGAGGGTTCTAGTTCGATGAGTGGCGAAGTTAAGTTAGGAGGTTTTAGGGAAGGAGAAAGTGAAGCGGTGGTGGCCAGTGTGATCATTGAAGGGAGGAGATGGAGATTGGGTTTTAAGGAGAGAGTGTGATCAAAGGTAGGAAGGAAGGAATTAAGGCAGAATCTTGAGTTTCGTACTTCTTGAGAAGAGTGTGTGTGGGTACATCATGGTCATACATGCTGACAGCTTCTCTCTCTCTCTCTCTCTCTCTATATATATATATATAAAATCGCTATAAAAAAATATATTTCGTACCATTATTATAATAATCATTTTTACTCAAATCTTTATTGTTTTTAAATTAACTATCATCCCTAATAAAATTACTTTTTAATTATTATTTTTATATTTTAAAAGCAAAGTATTAAAAATTTTAAATTTAATTTCAACTCTCCATTGTTATTTAAAATATAATATTTAAATTAAAATGTCTTTCTAATTCCTTAATTTTCATGCCAATTAGCATACCATTGACCTCGAGGGATTTGTTTATATAGTAAAAAAAAACCAAAAAAGCCTCCAACTTAAAGAGAAAACCTCAATTAAATCCCTAATGTATTTTTCATCACGAATTGAGTCTCCAATCTAATATAATGTTCAAGTAGTAATGAGAAAATCATGTAATTTCTCTTTATTTCATTAAGAACCCATAAATTTTCTAAAACTCTTCACATCATGCAATAGAACAAATTATACAAATAACTCTGAGAGTCTTATGTTTTTTTTAAAAAAAATTATTTATGACTTGAGTTTAATGTGATTCAAAATGAGGATATTTGAGAATTCATTTATTTTTATATTTCTCTATGTATAAGAAAATTTAGTGTGGACTTCAAGTGATTATTTAACAGTTTTATAGATTAAAAATAAAAAAAAAAATGATTGAGAATTCATTGTTAAATTGAGAATCTAATTGAGATGAAAAATAAGTTGGAGATTTAATCGAGACTAGCATCAAAGGTCGGGGACTTTTACGAGGTTAACAAAAAAAAACTCATTCAATTTGACATTTTAGAATCTAAACATGTCACCACAGATTAATCATCTTAAAATCCAGATTTATATGCTGGAAATTCCTCTAAATATGGGTATGGGTGGATTGAGAAGGCTAAGTTTCTACTATGTCTTGTGTAAACACTCATTAACAAACTTATTAACAGTGAACCAACTGCCTTCTTTTCTTCATTTTCTAACTTTGTTTTTCAATCAAACCCTCCTATAACTTGATTTCAACCCATTTGAATTGATTTCAACCCTTGCCTGAAATCATAGATCTAAACTCAAGAAGTTTTATCAATTCAAATTGATTTCAACCCATTTGAATTGATTTCAATCCATTTGTTGGTTATTAGGTCTTCAAAATGTTTTTTCAGATGTTTTCGATAAGGGCATCGCGCCCAGTTAACATCAAGGCTTTTGAAAGTCATGGAAGGCTTAGATCAAGATGCTGGCAAAAGGGACTCTTCTGCCCTGTTGTATTACGCATGCACTGAAATTAACTTCCATCTTTCAATGCCGGTTACAAAGCTGCCGCTAAATTGGACTCTTAATTCATGATGCCTTGACTTCACATGAAATAGAGATGTACGTGCACCCTTGACAATGAGGCCGATAGCAGGTGTAACAAGCATCAAGCAAAAAATCCATAAAGAGGGAAGGGGAAATTTATGGCTCTCCATTCATTTATTACCATTCTCTAATACTTGTGAAATCCCCGAGTGCGTAGTAGTAGTAGCAGTACAGGTGAAAGTTCTACCAACATGTACAAGATCGAATATGTATGAACAAAATAATACATTTGAATAACCTGATTAAGTATTAAGACGTATATATAAACAAACACTCGAATCTTTCTACTCTCTCATGGCAACTGATTTAAACAAACGGTTAAAAAGGAAATTTCTGTCAACTTGCAGATACACTTCGCCTGGCACAAGAAAAGATTGTTTCCGCTTGAACTCGATATGGTATGATCTTCAAAGAACTGTTTGTAACGGATTTGCAGAAGATACATGCAAACCGTACTTGTCCTTTGCAACCTTCCTCCGTAGCCATACTCGAAGATGGTTCCAATACGGCCCATAAAAAGAATCGCAAGCACTTATCTGCATGATGTACAGCTCTTGCCCGAATTTACAAGGTTTCACTTTACGGTGATAAGAATTAAGCTTTCAGGCGTCAACATCACTCCTTTCACCGTTCTCTTCCCCACCAGTTATGGCTTTCAGCTGCTGTTGCAACTGTAAAAATGACAACATTCTCAACTTAATTCACCTCAGAACTGGGTATAAATGTTCTACATATTCAACTCTTGTGTTTGGCTCATCATGAAAGAAGGGTTGAGGCTCCTATTAGAAATCATCCTACTTCCCTAAGCGCATCATAATAAAGCAGGGCAAAGACAGCAAAATCAATCCTCACAAGCAACTTACTTGCTCATATTTTAGCTTTTCAGAATTTAGTTCATTGGTTAAATTCATCATCCTGCAACAGGTGAGTGGGAAAATTAAACTTACATATGTATAAAGACCAGAAAGGAAAGGTATAAAGACAAGTAAGGAAAGGACAAATGATCAACCTATTTTGAAGCTCGGTGATCTTTATCAATAATGACCTCTCCCTCTCAGAGGATGCTGATTCAACCTGTGAGAATGAGTAGATCAGAGTTTGGGAATATTCCACAATGATACAGCAATCCCAATGGTCACTATGAAGTAGACTCGGTAATTTGAGGAAATGCAAAAGAAATAATCAAAAAGCAATTTTCACAAATAAGCGTCCTCTTGCAAAATGTGGAATCAACACAAGTTCAGTTATATGACCCTGCGTACCAAGTCCCAATAAAACATCATCACCAGAGAAATACTTAGATCTTAACAATGGATATGCTTGTATACAAGAATTGAAACCCAAGAGCTGCATTATAGATAGAAAATCTGCTCACACTTCCATTATTCTCTGAACCACGAGGCAGTGGTGGCAACTTTCCATTTTGAGCAGCTGAAATAAAACACCCACAACTTGTTCAATTGCTTCACCCCTAAAATCATACCAAATAGCATGAGGTAACAGATTTGCTACTCACCTTCTACAGCCTCGGCTGGCTGCAAGCTATTCAATAAATTCATAATAATATCCTGGAATTAAAAAAAAAATCTGATTACAAGAACGACTGGCTTTAGATTTTACAGAATTCAAGGCAAACAAACCTTGAAAGGAAAAACAACTCAACTGTAAGTCTTTACCTGTTGAATTGAGGTCTGCTGAAAAAGATTCTGAAGATGAGGCAAGAGTAATGCAGGTACACTATTGTTGTTAACCTCTTTTGAAGGCTGATTCTTCACAGGCTGAGAAAAAAACACGAGAATATTCAGAGTCTGAGAGAAAAAGTATGAGTTAATATATATATATATATATATATATATATATTAAAATGCATCAGCTTTTTACTTGAATTGCACAGTACAATCCACAGTAAAAGGCTGATGCCTTTTAGTTATTGGTTTTTTTTTTCTTTTTAATTCTTTTTGTTTAATTTAGTTTATTAATATTAAATTTTTTTCTATTCAGTTATCACACTCTCATGACACGGATCCCAGGTTTGACAGATTAACCTAGTTTGGCGGGTTA
>Ga0325403_1001062_pt1 | contig 22088 bp, 13 predicted proteins | sample PopdelMetagenome_19_FD_205665 | JGI IMG/M metagenome (GOLD analysis project Ga0325403, IMG submission 205665) | Populus deltoides microbial communities from Bellville, Georgia, United States - Xylem-PdKOR-R4 | ecosystem: Host-associated > Plants > Phyllosphere > Stem > Wood/Secondary xylem... | reverse complement strand
ACAATTAAAGAAAAATATCGGGACTAAAATCTCAATGGGTCAGTTTGATAGTAAAAAAAGTATATTTAATTTCTTAATTTATTAGTTTTAAAATTTGAATTTAACATCCATTAAAATTTATTTAAAAAGCCTCGAGACTTAATTCTGATTATTCCATTTAAAATAATTAGGAGTAAATTTCTCGTTGCTGCACAATCTAGTACAAAAGATCTCACATACTATTAGATAAATAAATAAAAAAATATTGATGGGAAGAAGATGCTATGCAAAACTTTTTTTTTTTTTTTATTCGAGGAAACCTCACTCTCCAGAAAGCGCATTTTGTGGGTCCAGGTGAGGGAGTAAAATCCCAGCTGTCCCAGGCTCTTACAAGAGATGTACGCCCTAACTCGAACTCGAGACCTGCTGTGCAAATCTCAAATCCTTTGTCATCACGCTACGTCCATTGAGACTATGCAAATCTATATATTCCCTTGACAACTATGAAAAAATATTCAAATATTCAAATAAGAAATAACATTTTTATAGTTTCCAATGTTCTTTGAAGCACTGTAAGAACAGATATTGGTAGTTTTATGACAGTGATGCAAGAACAGATGGTCGTAAGCATCACCAGGTAAGGAAGGGAAAATTCAGCAAAAAGAAGCAAGCAACCTCTGCATCTGCAAAAACCAGCTCTACTTTCCTAAGTACAATTGTTATTTTCCTGTATTTGTTTGTTTACTGATTCACGAGATTATATACTTAGAACAACATTCACGAGACTATTGCTAGGACAGATCTATGAACAACAATTAGCACGAAATTTATTTAAGTCTTATTATTATTATTAAAATAAAATCATTTTAAGTCTTATTTTAATTGTAATTCATTTTCCTTGTCTTAGGATTAGGCTACAATTTTCAATGATTGTATTCATTTAAGTCTTATTATTATTATTATTATTAAAATGAAATCATCCATGTAAATTTCAAAGTATTTTCATAAAGATTATAATTTGAAAACCAATTGGACTTTTAACTTTGAATTTCTTTCAACTAGACCCCCTAATTTACTTTCATTTGGTTCTCAACTTTTTCCATTTTTCTATTTTAGTCCTTGTCTCTTTGTGATATTTTGGCCAATTTTACCCTAAATTCTAATTTTCTCTTCAAATAGCCCCCTAATTGAATGAATTATATTGTCAAAACTTTATTATTTTTTTCATTTTGATCATTGATCTTTTAATTACTTCGGTTGTGACCAATTTCAACTTTTGTTTTTAAATTTCTATTTAATTTAACTCTTAATTGCATTCACGCATTATTTTCTGACTAACTATAAATTAACTTGTTGCTCGATTGTAACCCAAACTATATTTTATTATGGAAACCTTTTTTTCAAAGATTTTGCTCTAAAAATGATTGATTTTTTCTTACTCTTTAAAGATATTTTCTCTTAAAAATTGTTTTATAACACAGTTTGAGGTTTCATAAGAATACAAATTCTCTCTATTTGATTCTAAAATCCACGAGACATAGAAAAAAAACCAGTGTTGATACCCGCGCGATGCTGCGGGTGTCAAAATCTGTAAATTTTTTTTTTGCACATGTTACATGGTAATAGATAACATATTTAGAAAGTTAGTTGCAAAAGTTAAGTTTAGATAGTTAAATTCAAGCATAACAAAAGCAGTGAGGGGTAACTATTTTATGCTTTATACATATAGGTAGAGAATTGGACGCCAATGAGCAGCAAGTTGTATTAACAACGTAGATGATGAAGATGCCCATCAGGTTGTGATGTTGGAAAAGCAAGCATTGACCAACTCGACGTTAATTGGTTTTCTATGGGAAAAAAATAAATGTAACTGTAAGTTATAAGTTTTATAAAGCAATAAATATTAAATGTTTTTAAAGATAAATTAGTAATGAGAAATGAAGATGTAATTATTGTTGAGCATGTGAGTTCATAAAAAAGGGAAGGTAATTAGAAGTAGATGCTTACTTTTTCAGATGAGGAAACGGAGAGGTGCTGCTTCTTTGAAAGTTGGGGTGTAGGAGTGTCATCATCTTTGTAGAGAGGCTCCTTTGATGAGTCTGTGTTCAAGGGTTTTGGGTGGTGAAGCTGGGTGCTGAATCATATGGGAAATGTAAACAACATGAATGAAATCAATTAAGTAATAATTATCATAGTATGAATGTAGAGCAACTATGAGATAGTGTTGTCTTGGAAGTTAATATCTTGACATCAAACAATAAGAATAAAAATAATGATAAAGCTGAAAAAGGATTCCACGGGATGAAATTTTTATGCCAAATAAGATATTAAGAATGAAAGGGAAGACTATTTATAAAGTTGTAGATTAGGCAAGGAATAATTGCTAAAGGAATGCATATGAAGGAAATCAGATAGTGGCCTCAGCTGGTGTGTTATGTGTGCACTGGAATTATTTGTTAGGTGTGGGGAGGCAAAGCAAACCTGTCTTGTGGATCAACATCATTGAAGGTTAGTGCTCTTTTTGATTGGCGATGGTAGCTGTCATGGAACGTGTCTTTTTGCGGAGAGATCTGCTGCTGCGAAGCTGGAGTCTGGATCTCAGATTGATCTACATTCAAGGGATCTGCAACGTTTGGTGTTGGAGGGGTGAAAGTCCTGGAACTTCCAGCAGACGTTATTAAGGCTGTTGTGTCAATATTTTTAATGGGGCTAGGTGGGTTAATAGATGCTTCAATTGATATGTCATCGAAGATGTTGCAAACATATATCTCACATCTGGCGAGAACAGATTTGTATGCTCCAAACCGAAGCTGAAATATTTTTGTCTTGTTTAACTTCTCAATCAGTTGAGGCGGAACAGTAAATGGATCAGTGAATTGTTTGTCGAACACCAAATGATGAGCTGAAGCATTGAAAAAATACTCAGCTGTCTTGCCAGAGAGAAAAAAATTCGTGACATCTTGACCATCGCTGACGATGCAATTAAGTCTGAACCTAAAAGATATGAAAAAGAGCTTCAGTTAAGAATGAAAGAAAAGCGTGGGTTAATATATGTTTCAGCTAAAAACTCAAGGATGTTTTGGGATGTATTTTAGTTGAACCATGGGACTGGTGCAGAGGTTGGATAGTCATGCTCCATGCACCGTAAATTATTAGGGGGTCCAGAGAGTGGCTTGTTGCAATCTGGACAGCTTTGACACCACCATCCTTTGAAGAGATCATAATCAACTATGAAAGCCTTACATGTAAATCTTTCATTCTGCAGGTGTCAATTAAAGCACAAAGTCATAGAATTTTTTTTCATAAAAATGAAGGCTATGTAGTGTTTGTGATTGCCAACAGTAGTGTAAACATAATAATATACTTAGCTGGAACATTAGGAAATGAAATGAATAGAAATTAAAATTTCAAGTGCCAAGCAAAACTCCACTTTCGACCGATTTAGAGAATGAAAAATCAGTTTATGGTGTGCAATACAAGCTGAGATTTTTTATTTTTCAAAAAGAAAAAAAAACCTGGGCAAGAAGAAAGACATGGAGAGGTTTGTTCAAGAAGATTAGCCAGCTTGACTTTATTCCAAAGGAAAGGTATAAAAGAAAAGGGTTGGCAACGAAGAAATTGACTAATTGAATGATTGTGGAGTTCAATCACTGGATTGAATAGGAAGGAGAAGGAGAGCAAGTGAAGTAGATGAGTTGAGTGGGAAGATTCGTTTACCACGTATATAAAAGGGGTCTGGAAGCAGCCATGAGATATAAAATTATAGTCCTTGAATCTCTATGCCATGATTCCTGATGCTAGATACTATATTTGAGGATCTATTTTTATTAGACAATTGGTGGACTTGGAAATCACGGCATGAGAGGAGTGATGTCGTGTTTCATTGATAACCTTATTGTAATAAGTAATATTTAAAAAATAACATAATAAATACCTTGTGTTCGTACGGGTCCATACAGAGGATCTCTCTTATTGTCCTTCTATTTTCATTCATCTGAGTTTGTAGTGACAGGACAGCTCCTGATGATGGAGGTAGCTGTTGTAAGTCAACAGCCATTTGAGCATAGCTACGGAAAGATAAAGGAAAAGGTGTTGAGAATGAATTTAAACAATAATACAAAAATTGAATTTGAAGAAATGCAAAAGGTTTGAAGAATATAGAAATTTACTAATGCTTGTATGCTAATAATTCTGGTATGTCCGGGTTAAAATACCAAACTGAAGCTGCAGTGCCGATTAAATTTGCAGATCCTATAAAAAATGTAATAACCACATAATTATCGATGTATATTTAATGTGAAGAGGTTATGAAATCTGAATTGAAAAGCTCATAACATTGAATGATGGCAGGCTTGATGATAGAACGAAGGAAACCTCTAAATTCAGAGACACGAAAACCAGCAAAAGCAACGATAAGAGGGGAATCTTGTTCTGCCAAAGAAGCGTCGTCAAAGGTTCGAGCAATGTCACCCCATAAAGTGATACGAAGCTCGTCGCCCCTAAACAAAATAAAAGTGTATTAGAGTAATGGTAGGAGGAATTCAATATAGTAAATAATTTGAATTTATCATTAACCGTATATTTTCTAGGATGAACTCCCTTTTGTCTTCAAGTGTTTGCCCTCGAACCAAAATCTTTTCAATTGGCTGTATTGCTTTCAGCCTACCAAGAACATCTATATAAATAATTGAAAAATCATGTTAGTGAAATGAAAAAACTATGCATGATACAGTTTGATACATAAGGGAAAGAATGAGGAATACCTGTGAGAAGTCTTGATCCTTTTTCTTTGTTAAGGATATGTGCAAAATCTGTGAAATTAAAGTAATATCGTGGAATTGAAAGTGGGGGAGAATTGAGGCGAGTGACTTTGGTGTCAGACTTAAGATCAATAACAGCTTCATGGCCAACAACAGCATTCATGTACCGATTTTCAAAGGTGTAGAAATTTTTGACTTCATAATATTCACCTTCAGTAATGATTGAAGAAAAATGTGCAGCATCTCTAGATTTGGCTGATCCTTGTATTGCACCACCCTTGTTGATTAAACAAAAGGCAAATAATTTGTGCCATTGCATAATTGCAAGGTTAAAAAATGTAGAATGATGGATAAGGAGAGAAAATAATATTGAGTATTGTAAAATTATGGCATTTGGTTTTGATGTCTAAGCGCTAAAATCATTTTTTATCAATTATGTATGTATATGTTATCATCAAGAGTTTGTTTTGTCAATGTAGACAATGAATGGTAGTTTATTCTTGGCTATAATATTAGAAAAAAATGAAGAGGCTTTTTGTATTGCAGCATGTTTTATCTGTGAATTTAGTTTAATGGCTTAGCTGCATGAATGTGGTCTTGTAATAATTTTAAATTATTATTGTTAATGAATGAATTTTTTCGAGCATGCGGACATAGGTATGGTTAGTCTACTAAGTGTGAATAGACTATAGAAATAATAATAAAAGTATTTGTGTGGGAAAGTAAAAAAGGGACCAAACTTGGCAATAGATTATGTAAGTATCTGAAGATGAGGATGCGTAGGGGATTGACTATATTTCTATTCTAGAAGTTTGATACCTCTATTGGTTCTAGAAGAAGGGGCTGAAAAAAAAACAAAAGCATGCAAGCAAAGGTAAGAATTTGAAGAAAACAATAATAAAGATCATATTAGTAGACATGTTGCATACCTCACGATCAACAAACAGGCAATTGAAGTTTATTGCTTGTCCATCTTGTTTTGGAATCCAAACACGACATACCCGAGCTCGGATTAAAGGATAGAAAACATATTTTTTAATGCTGTGTAAATGAATAGTCATCACTCTGCATTTAAAAAAAACAAGGAAAAATTGAACAAATAAGTGAATAATTAAATATGAAATTAAAATATAAAGATAGCAATAGATCCATGAATATAAGGAAATGCAATTCAGATCATGAATACATGTGTATGGCAATCGATTATTTTCATACATGTATGGCAGAGGTGAAAGTAGTATATGAGACAAATTATTGGTTAGGAAGAACAATAATTAAACATGAGATTAAAATATAAAGATAGCAGCAGATCCATGAATATAAGGAAATGCAATTCAGATCATGAATACAAGTGTATGGCAATCGATTATTTTCATACATGTATGGCAGAGGTGAAAGTAGTATATGAAACAACTTAATGGTTAGGAAGAACAAAAATGAGGAATTAGCATGTCTACTCATTATAGACAGTAGTACTATTTTATGTATACAAATGTTAAAACATTGGAGAAAAGCCTGGCTTAAAACGCCGGAAACTAAAGTTAAATTTGGAGAAGAGAGACGTTATTTATTGATTTCCTATGCAGCTGAGATCTCCAAGGAGAATGGACACCAACAACGTGAGAGCATGAGTTGTGCTCTGTGTGTTTCTACAAAGCTTGTTTTTATATAATAAAAAACAAAAAAGAGCCTCCTGTAAGTCCTTATTAGCATTTTGTTAAACAGGAAATCTTGTGTCCAAGTTGTGTTTGTTTAATTAGCAGGAAGAATATGGATTTTGATTTTCTCTCTTTTGAAAACGTTGAAATCGATGAATGGTTACTTAATCGATGTGCAGGTCATGGTGACATGAATTTGCTGCTGTATTTCTTATGGTATTTTACATAAAGATAAAATCTTCCTACTCTAATATCCAGTTATCTAAGTTGTTCTTTTTTTTTCACTGTACCCCACACAGTTATCCATGACAGCTGATCGCTCTAAAACCTCAATTCCCAGGTTGAGTGGGGTGAATGTACTGTTGAAGAAAGAAATAAAGCTAAGGAGATGCAAGGTGATTTTAATATTTTTAGCGCATAACAAAGGGTGCACGAAGACAGGATATGTAGAGAATGAGATGATGATATTGTTGAGCAAATGTTACGAACAAATAAAGCAAAAAACGGGAAAAAGTAATAAAAGAGTTCAAAGTAAAAGCGCTGTCAGTTTGAAACAATTAGCTATAAGCAGTGGAAAAATAAAGAAGATTGAAATAGTTGAGGTTTATTTAATGTCGAGAACAACTTTTGCAGCTGAAGAAATAAAGGAGTTGATGAATAGTATGATTTTACTATAATAAAATGAATGATTAATGTATGTGTGATATTTAATATAATGAAATAATTTTATAGTCGTGATGTGTGGATCGACCAAACTATGATGTCTTTGTTGAAGAAGTAAAGATTTATATTGAAGATTATGAAGAAACTTTAAAGAAGAGTGGTTATATACTAATATTTGATAGATGTATAAATCAAAAGATAATTTTCATTAATAAAATTATGATTAAATTGTCTTAAAAAAAACGTGTTGTTTAAATTTATGGATTTATCAAGTGTTTTGAAGATTTATGAATTGTAAAAAAAAAATGTTGTTAAGAGAGGTTGTTTTGTATATTGAGCTATAAAATATAATGTATTTGATAATCAATAATGCTTTAAATTATGTTATTGAAGAAAGACTCAAAGAAAGACTTTTCATTAATGTTTTAATATGTTTGTGTTAATTGTTGCTCCAACTTTATACTTGGAATATTAGTAGACTTCATACTTAGAATATTAGTAGAATATGCTTTCAGCTAGTTCCATTGTTGGGCATACTTCTATATTATAAAATATATCCTTTATATATAACATGGAATTAACTATTTAATTAGATTGAAGATCTTAGCTTATGATAAACCTAAGGGCAGTGCACTGTCATACAATGTCCAAGTCTAAATTTAAAAAGAGAGCATAAAGAAGTTTGTTGGATTATTTATAAAGTCCAGGGTAAGTTTTCGATTTACAAAGAAATGAAAGTAGATAAATTGCCTGGATTATCTTGATTTTTATGTGCTCCTAATTACTTATTTATTTTGTATACTAATTTTATGATTATGATGCTTCTCGGTGTTGAAAAAGGAAAAAAAATTAACAATGATTTGCATTGGTTCTGTTTGTGTTTAGTGTGAATGAACAATTAAGTGTAGGAATTTGAGGTTAGTTGATAAGAGGTTTGAAGATTGGAATTAGCAGTGGGTATAGCCATTGAAAATTTATGCTTCAGTTGGTGTGTGTATTGATAGAGAAAATTGAAGAATTAATTTATTCATAGCTTGGTTGCTCTGTTATCTCTGTTTTTTGCAATTGCTGTCTTTATTACTTGCTTGTCTTATTTGTCAATACAGTATCGAAAGGACTTTTGACATATCCAGTAAGAATGTGTATATAACACCTGCATTTATATTGACCCCTTTCATTAGCTATCATATTCTAGCTTGTATCACAACAGATGCGCCAAGATTTTTGACATATCCAGTAAGAATGAAAGGAGGCTGTTTTCCTTGAATGATCATTGCTGAGTAAGAAATTAATTATTTCAAAAGGTAACAGCAAAAAGATTGATGAGAAAAGGCATATTTAACGGAAAAGGGGCACAACAGACAACTTTCATGCAAAAAGTATGGCTTTAGTCTATCTAAATGGAACCTGAAGGGATTCAATGTATTATGAAAAAGAGTGACTGGTTGGATGTTGTCTAAATGAAACCTGAAGATGTTTAAGTGTATTTCCTATTTGGATGCCTTTTTTATTAATTTTAAAGATGGTGAGATGTTAGATAATTCATTATTCGCTTCAAGTCTATAAATTTTACAGAAGGAAAAGAAAAGCTAATTACAGAGAAAGAAAAAATGACAGCATAATTCCTCAAAGTATTTAAGACATGTCTATACATAAAATAGAAAGAATTATGCTGAAAAAAAATATGGTTTTATATATGAAAACAGAAAGAAATAATCTTCACTGATTAACTGGTCCTGTAGACTAAGTTTTTGAACATTTTGTGTGTTCATTTATTACATGGAAAAAACGTTAACTCATTTAATTTCTGTGGCAACACAAAGACTGTGAAAAGGGAAAAAAATTTAAGACACGTGAAATTCTTTTATTTGGTCGGGAAGGTAAGAGAATGGACATAAATTGGTCCTTAAAATCACGAAACAAATTTTTGATTAATGTATTATTTCAACCAAAACTCTGTAAGGACATTAGTAAAAAGAGATGTAATGGAATTTGATAACTAAATAATGAGGGTGTGCCATTAATGATGATGTATTTGTAGGTGAATCAGAGAAAGAGAGTTAAACACTAAGGTAAATTAAAAGACGACGATCACGAATGAGACCACCTTCATATCATTTCAGTTTTTGTTCATACGATTTTATCAAGTGGGTTGTCAGGTTTAAAGGTGGCAATTCTTACTAAAGGAAGAAGATGGTGCGTTTGAGTGATTTGTGATTCTAATTTTATATTTATGCCATCCTGCTCTTAATTGACTGTTAGAGAAAGCTTATGAAGTTTATGGCCACTAATCTATAGGCCCGCCATGGCTATCATGTTTTGCTGATGAGTATTTTTATTTTCAGCGGAGAATAGAAAGATAGCATAAGCATCACAGGCACCATACGCATAGTTTTTATATATTTATTTAATAAGTTAAAATTCTGATCAAATATAGCTAATCAAAGGAGCAAGATATTTCTATGAAGTAGCAACAACAAATCTCATAGGCTAGCATTTGTTATCGACACAAAGAGTTATTTTGTTAGGAGTAAGGATCTCTTGAATATAAATGTGGAATATGGGAAAAAAAAATTTGTGATCTGGAAATGCAAAAAAGATTTGGATTGTTGTTTGTAGGCAGCAATATTGACAAAATGTATGAGATGTGCACTGCATGGAGTAAGGGTCGTGAAGAAAAAAACAACACTTACATGAAACAGCAAAGGCAGGGAGCAAATTCGTCGATCCAAAGCAGAAAAACAAACAGTAGACGAAGCGAGAGACTAACCTGAAAAAGCATGAATAGACTTTATGAAAAATAGAGCGGCATGAGAAATTATTGTCCGTATGTAGAAAAAAACGAAAAGAAGCAAAAATATAAATATATTATAGTTAAAATGGAACTGATTTTTTTTTTGTTTATGTTGCAAGAAGACTCATAGATGTTCAAGGGTATGAACAGAAAATTGTAACACACAAAAGATACAAAAATGAATACAAAGATTACCTTTTGGTAATAATTGAATGATATCTTTGTAAACAATGTTTTTGGCATAACATGATGGTTTTCCTTCATGATCGAAGGAAATAATTCTCAGCCCATTCTTTGATGTAACTCTTGACAAAGCAACATATAATTGACCATGACTGAAAACTTGTTCTTTCAAGAAGACACCAACAACCTTAAGTGATTGTCCTTGGCTTTTATTAATAGTCATAGCATAGCAAGGCCTAATAGGAAATTGTCTTCGTTTGATTGTGAAGGGGCATTTTTTATCATTAATTGGAAAGATAATCCGTGGAATAAAAACTCGATCTCCAATGTTAGAACCTGTAATAATCCGGGCCTCAATGATTCGGTTGGCAAGCTGTGTAACAATAAGCCTTGTCCCATTACATAAACCAGCAGAGGGACTGAGGTTCCGAAGTAAGATAATTGGCGTGCCAATTTTCAAAGAAATACTGTGTTGGGGCACACCATTAAAGTCAAGCTGGTTGATAAATTCAATTGGATACAATAAGTCAATGTTGTCAATATCACTAGAAGTTGTTTGAATAGAATCACAACTAAGAAAGTTGTATTTATGACCAGGTATAACATCAAGGATAAAATTATTAATCTCAGAAACAGTCAGGTTTTTCGGTGTAACAATTGCCCTGTCTTTAAAATAGAATGGGTCAAGATAAGACTTTTCAATGTCAGGATATATGGCAGAGACAATAGCTGCAATTGGAGAATCGATTACTTGAACCTGAAGCTCAGATGGGATTTTGATAAATGCTGCATCATGATCATCTGAAATAGGTAAATCACATATTTGTCCATCACCAACTAAAAGGATCCACTCAGCAAATTGTCTAAGTTCCTCTTTTTGAGCTGGGCTTAAACCATCAGCTGATAGCCGCATATTTTGATTCAAAGTGAGGAATGTGAATGCAGACCAAAGCAATGAGCTAGTAAAAGAAGCATTAATAATTTCTTCTTTTGTTCCTCCAGGTATAACAGGAAGAATTTGTCGAAAATCCCCACCCAATAAGACGGACTTGCCACCAAATGGATTGTTAAGTCTAAGAACATCTCGTAGAGACTTGTCTAAAGCTTCGAAACAGAATCTATTATTCATCGGAGCCTCATCCCAAACAATGAGTGATGTCTTCTCTAGCAGTCGTGAAAGGTGAGTGTTGTGTTTAATCTCGCACGTTGAACTCTCACTAACTTCTAATGGAATTTTAAATCTAGAATGGGCTGTTCGCCCTCCAGGTAACAAAAGAGAAGCTATTCCAGATGAGGCAACAGCAAGAACAATTAAACCTTCAGATCTAACTCGATTAATAATTGTATGCCATAAAAAAGTCTTCCCTGTTCCACCATGACCATGAACAAATATAAGCGCTTGTCTCTTTTGCAGTATAGATGTAATAACAGATTCATAAATGCTTCTTTGACATGGATTAAGAAGTGGCATAGCCAATGAATGGTTATTTCTAAGCTCAGTAAGATCATAGTCAAGCTCTTCTCTTAAAAGTTTGTTCCTGACTTTGTCCATTAAGTGACCATTTGGCATTGGAAGTTTATGATCTTCCAATGATGTCCCGGAAGCATTTAAAAGTTGTTCAAGCTTATACAACACATAGTTCCTAAGTTCGTCATTAGATAAACGAACGTTCAACATTGAGAAAGAAGATCTTAGATGATATTCAATGTCATCATGCATAGAATGCCAAAAGTGATTGAAAAGACAATTTGGATCAGCAACCTCGCAAAACATAATAATATTAACAAAAAGTTGTCTTAGCTGCGGAGAAGAAGCTGTTGGAATAGCTTCACCAAATGCATCCGACCATTCTTTATCATCTCCTAACAGCCCCAAAGCCTTGCATGCAAGCTGAAAAGTTGGAAAGATTGTACCAGAGACTTTGCGCAAGTCTTCAAAGCTCTTAGCTCCTCTAACATGATTAAGCAACATTCTAAGAAAATACAACTCCCCCGCTGCAGGATGGACATACACAATGCGACCAAGGCAAAATCCACGTGATCTAATAATCCATTCTTTTTGCTTAGGATCCCAAACATACCTGTTTGGAAATTGTGAGTAAAAGAGATCTCGTGCATTGACATCAACTCTATTGCGCTCAAACCACTCTGTGAGCATTGTCTTATTAATGCCAGGTCTTCCAAGAACTGATGATAAGGATTGATTACCTGAAAAAAACACATGGTGTTGTAGTGGCAGATGGACTTGAAGTCTTTCAACAGCTGGGGTCCTTGAATGGATTGGGAATTGGAATAAACGCCATACTGCCTCATATGGACAAATGAATCTACAATTCAGATAAGCTTGTATTTCATCATCAGTATCTTTTTTCATAACCATTCTACATCGATCAGCTCCTTTGCTAACACACTTAAAAAGATACTTGATAAGCAGAGATTGACAACAAATTTCAACATTAATGTGTGCATTGTATCGAAGCAAAAGCTCTTTGTTGTACGGGACAACATGACAATTTGATAGGGAAATGCCATTCTTAACAATGTGACCCATAAGCTGCACGCGTCGTTTATAGTAAACAAAGCCATTCTCACCAAAGATGGTTGCATCTTTTTTTTTTTTGGAAATTGTTTGGAACATTTATTCTTTTACATACATTGAGCCTTTGCATTTGCAGCGCCGCATGGACCATGCATCATAAATTTTGAAACTATCTCAAAGCAAATAGGATCTTGATGCTTGTCAGGTATTTCAGCTGAAATAATAGAGTCAACATCCTCAGGCGAACGGAATTTGAATTCAGGAGCCAGCCAAACTAACAAATGAGTATGCGGCAAACCTCTTTTTTGAAACTCCACAGCGCAAACATCTAAGAAGAGAATGCAAGTAAAGAAGTAAAAAAGGATGTTTGCAGAAGGATAAAAAAACAAACTTGAAATCTAAGAAATGAAAAAGAAATACCAGCAATTGTCCGCCCGAAAGGTTTTCCGGACTTAATGAATGAGATCATATCAATCAGCTTGGAATGAAATACCCTTGCGATGATGTCAGGTTTGTCCTCAGGCTGATAGCTCCTTGTTTTTTTAATTTCTCGGCGTATTTCAGGCCAATTAACATTACAGGTAAATGTGATAAAAAGATCAGGATTTCCATAACATCTACATATGGCCATAGCATCTTGGTAATTATTAACCATATACCTAGGGCTTCCTGTTAAAGATGATGGAAGTATAATTTTCCCTGTAGTTGATCCATCAATATCACCTCTAGTAACAGCATCATGTATTCCTTTGTAATGCTCAGTTCTAAGATTTTCTTGGTTTGCACGTATAAAATCTAAACGCTCTTCTTCAACATTAACAAATGCATCAACCAAAAATTGCTGGTACAATCGCCCGCCTTTTATGAGAGTGCTTTCTTGTTTTTCTCTTTCATGAATGAGATAAGCATAATAAGCCCTCATTGAAACCTTTTGTCTTTTTTTAGGTGGTTGCTGCTCTTGGTGAGCTAATGGAATATCAGTGTGGAAACCATCCTCACCATATGGAAAAAGAAGTGGGTAATGAAGGGACATAAATTTTGGATGAAGCTTTGAGATCCTCTGAAGTGTTCCAGATAAACTTTCAATAATTATGTCTCGATCAGATCGACAATGACCAATGTCCCCAACAACCAAACCACCAATGTCATTCAAAGAAGGATCATCGTATTGCCTTGAGTCATCATCTCTTTTACCAATTAACCGAAGCTTGAATTCTGGAACGTCAACATCCCCAAACCTTTGTCTAGCATGACGGAACAAACGAACTAATTGATTTGATGAATCAAGCATACTGATAAGACCAACAACAATCTCACTATCCAAGATTGATTGAAAATTTTCATTGCAGAATGGTTGCAACCGGTTAGAAACTTCATTATCTGTATCGAAAATATAAAGCTGCGCAAATTTGGGTCCTTGATTATCCATGGGAAGAAGAGAACCCATAAAATGGTGGCAGTATCCATTGACCTTAAAAACATAAGATCCAGGTCGAGAATTAACAGAATGATCAACCACAGCCCCCATGGACGTGAAAGCGAACATTGAGTTATAAGCACGAATTTCACGCCGAAATTTTTTGGACAATGAACCATTGTTTGGGTTAAGGAGGTTATGAAGGTAGTTAGGTGTTTCTTGTGGAGCAGGAAGCACAACTTTCCCATTATTACAACAAAGTGTAAAGCATGGGTTTGTTTTAGATGAACGGGCCAAGCGTTCTTGCAACCAAAAAAGAGCGTTGCAATGTTTACACTTGTATGTTTTATCGCCAAAATCAATGTATTCAATTAAATAACCTGAAAAAAAATGAAGCTAAGATACTTGAAGGAATGATTAAAAAAAAGGTAATTACAAAGAAAGCAAAAATGGCCATAAAAGGTACATGATTGGATTACATACGCTTTTTTTTTCTGATATGATGCTTGGCTTATAGTAGATTGATGATTAACGGTTTGCTCAGAGAATCCTTCAGATTCATGGCTTGAAACTACATCACTACAGTGAAATGAAGCAAGGGCGGTAGATTGTGGAGGATTGGATAGCCTTGTTGCACTAATGTCATTACTTTCAGTTTGCACTATGTTGCTTGATAAGGAGAAGGTGGTTTCTATATCTATGTGCTGGCGTGAACAGACTAAAGTGCCAACCCCTTGAGTATGCTGTGGAGCAGGTGGTGTATTTGAAGAGCTTGGGTTATCAGATAGCAAGATTCTATGAACGGGGGTTTCATAGTCATTCAAAACAAATTGTGAGGATTGAGATGACGGTATATACTGATCCGGTTGAATATGTCCGTCAGGACTTGCCATGTTGTTGCTCTAAAGAAACCATGGAAATTAAAAACGAAGTTAAATAAAAGGGAAAAAAAACGCTGATGAGAACATGATGGTGGCTAAGTGAAGGAAAACACAGGGATAGAGAAAATCTTAATGACATGTGCTTTCTAAAGAAATCATGTAAATATAGGAATAATAAGTAATTAAAAAACAAAACATAATGAAATTAAATGCTGGCCAAAGATTTATTGGCTTGCAAGGTGAAGGAATTACATTAGACTAAAATCTTTGATATATTATGAGACATGATGATAGGACAGGCCTAGCTAAGAACACAACTTCTTGATTCAGGAAATCATGAAGATATAACAATAAAAGACCAAGCAATTAAAAAAAAAGGGCATTATGTGTTGTTAAGCATAGAAATACCATAACCATGATTAAGCATGCAAGGAAATAGAAATGCATAAAGTAAAGAACAGAAACGCAAAAAACAAACCTGAGAAAACACCGATGATAAATAAAAGTGGTTGCTTTAAAAGATCTGAAAAACAAAGTTAAATTTTGATTAATATGTGCAAGAATAAAAATGAACAAACATGCATTATAAGACCTATAGAATGAGACATGAAAAAATAAACAAAAATAAAAATAAAAGATCAGGCAACATGTTCAGGTAATAGAAATAAAGATCACAATCTCAGCAAGCTCTTTAAAAAAAAACAACCAAAGGAAAAAAGGGAAGAAAACTCAGAACAATCTTTGTAATTTTTTTCATGACATTGTCCTGTGTTGTGCAATGTTTTTTTTAAAATTAAAACATAGGATAAGAAATTGTTTTTATTTTCGAAACTGTACTATAACCCATAGTTTGACTTATGCAAACATTGCAAAAAACACTAAGGACCTGTGACCTACTTTCTTTATATGATCATAAGGCATGTGAAATTTGTTGCAGGCTCATGCCCCAAACGAACAATGATAACTAATCTAACCTCATCATAAAAGTAGAAGTGCCATGTTATTTCATCAAATGTCACCCACACCATTAACACATGTATGACAGTCATAAAGAAAAGTGTTTATTTGTACATACCAACGAATACTTTGAATTTCTCTTTTCACATCAGATGTAAAATAATACAGTGCGAAAAATTATTTTTCTCTCAAGCACAATGGAAAAAGTAATTCCCACACCTAAAAAAAAACTAAAACATGTCTTAATGACTATAATATAATCCAAGCTTCAATTCTGATGGTGAGAAAGATATATAAATTAATATTGAATATGATGAATCATATGTGTTCTGAAAATCAATACTCATGAGCAAAGCAAGTTTGTTCTTGCCACCAGCAATGAACGACCATTTAAATTGTTTAAAAACCAGCATGAAAGAACAGTTAATGAGCGATGGCTGCCTCTTTTTGTTGTTTGCATAGTGACCGCCCATACTTTCCTTTTCATTATTCCTACATACGTCGTGCCTCTACAGTTCTATGAATCGCATCTCCGATGGAGTTTCTAGAAGCAAATTTAGCAGAGCGGTTCCAAAAGGAAGAAGCTAAGGAGCAAGCAAGCACTGAACATGTATGCCGACCAAGATTTGGATCTTTAGCTCTTGAACTGTCACTTTCCTGTTGCACCAGTTTCTAGTCCTTGCATATATATATTTGCCATCCCATTTTTCTTTCAACAAATCAGCCACAATCAAACAAAAAAAACAACTAAAACGTTGTATTTCAATCTTGAAAGTCCGGCTTCTCATTTCAACAAATCATCAGTTTTGTCAAATGAATCTCATTAAAAATCACAAACCTTGTCCAGTCCAGTGATTGAATCTTAGCATTCAACGGATAAATTTTTCAGCATATGCAACTACATTCTCTTGTGTGTAGCCTCTAGTTCCATATTCGATCGTCACCCTTTCTCTCCGTTTATTCCCTCCTCTCTGCGGCTTCTTTGTCATTGTCCTTCATATATCAAACATCATTATAGTTGTATCCGGTTGTTCTGTGACCTTATCTGGATCCAACAAATGGCATGCAGCTCACATGACCAGCACCTCTCTAGCAGCAATATTTGAAGAATTAGTTTACTGAATCCTACTCTTCCACTGTCGCTCTTCTTCTTACAGGTGCGAGTAGCATGCTATCAAAGGGGGTCCTCCCACTGTACTGCAGTGAGTTTATTCCAGGAAAGAAGACAAGGAGTGACCTTCAAGTGTGCTTCTTTTTCGTTTTCTGGCTCCATTCCATCCTTTACAAACCACAGGTCCCAGGCCCGCCCTTTCCCTTGAACATGAGCTCTTAGATAGATATCAGCATGGCTTCGTAATTAAGCTTCCCGCACATCTTCTCTGAAAGCAAGAGCCTGAGATGCATTGCTTGGGTCTTCATGGCGTCTTACTTACTTAAAAACAAAAAAGACATGACCAACATACTGTAATGGTCTACTTCCAGCACCGAACGATTTCTGAGTAATATTTGTATACCATAACAGCTACCTTATTCATCACAAAAACGATATGGTATCCTATATTGCGACATGTAATTAAAAAACATGCCTGTAAATTTTATAAAAAAACAACAAAAGAAGTTCCAGAAGCTTGGCAAAAGAATAAGAATTGGTATGCAGAAACACAATTGGCTGTGATGCTATTTGTTGCAAAACTAATCATCATGCACAGCTGTTGGACAAAGAAACGCACAGAACCCAGAATATGGTGCGACACAGATGCACCTGACATGAACGCACAACGACGGTCAAAGAGCAGAACATAAAATGATATGCACCAGGACTTGATGAAACGAAGACAGACTGCAGAATCACACAAAGCAAAAGGAAAAGAGAAAAGAGAGAAACCCCTCTTTTGAAGAACATGGCAACGATAGCAGAATGAGACATAAATGTAAAGACACTTAATGGGCAATGCAAAAAAACAAAAGACTCCTTTTCATAATATGACAGAGCAGAGGCAATGCAAAACATGCAGACAGCAAGATGAGCATAGCCACTTTTCACAACACAATCTTAAAAACAACTAAGAGGAACATATTCTAACCTTGAAGTCCAAGCCTTCTCCTGAAAGACGATATGATAAAGGAACAACGAACTGCAAAGGAAAGCAGAACAAATGATGGCCACCCGAATACTGAACAAACAAAAGTTGCAGGAAAACACACCTTCAAAGACTATAAGAGAGGCGGGAGCTGAGAGAACTGTGTCGTTAAAAATACCATTTCAAAAGAGCACCATCGCATGCAATTAGACAATCAGAAACCACACTAACCAGAATAGAAATGACAACGAAAATTGAACAGGAAACAATGAAAACAGGGGCAAGCCTATGTGAATAATGATGCCAATGCCACATCCATTTAATGCACCACTAAAGAAGATTAGCCAGCTTGACTTTATTCCAAATAAAGCCTGAAAACATTTAATGCACCATTAAAAAAACACTGGCTAATTTGATATTGTCCAAATGAAACTTGAAGACGTGTAGGCTCATTGCTTCTTTGCATGGCATTTTAATTATTCGAAAGGTGATTACATGTCAAATCATTCAGCATATCCTGAACTCTATAAGCCTCACAGAAGAAAAATAAGTCTAATTGTTCAAAGCATTTAAGACGCTGGCATGATGATGTCTGTCTTTTCAAACTTCTACAGTGATAATATATTTTGCGATACAATGCAGAGACGATATATATATATCTTCGCGAATATATTTTGCGATACAATGCGCGATACAATGCAGAGACGATATATATATCTTGAAAGAGAAAACCGTGGGGAAAGCTACAGTACTTTCCCCACGCATTTTAGAGTTCTTTAATATGTGATATTTACAAGATACTGAAAAAAACAAAAGCATGAATGCATTTAAAGTTATGTTTTTTCCTCCATATTTCTGAGCTCCATTGCTACTTTGTTAAGTTCCAAGTCTTTTTTTTTTAATTAATACTCAGGAGGCAGAGCTTGTTTTGTCGTCTTGATACATTGCTTTTGATTAAAAAGATAGGATTTAGAGCAGTAGCAGGCAAGGCCTCTACTGTGGCTGAGGTAATAAGGTCTTCAAGCAGCCGATTGTACGGAAGAACAGGGATAAGATTATGCATTTGAGGACTAAAAATGGATAAATAGTGATGATCAAATTTGAGTGGTTTGTATCAATTAAAAAAAAAAAAAAGAGAGAAATTGAGTGGTCTTACACATCCACATAGAGGTTGTTTGGTAGTGTAGTTGCAGGTATTTTTTAAATAACTTTTCATGCTAAAATACATGCAAATAATGTTTTTTTATTTTTTAAAAATCATTTTTGACATCAGTACATTAAAACGATTCAAAACATATAAATCATATTAAATTTTAACAAAACAAAAAAAATTAAATTTTTTAAAAACACAGTCGCAGCCGCGTTCCCAAACCTACTCAAATTCTTCCAATACACTCAAACCATGACCATCTTTATAAGTGAGAAATTGGAATTTGCTAAATTTGGGTTGACTTGTAGAAAAAAGAAGATCCAAGAAAATAGTTTGAATATATATAGTAATAAAAAAAATTAATTTATGTTCATGAAAGCTTCCTCGAATGTGCATTGGTAGTTTTTTTCAAAGGCTGTCTTTATTTTTTAATTTGGATTGTCAGAACAGCAACAACAAATTTCTATTCAAAAAAAGAAAAAAGTGTTTATTTTGCCACTCTCATTTTTTTATTATGATAGAAAACATATATTATACCAAGTCAAATATTTAACATATTTTTAATTAATACAAAGATTCATAATCATGTATATATATAAAAAAGAGATCATAGAGAATTATTACCTAAAACACTATATGCCATCCAATCAACAGTAATAAAATATATCTTGAGCCGCAGTAAAATTATCTTTGTCTTTTGATCCAAAAAAAATTAAATCTCTTAGGTATAAATATTTTTTTATTTTTTTCACAGTAAAAATACCTCTAAAATAAATAAAATATAAAAATATTGACTAAGAGCTTTCTTGATTTTACATAAGCTCTTGAAAAGTAAAAATATATATTTGCTTCTAAAGTTAAAATATTATTGTGCTTCTAGATAAGAGTGTTTTGTGATTTTTAAATCTTAATATAAAGTGCAATTACATCTTTAACTTTGAAAGAGACAAAACATAAACTTAGCATTTTAGGGTATTTTTGGATAAGAATATTTTCATATTTTCATATGGGTATTTTGTGTAATTGTCAGGGTCCTAGGAGGCATTTTGATATTTTTCATATTTTTTGAATTTTTTAATGCTTAAAGCTACTAGAGCGTACTCAATTTACCCCAGTGCGTGGGTGACGTTAGCGTTATTCAAACGACGTATGTGATGTCACCTGGTAAACATAATTGACCTTTTGCAGTCTCCTTAGAAGCCCCATTTAGTTCTTTTTCATTTATAGTGGCATATGACAACTAAGGGTAGTCAGATTATCGTCGATAGTTGTTTGAATTTTTTTTTTCTTTTCTCTTTCTTGATAGATAATATACACCATTGTCCTCTTTGTTTCTTACTTTTCAATTTCAATCCTCATTTTATTAAATTCTTATTTCGTTCCCTTTTCATTTATAGAAATTTTTATTCTTTTCAATTTGGTCATTCAATAGCAATTTTCTCACATGCTTGATTTTTCATTTCGGCCCTTATTTTTTAAATTTCTAATTTTATCCTTAACATTTTTGTTGAAGTTTTTTTCCTTTCAATTTCATCATTCAATCAAATTTTTTGTTGTTTTTTTTTCAATTTGATCCTCATTCTTTTGATTTTTTTCTTTTATTAAAGTTATTCTTCAATTCAATTAAACCCTCCATTTGAAAAATTTTATCCATCTAATTAATGTTTTCTCACCCTTATTTTTTTCGATCCTTTTGTGTAATTAATTTTTTTCCTGATTTCATCTTTCAGCATTTAATTTATTGGGAATTCAGATTCGTACATTCTTATTGTTTTGCATTAGTTTTTTTTTAGTATTGGTTTTGTGATTATCATCAAGTTTTTTTATGAGTTTATCTCAATCTTATAATTTAGGTCATGATTTTTGCATATTTTTTTCAAATATAAGTTTTTTTTAGTTGTTCTGTTTCTATTTTATTTTTCAAGGTATTATTCTAATTCATTTATATTTTTTTATATACAAATAAAGTTTATTTTTAAAAATAAAAAATATTTATTTTTAAATTATATTGTTGATGTATTTGATCTTGCATAATATTTTTTATTCAGTCAATTTTATTTGTGTTTATCTTTTAAATCATATATTTTTTTGAATGTAAATTTATTATTTATTTATTTAAATAAATAAACTTAATAAAAATAATAAAATATTTTTTTTTATATAAATTATCTTCATCTTGCTTTCATGGACTTTTTAATTTACATTTTTTTAAAAAATATGGATGCTTTAAGGTTTGGTGTCACTAAGACAAACCCATGTTCCAGTCATACCTACCGTTTACAATTGACCTAACCACCACCACTCCAATTCTTACGTTTTTTTTTTTCAATAATTAAGTTTTAATATAATATTTTATTTTAATTAATTTCATGTTTTTTTTTTCAATATTCAAATTTCCAATTACTCTAGAAGAATAACAAAATCTCTAATAAATTTGTTAATCTAAAAAAATAAGTGTTTTTTTTTTTGTTTTTAGAGATAGCTGAAATGATATCTTCTTCACCTAACTTGCAATATTGTTTTGAAAGTTAATTGTTTGATAAAATTTTTTAGTGTTAAATTTGGTGGTGATAGTTATTTTTTAAATATTGTTTTAAAAAAATATTTTTTAAATTTATATTTAATATATAAAAACAATTAAAATATCTTTTAAAAAAAAAACAACATAAACAAACACGTAAAGTTGTTTTTTTTTTCTTTTTGATTTTGATACAACTACTACTATGTTTTTTTTTATGTATCAAATCTAAATTGTTTTTTAAACATCAAAATTTTTGTACCAAATCTTCTTAATTATCATAGGAATTCTTGAAATTACAAGCTCATATCATTAAATTATTTAAAATTTATAATTACTTATAGAAATTCTCTATAAGCTCTCTTCATATATAGGGACTTAAAATGGCTTGAAGGTATCTTGCCATTATTAAAATAAAAGGAGTACAAATTAATTTTTTAAATAACGGACTTAAAGAAACGGGAAAATAAGAAAAAATAAATCAATAAATATTTTATAAAGAGAAAAA
>Ga0325403_1001060_pt1 | contig 22098 bp, 14 predicted proteins | sample PopdelMetagenome_19_FD_205665 | JGI IMG/M metagenome (GOLD analysis project Ga0325403, IMG submission 205665) | Populus deltoides microbial communities from Bellville, Georgia, United States - Xylem-PdKOR-R4 | ecosystem: Host-associated > Plants > Phyllosphere > Stem > Wood/Secondary xylem... | reverse complement strand
TTGAAATCATTTGATACCAAAAACAGCAAGTTTTGCTATCAAAAAGTGGTCAAAGTGACTACTCTTTTTGCTTGTTGTTTTTTAGGTTATTCTCTTCCTTTTTTAACTCAGACAGAAAGAAAAGTTTGAGACCAAAATAAAAATGTTACTAATATATATATTTCCATCCTTTATCTTTTAATTTTGTGTTTTTACCATAATTTCAAGTTTAATTTCATTTAACTAGGCTATAAAAAAATTAATTGGAAAAAAGAAATAATGTGATTCAATGTTCACAAGTTAAAGCGCTACAGTTTTTGAACAAAAGACTGTAGGTGATTTGTTTGGTTAAAATAAAAGGTGCACGAGCAGGATCTAGTAGCCTATCATCGCACACTTGGATCTAACTGACTGAGAAATTTGATCATCTCCAAAAAAAAAAAAAAAAATCCAGATAATCATAAAAACTAATTAATATAGCAATTCGCTAATTCTTGAAAGATGAGAAATAAAAATAAAAGAAAAGAAGATACAAAGATCATATTATTGGGGAATGCATAACAGGAACAGCTACTTCACATCACCAATTTCTTTGTTTCCTACAATTATTGTTCTTGGAGCAAAGCTGAATACACAGCTCGCCATCCCTCCTGCGTAGGGTGCGCTGTGTCCCAGAAAAATGCAGTTTCAGGATCATCACAAACTACGTACTTTTTCACTCCATTCGCATCTACACTTCCACAGCCATATTCAGTGGATATACCAGTGCAACATGGCTTCAACGGATTCCCGAACTTCGAACTTCCTGAGCAGGGCAATAAAAGAAGAAGAAGAAGAGCTACGGTCAAGAGCATAGCTTGAAAATATCTTAAACTGAGACAACATGCACGATATAGCAAGCCAGTTTAGACGCCAAGCAGGTTTGCTATGTACTAATTGTTTCATGTAATAACTGAAAAAATAAAGAAACAAACCTGGAGTTTTTCCTTGGATTTTGAAAACAGCCATGAATGCCTTGTAGAGATCAAGAATGGCAAACGTAGAATCCTTAGTTTCATTATTCAACTTTGTGACTGCTTGTTGCAACAAGAGGTTGTGGAAACCGACAAGCTCGTTTTCGGTTCCATTACATTGCTGGAACGAGGACGTAAAGGTACTGCGGGGAAGACAACCCAGAGGTTGGAGGGCGGTGACAACCACTTTGTTCACTCCCATACCATGAATGCGTTTCATGTTCGTAACTAGTTGATTCACTACTTCTATAATGAAAGGTTGCCAGCCCTACCATAGTGACAAGAAATTAATTAAGATCACGCATTCCATCGTCTAGTGTTGAAGGCATCTATTGATTAGAGAGGCAAACGAAACAAATTTTTCATCCTGAATTTCCATTTATGTTTGAATCGTTGGAGCCCATGCTTCCAGAAAAAAAAATACAAAACTAACATGATGTAACATCATCATCTTGAACAAATACGTGTGCATGAATGAATTCGAGAACAAAATACAGAAATAAGAAGAAAACAGAGGAGTACGGATGATCGAATGTTACCTGTGGTGAGCCGTTTGTGGTAGCATAAGTTGAATAGTCATTACCAGCGACGGAAACAAGGGCCATAGAGGAACATAGGTCTGATCCAGAGTAGATTTTCTTATGGATGATATCTTGGAAAAAATCAATCTGTGTGGTCATGTTCGGATCTGGAGCCAAGGTAGGGAACACCCCAGTGCCTCCATATGCGAAATTCATCCCGTTTTTCCAGTGCTCGATCCCCACATTTCTCCATCTGTATGGGATCGGAGACTTGATTCCGAGAGACTTAGCTGCAAATATATATAGTTTTTAACGTTAATTAAATCAAGCTTCATACTTGTAGTTTCTCTTTTCCTTTTCCTATTTCTCAAATAAGAAAACTAAAAAGGAAAGAAAACATGAGATTGGCGAAAGAACTAAAATAACATGGATGGATTTGAAAAACAAAGGGATCAAACCGACGGATTCTAAAACAATGGACTAATCAATTCATTTTCTTAAAATACAAGGATTAAGTAAATAGCTAAACCTTAAATTGCAAGAATTCGTTGTCACTTGTAAAGAGTGCTGAAGTGTACAATGTTGTCGTATGGGCAACAATAAGTTTCAATAATTGCAGCAAAGTAAATATCAACATAAATAAATAAAAAAAACAAAAAGGAAACTATTTAGACGGTAGTGGTGGCCCTGGTGGGGGTAAAGATGGATGATGGGAGCTGAGACAATGAAAGGAAGATAGAAGAGCCTTTCGAAAGTACTGAAACGAGATTTTTTGTTTTTTTTTTAAAAAGTTAACCTGATAATGAAGCATTTTACAGCTTAAAATAAAAAAAAGGCAGCAGAGTCAGTGACTCAGTAGTGATCGTCACAAGACAAGAGGATAAAATAGTGGGAAAACCCCACCACTAAAATATAATTATACATCTACAAGACTAAAAGCAAAGTAAAGCTGATTACATGGAGACACCTAAGAAAGTAAAGCTAAAGGTGAAAACACATCATTAGACAGAGGAATCCAGAGACACCACTTACCGATGAAATCAGTCAAGACACGGCCATCTGAGAACCGACCGGCAGGTTTGCCTGGAAATGTGATTCCATAGGGAACTTTCCATGAACTTGCTAAAGAATTCCTGTTATTGCCTGTGTCTGCGTACGAGTCTCCAAATACAAAGAGCTTGCTTGGTCTAAAATTGAAGAGAGGACGATGTCTGTGGTGGTGGTGATGGTGGTGAGATGAACCGTTCACCCTAGTGTTCCCTGCAATACATAAGTAGTTTTATACAAGTTTTGAAGAGAAAAAACAAGCCCGAGATCATATTCCTTAAAAAAAGAAATCAAAGTTATGAAAATGGTTAAAAAAGATAAGTAACATCCATATACCTGAGAGAAGCAAAAGGAAAGAGAAGCAGAGAAAGACGTGAAAGAGGAGTTTTTGTTGTTTGCCCATGATAGGACAGCTATAAAACTCAAAGCCAAGATGTCACAAGAGTTTAAACTCGCGACAGAGATGATGGGCGGTGGAGAAGGAGATGATGAGGTTGGTGTAGTAGAGGTGTATGCCGAAATGAGTTTTGACTGAGGAAAGAGACACGATTACCTCCTTAAATAGTGGTGGCAGCACACACTGTAGAGGTTTGCTTTTTCGTGGCCTTCGTTCTTCTTCGAAATGTTCAGTCCGAACCCCTTTATGACCGCAGAAATCTAGGTTCTCTCAGCAGCTTCATTTTGATTTTTCAACTTTTTTTTCATATTTTTTACAATTTTAATTCCAAGACGCGGAATGTGATTGGAAGGGGTCTTGCAATTTTTATTTAAATATGTTCTTTCATGCTGTAAATTGAACGGTGCCTGGGATTTCAAAAAGAAATTAATGGAACTAGTCAATTATGACTCCCCCTTTCATCGTTTGGATAGTGTTCCAAGTCTAGACCATGCCTTGGCTTGACCACCGGATACTTTGATTTGGAAATTCTCTGACTTTAAGATAGAATATCATAATATATTAAAAATATATTAAAATAATATATATATTTTTTATTTTTGATGCTAATACATCAAATTAAAACAATCTCATAATATAAAAAAATTAATTTTAAACAAAATAATTTTAAATTTTAAAAAAATATGATTCAACTGTGTTCTAAATATACCCTCAGTGAAGGTGTGAAAAAAGCAGCTTTCATAAAACTCGGTAGCTTGATAAAAAACTTACATTAATTAATGAGCAAGGTGATTAGACGACGTTAGAAACCTATCATATTGAGTAGCTTGATAATAGTTAGCCTATTTTTTTTAACAAGTGACTTTGTAACCTGCTAGTTTATTGATCGCTCTTCCATTACGTTTGGATCAAAAAAAAGTTTTTGGAACTTGAAATAATAATATCTAAACCATCATAAATTTTATAGGATAACAATTTAAACTTAAAAAATCTTGACTTGACTTTTTATATAACTAGATTTTTAAATTAAATTGTATGGGAGTTGCACCAACATGATCTTGTCGATTGATACTTATTAGGTTCGCTCTAGTCAACTCGTAAAACTCGTGACCTGAGTTATGGACTGCATTAGGTTAAATTATATTTTTATTTTATTATATGATAGAAATAAAAAAAATTCACAATAAACTAAATACTGAATGGTAAAATTCAATAAAAACTCAATATTAAAAAATAAAAATAAAAAAAACAGCATAAAAAAACCAAACGATCAATAAAAAAAATCACTTGTTTATTAAAAAAAGCACAAGTGCATGAGCACGAAGAAGAACAATGTGCCTAGGCTAGTTTTTATTTTTGTTTTTTGTCTATATAATCAGCCTCATAAACCTTCACTCAATCATGTGATTAATGTATCAAATAATCAATTGAATTTAAAAACTTAAGTTGTTACGTGATATTTTAAGATATGATTTATATTATTTTATAACACACCTTCTTAAATGAAAACATTTTGGGCTTAAAACTCACACATACTTACACTACATTGTGCTTGATTTTTATTATATAAATGAGAATAGTAAGATTTAAATTTGTGACCGTTTAGTTATTAATATTCTGATATCACGTCAAATAACTAATTCAATTTAAAAAAATTTAAACTGTGAAATAAAATCTTAAAATATAATTTATATTATTTTCTAATATAATTTACAGCAAAGTTTATCTTAAACAAAAATTCATCATGTTAGTTGTTATTAGCCTAGTGGGCACGAACCTTCCACTCTAAGCTCTTCATAAGCTACGCGTGTTGACCATTAAGCAACAACATGAATTTGTAAATTAAGCTATTAAAGTCATATATTAATCTTTTTACAGATCATACAACAATTAACAAGAAATAAGATAAGGCGTGTTGACCATTATTCTCCACCATGGGTCAAATAAAAAAACAATTTGAAAACAATTTTTATATTTAGTCAATGCTTGCGTATTTTAAAGAAATACAATTAACAAAAAAACAATAAAAATAAAACAATAAAAAAAACATATTAACCCATGTTTCAATAAACCAAATATTAAAATATGAAATAAAAATAATTAAAAAAAATGTTAGCCCACCTAGGTTAACTCATCAAACCCATGAGTCATGTGATGAAGATCAAGATAACTCTATATAAAAATAAAGCTTGTTTTTTTATTAAAAAAATCAATCTCGAATAATGAGATAAAAAAAAAAATATGGTTTTGTTTTTTCAAATTGAAGTTTATCCTTTAATATTATGTTGATGGAGAATGAACTTTATAATATTTTTATTTTACTTTTTATGAGGTTATTCAAGTTTTATAACCCAGACAACGAGCTTGACGAGTTAACTCAGTTGATTCAATTTTTTTTAATAGATTTTTTTCTTTCAATTTCATTTAATATTGAGTTGATTAAGAATTAAGTTTCGTGATTTATTTTGGTTTGATTTCTATGAGGTTATCCCAGTCTCATGACTTAGGTCACAGGTTTGACAGATTAACTCGAGTTTACTCAAGTTATTTTTTTTCATTTTTTTAAATAATTATTTTTTATTTTTATTTTTTAACAATGAGTTAATTGAGAATTGAGATTTATAATTTATTTCAATTTGTTTTATATTAAAAGTTAACCCGAGTTGACTCGGATCAATTTTTTTTTTCAATTTCATCTTTCAACATTGACTTTATTGGAAACTAAGTTTTATAATTTTTTTTTGTTTTTTTATTCTAATGACCCCACATGCGAATTGATAAGTTAACTCAGGTTGATTCGAATTAATCTAATATGTTACCATTTTAATTTTTATAAAAGTATCATCTTGAGTATTTATTTTGAGTTAAACTATATTTTTACTAGTTATCCGGGCTGTATTTAAACTATCAAGTTAACTGGGTGATGTTAGAACAATCCTCAAATGATTTAAATTTTTTTCTATTGTAAAAAATATTAATAATGTCTAATATTTTTTTATATTTTATTTTTAATTTAACCACATGAGATAGTATATCAAAACTATTTGTGTAATAAAATCACTAACTGTTTGGTAATCAATTACGGACATAACTTCAAAGTATTTATAAAAGATATTAAAATAAATTACTTTAAAATATGAAAACACTCTGATCCTTAAAATCAAAAGTCATGAGCACTATAAGATAAAAATCAAAATCAAAATGTCATAAAATATCATCCTAAGCACTAGCATAAATTTCACACGTCTTCATAATTAGTCGTCGGGTATCCGTGGACTTTCTTATCATCTTGGACGGAGCAGTACCAGTAGTGCCATGTCTTCATATTCCATTTGTTACAGTTTTCTTTCCGAGGAACAAAACTCATGGTCGGCACCCATGAGGCTGCTCGGCACATGGGAGACCCATTAGGCTAATTACCTCTCGAACATCACCGGAGATTCAGGATCCCTCCGACTCTAATGGTGAGATTTTGATTAAAAAAAAAATCACTAGCTGACCTGTAGCATTGAGCATAAAAAAATTAGGGTAAGCTTTACTTTTGCCCTGGAGTTTGTGATTGCTTTTCAAATAACTTTTCGTGCCAAAATATATGTTAATGATGTTTTTTTATTTTAAAAAAATTATTTTTGACATCAGCACATCAAAACGATCCAAAAAATACAAACCGCACTTAATTTTAACAAAAAAAAATTTAAAATTTGATGAAACGCAATTACAAACACAATATCAAACAGAATTTAAATGCGGTTTCAATTGTACCGTCAATTAATCATTAAATAATCTGCCTTTGGAATTTGGTATTTGAGAAAAAAATTTCAGGTTTTTAGGTTTTTCCTTGTGAGATATTGTTATATTAATTTGTGGGAATTTAAGATGAAATAATTAGAGAAAATAAAACAAATATGAATAGAAATGAGGTTCGTCCTAATTAGTTGTTTAGTAGTAAAGGGAAAAAATTAATGAAACTTTTACATTCATAAAAAAAAACTAAAAAAATAAAAAATTATAGACTATAGTTGTAGAAATGGAACATTGATGAAACTATAAGGATCACAACATATAGTTTACCTAATATTTTTCTAAGCACTCTGATCCTTAAAATCAAAAGTCACGAGCACTATAAGATAAAAATCAAAATAAAAATGTCATAAAAAATCATTCTAAGCATAAAAACTATAGGTTAAGGTAAACTATGCAACATTAGAATTTTTGTGATTTAATGTTATTTTTGTTTTTTAAATAAAATAAGTAATCTTTTATCTCAACTGATGTTCACATTTTTTTAATTAAAATCTAAAATAATTTTAAACCTGTTTTTATAAAAATCATTTTCCTTTTTTAAAAGTTAAACAGTTGATTTTAAAAAGATTATCAAGTATTTTTTTAATTTGCTTTAAAGCAAAGCGATGGGCAAGCGTGAATTTGTGTAGTGTGGGCCATTTGCTTGTCACCTGTTCTGGGCTTGAATTTGTCTACGTGGTCCGTTCAGGTGCTTGCGTTTCTTTCACAAGACTGTCTACCTGGCCATAAGGCCTCTTATCTGGGCTTAAAGTGCTCTATCGTGTCTTGAAATTATCTTATTTCTTTCTTTTGTTTTCTTTTGAAAATCTTCAATATTAGTTTTTTTAATATCTATTAATTATTTTAATTATATTTTGAGATTTTTCTAATCAATATTTAGAAAAAAAACTCACCATGCGTGCGGAAATACTGGAAAAAAAATAACTATATCAATAATGTAATTTAAGAAAAGTAATAGAACAATTTAACAAATTTTAATTAATAGGGAAAATTACCCTGATCATTTTATAATTTAATTATTTTTTTACTTTACCTTTATTTTTCAAAAAATTATAGTTTATATCATTGAGTTTATAAAATTGATAACACTTGAAGCACATATTTTAATTAATAGCTAAAAAGCTATTATGTTAAATCTTACCACTTTACCCTTGAATTAAAAAATAAAAGTAGCCATCACCCCTTGACTCAAACCTAAATCTCCAACAACAAAAAAAAAAAACATATTAAATGGAGTTTATAAAGTCAATTTGACTTGTGCTGACCAATTATTTTACAAAAATAGTGGAGATTGAATTTTTTTTCTTTAACCAGTAGCCATAAGCATTACCAGAATTTTTAGATTTTCTGACATAATTTTTTATCGATATTCATACTCACAGTCCATTGGCACAAATTTTACGCTCACGGATAAAAATAATTCATCGAAAAAACTCTCGTCGATGATTCATGGTCTGTCAATAATAATTTTACCAATGAATTTATTGACGAACAAAACGTGCCAAAGTTTTTTTTACTTGCTTCATTCCGTTGGTATTTTCATTGATGAATATAACATATCACTGATAGAAAAATCATATGTCATTCTATTAATGATTTTTTTATTTACTGAATAAAAAGCTTTAGTTCATCGCAATTAAATAACATTAATTATGTATTTGTCCGAATACTATTTATATCAAATATCTTTTTCTCACAATATTTTTTGATACGGGTCGTCCAGAATGAGAGAATATTAACAAGTTTTCACTCGAAGACACTTCCCCACCGTCGTCATACCTTGAAACACGATTGATTCTTGTTCTCAAGTGAGACTCAAAATAGTACAAGATAAATGTTGAGATCTCTTTAACAATATAAGCCTCGCATATCGAAGTCTCAACATGTGTTTTGTTTTTTACTTTTCTTTAAAGGTTGAACAAGTACTTGCATGGAATTAAATAAATGTTTTGAATTTTTTTAAAAAGACAATAGAATTTTAATTACGATACATGTGTAATCTCTAACCTCTTGAATTGATACAACCATCTATATTGGACTGGGCCTCCAACCTTTTTTTGAAACGTTTGATGTATAGGTAGATGCTCTATAGAGTTGAAGAACGATGAAAGGAATATCATCTCAAGTTTGTAAATTGTCTGGACGATATTCATTTCAAGTCTCTACATGTATTGTGTCTACAAGTTGTTAGAGCATATATTTCTAAAGAAGTGACTGATCTTCGTGAGTACATCCCATATCCATTTGACAATAAATCTTGTTCAGGTAGTGGAATTAGTGTTTGCATAAATACGTGGCAGTCATAGCTCTTCATTCCATACACTTTGCAATCCTCCAAATTCACCAACCTTGATATGTTTGAAGCATGTTCATTAGAAAAACGCAGACTCTTAAGTCATTGATAGACAAATAATTATGCATTCTTGTCTAAGACGAAACTAGATTTGGGCCCATTAAATCAACACTATAATTTTACAGTGACAAAACAATAGTAAACAATAAAAACTAAAATTTTTAACTCAACAATAAAATTGACAAAATATAAAACGGGCCCATTAAATAAGCAATTATTTATTTCATCACAAAACACCTAAGTCACAAATTCAAATTAAATTTTATCAATTTACAAACAAATACAATTTTACAAGATCTCAAACAAACCTTAACATGTACAAATCATTCATTCGTACAACAAATTGCTATGCAAAAAAGCTATAAAACAAGTTAAATACAAACAAAATACATATAATGCAAAAATATGCAATAAAATTTAACATTTTAAAATTGAGTTCAAATAAAAAACGGGTAGTTTTGCTTATTTGAAGTGGAGAATCCTCAATAAAATTTGAATCAAAACAAAAATATTGACAAACTGAGTGTTGAGATGGTTGGATTTGTAATGGGAGGTTGATTTGTGATAATATAGAGGGTAGGGGGTTGTGGTGTTTGTTGCAGAGAAAAATAAAGGAAGAAGAATAAATGGGAAAGGGAGAGAGGAGGGTCGTTCATCATGTTATAAATTAAATATGACCGATAGATTTAATCAACAAATTTAAATCTATCAATAATTTTGTTTGTAAAAATAACACGTCATCGTACTTTTTAGCTTTTTTTTCTCATTCCTTTTTTTTTCACTGTAATTTTCTCGGTATATATCAATGAAATATTTTTGTCAGTATTTAATAATGGATACTATGAGGGCATATGTAGTCGAGAAAACTCACCGCAATCTACCAACAAAAACATACTATCAATGTATCCGTTTGTATTAGCGAACTTTCTAGTAGTGAACATGAGTGGTATTTTAGGGTGGGTTCCAAATGAGAGAAAGGAAGAGAGATCTGTCATTTGTTCACTTTTATATATATATATATATATATATATATATATATATATATATATATATATATATATATTATATACAAGGGAGTTTAATCTTTTTGTTTAAATTTTAAAATTGAGTTTATACACGATTTAAACTGTAATTCTAGAGAAAAAAAAAATGGAAGAGTGTCCCATTTTAATATGATAAAAACCAAGAGAAATGCAAATTCTACATAAAGTTTGTTATGTGGTGGTAAAAAGAGATTCACTTCATCATAAGCATAAGAAAGAAATGTAATGATAGTGTAAGGAAACAAATGATTGATCAAGAAATAGAAATTAATGGCAATAAACGAGATAACGGATTTATTTTATTGAATTATTTCCATGCATAACATTGGTTAAATTTTTTTTTTCAATTAAAAAAATTATTTCTCTTTATATATTTATTTTGTTAGATCAATAGAAAAGGTATTTAAAATGACATAGAAATGATAGAGATGATCTTATCACGTGCAGAAAACTAGTTTCTACAAAAAGAGGCTTTTATTTGCTCTTCCATGCATGCCACACTGGGCATTCTTGCATTGATACTGGAAGTCTGGAAAAGGAACATACTTTCTCTGAGGAAGCTCCATGATCGATTGATAGTTTAGCACGTTGATGATAGCTGAAATTTTACAATTTACTTGGCTCCTTTTTCCAGTCATTTTCTGTGAGTGCCAATTGTGTTTATGTTCTTGGTAGTGATAACATTTATCATTTCAGACTTTACATTCAGGCAACCTACCTTGTTCCCCCCTCCTTCCTACGTATCTTCAAGCCTGTCCTAATCGTTATGGGGAGACTTTACATTCAGGCAACCTACCTTGTTCCCCCCCTCCTTCCTACGTATCTTCAAGCCTGTCCTAATCTTTATGGGGAGACTTAACATTCAGGCAACCTACCTTTGTTCCCTCCCCTCCTTCCTACGCATCTTCAAGTCTCTGTCCTAATCGTTAGGGGATTTCAGCCACTTATCTATCAGCATGATAAGTTCCGTTCTTGCTAATCACTTGATATCATCATCTATCTATGGCCATCAAAACGTGATGTTCCGTGGAATCAATCAGTTCAAAGTACTTTCTTAGTGCTAGCAGCATTAAGTTGTGAAGGTGGGAAAGACGTGGATTAATTCAAGCTTCAAGCCCAATAATTTGGTGCTGTGAGTGGGACTTGACAATAATTAAGGGGAAGGTATCTTAAACAAGGAAGAAATGTCAAAGAAATTAGTGTTTAGTTGGTGCATTAGGGGCTACTGGTGGAGACTTGAGAATGATGAAATTAATAGGTTACGTGATGACTAATGTAGAGAACTTATCGCTAATAAGGTAAACGTAATTTTATTGGACGAATAAGGCCAATGTCAAAATTATTTGGTGCATGTGATTCTACTAACTTCTACAATTATTATCTTCTTGACAAATTAAGAAGATCCTCCAAAAAATATCGGGAGATTATTATAGATAGTAACTTAGATGGAGTAAATTACAATTCAATCCCTGCATGTTTACAATTTTATAAGTTAGTCCTTGTAGTTATGAAAATCATAAATCAATCCATTGATCAAGATATTGACAGCAAATTCTTCTTGAAAATCTTAAATTGTCCTTTTTAAATATCTTCTATAGCATGCAAGAATGTAAGGTCTGATTAAAAATGAATGACATTTATTTCAAGGGGGGGAATAAATAAATGAGCTCATGTCGCCATATTCATGAGTACTTCCTGATCAATCACTAAATTCCCTAAATGAAAAAACACAGCATTAATTGTAGGAAAAAAAAATAATGATTTTTCTAAGTGAAAGTGTGGTAATTCCATATTCTGATGTTTCAAATGAACTCTCAAAACAAAGAAGAGCATTTAATTTAATTTGAGATTGAGGGAGTATATTTTATATATATATATAGAACCAAGCAATTCTCTCTTGTTCTTATTAGTTATTTTTATTTCAAGTATGGGCTGAATTTAATTATAAATATGCTTTAATTTAATTTATAGGTTATTAATTAAACCATGTTGCTTCAGGTTATTAAATTTTTTAAAAATTAACATCTTCTCGTCTAAAATAATAATTAAGGAGATCAAACTGGAATGCACATATGTGTACGTATGCGTGTGATTTTTTTTTCAGAAAAAAAGACAAAGAAAAAGGAAAAAAGTCTTGGATCGTTGAGTTGTGGTTTCGTGACGTACTTGGTTGAAAGAAATGTGAAAAAAACTGAGAAGGGTTCTGAAACATGTCAAAATCGGACAATGATTGGAAGGTTGGTGTTTTCTTTTCTGTCTTCCTGAAAGTCCAAGATTTTGAGACCTTCACCAATCACCCGAGCTCTCTTGCTTGTTAGAATTTGTTGCCAATTATCGGCTTGCACGTTGTTACTCCATTTTCCACCCAAAATTAGGCATCGATCGAGTGGACTGCATGGCACAGAAGGTCTACCTAATGTAATCGGTAAACACCGGTGTTTGCTTTTCAAATTAAGATGTCTTTTAGTTGAAAATAAATTAAAATATTTTATTTTCATATAAACATGTTAAAATTATAAGAAAAACATTTAAGAAGTATTAATTTAATAATAATAAATTGTTAGTGATAATAAAATGAAATTGGATCCACAAATCTTAGTCATTTCAATTTATCGATGTTAAAAGAAAGTGGAGAAAAGCAACAAAATTAAGAACATTAAAATGTGTTGTTACAGGCAAAATAACAAAGCATGTGAGCATTTCACATGTCTTCATTCGTCGTCGGGTATCCGTGGACTTTCTTATCATGTTGGACTGAGCAGTACCACTACTGCCATGTCTTCATATTCCATTTGTTACAGTTTTCTTTCCGAGGAACAAACTCATGGTCGGCACCCATTAGGCTGCTCGGCACATGGGAGACCCATAAGACTACTTACCTCCCGAACATCACCGGAGATTCAGGATCCCTCCGACTCTAATGGTGAGATTATGATTTTTAAAAAAAAAATCACATGTTCTAGCTGACCTGTAGCATTAAGCCTAAAAAATTTAGGGCAAGCTTTACTTTTGCCCTGGAGTTCAAAACCTCTCAATGCTACCCTTTTAGTTTTAGGTTTTTCCTTGTGAGATATAGTAATATTTGTGGGAATTTAAGATGAAATAATTAGAGAAAACAACAAGAAAAATAAAAGAAATATGAAAAGAAATGAGGTTTGTCCTTAGTTGTTTAGTAGTAAAGGGAAAAAATGAAACTTTTACATTCATAAAAAAACTAAAAAAATTAGAAAATTATAGACTATAGTTGTAGAAATGGAACATTGATGAAACTATAAGGATCACAACATATAGTTTACCTAATATTTTTCTAATTAGGACATGAAAAGGTTGTCGTGTTTAGATTATAAAAAGAAGATTATTCAAGTTAAGCCAAGATCATATGAAGCGTCTAGACTCTTAGAGAAGCCATGAGTACTACTAGTTCCTTTATAAATATATTTTATGCAGTGCATGCACAAGGAACAAGCCAGAATATTATTGTTTTATAAAAAAATTAAGAATTAACCGACGCCAATCCTTTTAATTATATATTTTATATATGCAGAGCAATGGCATGCATTTTTTTTTTTTGTAGCTAGCTAGTAGATCTTGGTTTTAATGGTTAAATTTAAATATTAGGAGTTCACATTAATTAAAATTAAATCCCGTAATGTTTTATTCAACACAACAGTGTCTGTAAACATTTGACCATCTCAATGCACATGCATGTCCAGTCCTCCCCCCTGTGCCTCATATCTTGTTCTTAATATATAATTACCTCTCATTCCCACGCCATGTTTTGATAAATTAGCAGTGCCTTGCAAATTAATGTCATAATTCCACCGCTGAGAAAAATATTTTATCACTGTTTATCATAGAAAATTTTAATTAATTATTTTAGATGAAAATTAACAATTTCATCTGCATTGCTAACATATTAAATTACTGACACGATAATAATTAAAATAAAAAAAAAGCATTTTGATTAAAAAGTAATTAATTAATTTAGATATGATGTTTCATGGCGTTACAAAATTGAAAAGGAGTAAGTTGTTGTTGGTACTTTATAATATATTATATCTATATTTACTGGATAAATTTTTTTTGTATATTTTTCTAATTTGTGTTCGTCATTTTAATTTTTAAAGAATTTTTTTTTGTTATGATTGTGGGTTTATTGTGAATAATTACTGATAGGTGGTGAATTATAAAACAAAAAAATTATTGAAAACTCCGACAGAATAGACAATGGAAAGACAAAACACTTAAGATTGTGGGTTTAAGGTTTGGACAGTAGTCTTATATTTTTCTAATCCAATTACTCCCTTACTTTCTCATTCAGAGGGTTTGGACATAAATATCCAGATTAGAAAGATTAAAATTTCAACAAATATCACTTTGATTGGTATGAGAAACTGGCATGCATATTCGGTAGAAAAACACGATCATCCTGTCTGGTGGACGAAAAAGATTGTTTTTTTATAGGGAAAATCAGCTCAAAATTAAATACATGAAAAACCCTAATGGATAAACTCTTATTATACAGCAAATAACATGTGTTCTACTTTGTACGTGGAAACACCGCTAGGCCCCACACCAGTGCCCCTTGAATTCTTCCCTTGCCATGTCCTCCTTTCATCTTTCGGTCCCCATTTCACCACAAACTCTCTGCAACTCCACTCCATATAATATACCACCTTCCATTTTCTCACCTCGCAATTTTCTCACATTCCCTTCTTCTCTCTTTCTGCGATCTGCACTTGTTAAGAGCCCGAGGATCTTGAACAATCTTGATTAATTCTTGAAGCTCCATTTTGAGTGAAGAAGAAAATAATGGTGCTTCCTGCATCAAGTTCTGGAAATCCAATGCTCTCTCTCAAAGTGGCTTTGATATCAGCTGGGGTGTTATCTTTAGCGGTGATACTAAAGCTATCGGTCCTTTCAGTAGTAGCAGATTTTGCAGTCTCTGAGCTACCTATCATGTACTCCTCCGTTCTTTCTTGGCTTCAGCCACCTTATCTTTACTTGGTCGTTAACTGCATAATCATCTCTATTGTCGCCTCTTCCAAGCTTCAACTTCAAAAGCCAAGCCAAGAGCAACAAGTACCCTTGCCATCATCAGCGGATATTATTGCCCCTCCGGTGCAGGTGGAGAATATTTCTGTTCGTGCACGAAGTGATTATGATAATGATGCTGCTGTTGTTTCAAGTTATCAATATGGTAGTAATTATCAATATTCGGATGTGGACTGGAAGGCTGCGGCTGTGGAGGATTGTACGGTGAAGACTATTGGGGTATATGAAAGGGAAGAGGGTGGTAAGGCAGCCCCATCTATAGAGTTCTTGTTTGAGAAAGAGAAACCATTGGTTTCTGCAAGATTGGGTCGCAGGAAATCTTTGAAAGCAACTCCTGAAGGTAAATTCTCCCTTTTAATTCTTACACACAAAAACCAAGATTTTAGCTACTAATTGCTTATGAATTAGCAAATACTATGCAGAGTTCCACCAATTACTATTACAATTTGTTTACTAGATTCCCAATATGCATTTCTGAATGTTTGGGGACAATATATGTCATGGGATTTTTATTTTTACAACGACAAAGCTGCTTTGAAATAAGCACTTCTCTCATCAGCTCTCACAAACAAAACAAAAAAGAAATTATTTTTCCTCCTGACCCTCTTAATAATTCTTTTTATTATCTCTCAATTATTTAAGTTACGAGTAAAGGAGGATTAAATCCATGTAATTATGTTGCAGGATAATCCATCTTGTAATCGAGATCATGATTATTCAATAAATCTATAGAAACCTAGTCATAAGATCCTACAAGTTAACTTGGTGATTCGTCATTCCGTACCGAGTCTTATAACAATGGAGAAACATGAATCAAAGTTGCAGATGATTATGATAATCATAATGAAACATTGTTGGGTAAATTCTTGTTTCAGGTAATGGGAAGGCAGCAGCACCAGCAGCGTTGGGAGTGTCAAAACCAAAACGGTACGAAACGCTGGAGAGCACGTGGAAGACGATAACGGATGGCCGTCCGATGCCACTAACCAGACACCTCAAGAAGTCCGACACGTGGGAAACACACTTGCGCCGAGACAGCACCCGCCCACCAAAACTGACGAAGAAATCTGAGACTTTTAACGATAGGAGCAGCAGCAGCAAGCCAGAGAAGCTTGCTCGGAGTCCGCAAGGGTCAGGGAAACTCGGTAGAGAACCTTCACTGGGTCAGGACGAGTTGAACAAGCGAGTTGAGGCGTTTATAAAGAAGTTTAACGAGGAAATGAGGTTGCAAAGGCAGGAGTCTTTGGACCAGTATCAAGAGATGATTGGTCGTGGAGCATATTAGACCTTGTTTGTATCACCATCTTCTCTTGAATGAAAGGGGTAAGAATTAAGTGAAGAAAGGAGGTGATTTTAGGACCGTCCAATGTTGGTAAAGGAACTGATCACGGATTAGATGTACCTTACAGATACAAAATAACAATGTATTATAATTAATTTTAATTTAAACCCCATGTATTCCTCTCTTTTTAAGAAAAATAAAATTAAATGGTACTGTCCCAGTTCTTATGTTGGATTTGGAATTACTTCTTACTATAATAAGTAAAATCTTCATGAATTATATATACTTGTTTGTTTTAATCAAATTGGACAAATAAATGTGTAAGAACCTGATTGTAATTTGTTTTTAAAAAAGGTGTAACTATTATGAGGAAATTAGATGATGACCGTTATATCAAACGTTCAAATATTAATTAGTGTATATGCTCAATTTTTATTTGTGGATGGTAATATATAGAAATTGGGAATTTGAATTTCCATGTCCTTATTGTCAATTTTGGTATTAGTTATACTCTTAATTTGTGCAGAGACGAGCACATGTACTTTTTAAATAGTGCCTTTTTCTCATCTCTTCAGCCTATTCTTCTTTTTTATTTTTATCTTGTTAATGTGATTTTTAGTATTACAGTAATAATTGTTTTTTTATATTTTTTAAATAATATATATTAAAATAATATTTTTTATTTTTTAAGATTTATTTTTAATATCAACATCAAAACAATCTAACATAAAAAAAAAAGAAGAAGAAGAAGAAGAAGAATTTTCAAATTTTTATCAAATGTCATTTGGGCATTTATATATTGGATACACGCATGGATAGTAAAATATTCTATATATACTAATAAGGGTTGAGAAAACTAAAGCATTTGTATATAAAATGAAACTATAATCCATTTTTGAGTTGAGATAATGTTCATCATTGTGTAAACCTGTTCTATAGTGGCAAATATGCATTTTTTAATTTTAAGAATAATTGAATAACAAATTCCTTGCATGTCTTATAAAACACAGCATATAAATGTTCACGATTTCTGTAAATGTTTGATTGAAATGTTCTAGTAACGATCTTGGTGGAGAAATGATATTATATTACATGAGCGAGCTCAATCCTACTGTATGCAAGTTTCCAAATGTCAACGTGTATTTAAGTAACAAGTACTGACCAGCAACATGAGCGAGCTCAATCCTACTGTATGCAAGTTTCCGAATGTATAGTAAGTCTAGACAGAGCCTGAGGATGGTAAATCTACATTGCCATCGTGGGTGGGAAGAGCCTATCCAAGAAAGTGTACACGCCCCCTCCTAACAAAAGTGCACCACTGCCAACCAATCAAATTCAAACATGTATCAGAAAGGAGACTCCAGGGAATCTAAGACCTGAAAATACAAGCTTATGACATGCATGCAGTTCAATAAGATGGCCACACAATGGTGCGAGTTCCATATGACAATAGACCGATCAACATGGCCATATATACCGTCAAATTGGTTAATAAATTGATGGATTACGGGAGTCAGAAGCAGTAGTTTGCCTGTCATAAAATTCGAAGCATAAAAGATTCTCTAATAATACCTCATTGGATTGATCCATGCTGAGAACTTGCGGAATGACAGCAAGCTCTGCAAATGTAGTTAGAGGTCAGGTTTTCTAAAAATGAAAATGAAAAATCAGAACAGAAGACGACAAATAAATCCCACTCCAATAACCAGCTTATACCTGTACTACGCTACTACTAGCACCGCTAGTTACAGGAGTTACAATAATTATGCATTAGGCCCGGGCCCAATTCCAGGCACTAGCACATAGCTGCACATAAAGTTGATTTAACTGAAATAATGACTGTATCCCCAGCAGTAGAAAATCAAGTACCTGCAATGCTCCAGCAAAAGAAGCTGCGAGAAGTAGAGGAGCAACATAGCCAGTTGTGTATGTTAAGAGTAAGCTGCCTCCTACGACTGGATCCTGTTATTGACAAGTATGCAAAGCAAACAAAATCAGTCTTCAAAAATGAATTCGGGATACAATGCACCAAACATTACTCTGAATATAACTAATCCATTACTCCACTGATGTTTTCCCTTCCTTTCATTTTCTTTACCTTTCCATGTAGCATTTCAGTGTGAACATCCACTCTAAAAGTCATCACTACAAGCCCTTCAACTTTCCAAACCTTCAAATAGAATTTGCACTGAGCATAGAACTCTTTCTTTCCTCTAGGTGTACCAGTAATTAAAATATTTCGGGGAAAAAAAAAAAGCTCTCCCAATGTGACTGATCTTTTACGAGTTTCAGATAATGAAGTTTACATGAAACAACAAATAACTGCAGTAACTAATCCCAACAGCAAAAGAGTAGTTCTTCCAACAAAAAGGAAAAAATTTGTGTTTTATGACCGGCAAGTTCAAAGTAGTACGTTTATGCATATGTTTCTGATCTGCAATCTTAAAAGAACTTAAGCTCAATAGGACTCAGAGAACTCTGGTAGTTTTAGAATACCTTAGATGCAGCCACATATCCCAGCAAAGTGGCCAGCACAGGTGTACTGCAAGGCGAGGCTGCTAGTGCAAAAGTAAGCCCAGCTAAATATGCTTGCACACCTAGAATGTCATACTTCCATCATATTCAAAACATTGAAGAACATGCAGAGAACACAGGTCACCTTGATAATGAATAGTTGACAAATTGCTTAGAGTTGAGAAGGCCAATTACTTGATGGAAAATTAGCGGCAGCAGCACGGGGATCAAAGTTGTTGAAAAAGGAAGGTAGTTGTAATTCAATAATCTGCACAATGACCCACAAAATGAGCCCATAAATAGGAGGTATGACATTGAAATCCATCATCAAGTAAAAACCCTAAAAATTGTGATGCACATAAATCAAACATCAATCAAAATATATCATCACCTCAAGAAGATTTAGACCCATGATAACAGCCAGACCAGAAGCAGCCAAGGGCAATCCTTGTCCTATCTGCCCATATGTCTTTCCAGCAAACGAGGCTGCTATGCCTAGAAGAGCTAGTGTAGTTGCCAATCCCAAAGCAAATGCAATAGAATCCCCAACAATCTAACCAGAAACACAATCAAACATGTTTGAGGCTTTGAGCACGAAATATGTGTGAGTGCATATTTGACCATCTGTGTGTGTCTGGTGTGTGCAAGAAAGTGAGACAGAGAAAGGGATATTTGCACTGCAAATTTTCAGTGCTCTGAGAGAAGGACCATATCCTGCCACAACATGATTTGTATAGTCTTGGTGGTAAAAAATGCCAACAACATCTTTGACTTCTTTTTCTACTCCAAATATTTTAAAATCTTTCCATTTCATTCTTTAATTCTGAACTAATTTCAAGATTTGCAATTTGAGCTCAATGTGTGAAATAAGAAAGGGAAACATAAAATGCAGATAAGCCGTTTAACAAGTAATAACCTGTGCCCTGCTCTTTCCAGAGCCAAATGCTCCTGCATGATCCAAACAAGGCCGAAATCAAGTATCAGAGCTCATAAGAGATGCAAAAGAGCGAAGGGATATTACAAAATAGTAGTATAAATCCATTCGCTGCCAAATCTACATCCAACAAATACTTACCAATGTAACCAAGGGTCAACGGTAAAACACTTAATGTACAAGGAGAAAGGCTGGTTACAAGCCCTGCTCCAAAAATCACTGCCAAACTGTAAAACAGAATAAGCAGTGAAACACGGTGCATGAGAAAAAAGCAGTAATAAATTTTCAGAAATATGATAGCAAATTGAAGGTAATAGTGTAGAGACAAACCTTGTAAAACTGAGTGCTGATAACTGGTCTTGAACAGCTTCATTAGCTTGTTGCCCAGATGAATATAAGAAACCTCCAAACCAGTCCCCAATGCTTCCATCAGCCAAAGTATAAACAGAAGCAGCCTCCTCCTAACTCAAAAGGAAAAATAAATTGAACCCTTTAGCTTACACAAGCGATATAATCTGTAAAATACTCCAAGAATAACACAACCTATTGCGATACAAGGACACCGAATATGAAAACTTCAAGATAGAAATAGGTAAAAAAAAAATGCAAGTATATGTATGCTTATTGAGAGAAGCGAGGAATTAAAGGGAGAAAGGAACTAATGGTTTGAACAAAATATGAATCAAAAGCTTCTCTTCGGCTCCTTCTCATGTGGCCAGTTCAAGCACACAGACAGTATGGATTCTTACCAGTACTTTATCCAGAGTTACAGCCTTTGCCATGTCTATCGCAACCAAATTTGAGACTGAGAAAGCACAAAATAGAAAAGAAAAAAAAAATATCATCGCGAATACAAGCATAAAAACAATTGTGAAACGTCTAGATCAATTAACACAAGCCAATATATATACATATATATATATATATATATGACCAACTAAATTCTTCAAAAGTCTCAATATTAAGAAATTCGATTAAATCCACATGCTCTACACAATTAAGTTGAAAAGAAAAAACTCTTATCCAGTAATTAAACCAGGTTGAGGATTTAAAAAAGAAAAAAAAATCATAATTACTTACCTGCAATGGAACTAATAATACTGTTAATTCCAAGGCTGCAATTCCTATCCTTCTTCGATAAAGAAACAAAATCTTCTTCAGTTTTGGAGGATTTGCTACTCATTCTGATTGGTGCCTTATGTTTCCCTGCTAATTACACAAATAAATTAAATATTTTGTAAATCCAGCAGATAATAAAATGACCTAATTTGAACTCACCATTATTGCGTCCCTTGTTGACACAACAGTAAGTAGCACAGTGGTTTATAAGCAAGCTCATTACTGTGGAGGTGAGAAAGGAGAGTATCGAAGCTCTTCAATGATGTTCGGTTGCCGAGAAAGTGTGAGAGAAAATGAAAGGAAAATTTTGGGGAGCGGGAGATATTTCTGGTCTCTTAGATGAATTTGTGGCGGCTAAGTGAACGGTGATGGCGTTTTAATTTAACGGTTATTTGGTTTACCGCGTTTTCTTTTTGATGAAAACATTATTAAACCAATAAAATACCTTGATTATTAATTAAGCATTTTTTAAAAGCAAATTACTACAAGCCTCTTGTCTTTCAAACATGGAAATAACTTCTTAATTCATCTTAATTTATTTCAAAAAGAATTTCATACGGTTTTTTTTTAAATATTTTTTATTTTAAAATTTATCAAATAATATTATTTTTATTTTTTAAAATTTTATTTTTAATATCAGCATATCAAAATAATATAAAATAAAAATAAATAAAGTAAAAATATTCTAAAACGTTTTTTACACACAAAAATGAACTCACATGGTGTGTTTGTTTTACAATTACACTGTAATTTAAAATAAAAAAATATATTTGCTTCGAATTTAAAAGAATCTGACATTCTGAGTGTTATACAGTGATCCTTTGGAACTTTCAAATCCTGATTGCTGAATATTTACTGATCTTTTCTGTTGCTAAAGCAGAAATGTCAAGTCATTCTCAAAGTGAATGCAAGAAAATTGGAAAATGCTGATGGAAAATTTCTCGATGTGCAAACATTATTTTGTCAATAATTTATATTGCCAGTGAATTTACTGACAGAAACACGTTGATCGCAGAAGCTTTGCTGGGGATTTCATA
>Ga0325403_1001059_pt1 | contig 22104 bp, 10 predicted proteins | sample PopdelMetagenome_19_FD_205665 | JGI IMG/M metagenome (GOLD analysis project Ga0325403, IMG submission 205665) | Populus deltoides microbial communities from Bellville, Georgia, United States - Xylem-PdKOR-R4 | ecosystem: Host-associated > Plants > Phyllosphere > Stem > Wood/Secondary xylem... | reverse complement strand
TCGTGTTGGGTCTGGGGGCAGGAGTGGGAGGAGAGGGTGAGGAAGCAGAAGAAGAATGATGAGAAAAGACGCCCAAAAAGGCCCAGTCGATGAAACCAATGAGGAAGAGAGCAAAGTCACAAGTGAGAGTTTGTTTGTAGTTCGCTGTTAGTTTACAGGACATAAATTTTATGAACATGAAAAAAAAATATATTCACGTTATAGAAAAGTTTTTCTATTATTATTTGATCGTGATTGATATTGTAATTAAAATACTGTTTTGGTCAAAAATTAAAAAAATTTTATTTAAAATTAATTTTTTAAAATGTTTTTGGATTGTTTGGATATAATGATTTCAAAAATAATTTTTTAAAAAAATAAAAAAATTATTTTAATATATTTCTAAATAAAAAATATTTTGAAAATTAATCATTATAGAAAGTAGGCTCTTAAACTTAATTTAATATTATAAATTTAAAAGTTTTCAAATTTTATTTAATTTAGATTTAAAATTAAACCATTAAAAAGTTTCTTTTATATAACCTAATCAATTAAACAAGTCTAAACATAACATGAACAACCAAGAAAATGTGTATTTGAGCTTTTAAAAAAATTAAAGTTTTTTTTTAATTTAATATTAAGACATTGACATATTTAATTAATTCAATTTTCATGGCTTAACCCACTAAAATAATGATCAGTGAAATTGACTCTATTAGATTTAAGAATTTCTTTTAAAATTAATTTTTATTTAATTTTAAATAACTAAAATAAATACTCATAAAATCAAGTATAAATCAAATATTAAGATATTTGTTTGAAATTACAATAATCTTATAATAAAAAATTAAAATAATTTATATAAATAAATAAATTAAAAAATCACCTCCTTCACTGATTACATAATGAAGGAGGTGTGTTGGCTCACTGACTCTTTAGGTAATATCATGTTAGTTTCTCATTAAAAAAAAAAAGATTGATTAGTTGATCAAATAATGACTTGATAAAAAAAATAACCAAATACTTAAAAGTTGACCTGATAATTTAATGACTCGAGTTATTTACTTGACCACATCTAAGATATAACAATAATGGTCTATAGTCATCACACTTTGTAATTTCTTTCACTCTATATTATTTTAGAGGAATCTTAAGCCAGCTACAAAACATAACATAATAACCATATTAAAAAATCACAACATCTTTTAGTATTCTAGTTGAACAATTCTCAAAACACAATTGGATTGAATTTGATATTTATTAGATGATTTTTCATATCAATATGTTAAAATCATTAAAAATCATCTAACATACTATATATAACAAGTAGGAAAAAATAGCTAAAATCAATTAAGTATAATGAAATCAACCATATTGAAAAAGTAACAATCAATATAGAGATTTAAGGAATCAATGGACCAAATACTTAGAGTCATGAGCAACCACGAGAGTTCAAACATGCACAAAGAACCAAAAAGCTTAGTTCTTTATAGACTAGGAGTCCTCAGTAGAATAACTAATAAGAAGTCATAAGATTATCTTAGGATTTATATGATATCAATAGAGAAAGAGTTTATTTTATATTAGAATTCAATAAAATCTCCTTACTTGATACCAATATGTATATAGATTACTATCTATATATTTAAATATAATTTAAACTTGGTACCAACATATATAGGTTCACATAGTCATTACAAATGATGGCGAGTATCATATATGAATTTTTAGTATAATTTTATTTATCTTTTTTCTTTATAGGGTTTTTATTGCTTTCTTTACAACTTTATTTATGACTTTCATTTATTTTCTTTCACTTTAATTCATGCAATCTCTCTCGTCTACTTTAGAGGCCTATTTTTTTCTTTCTCTATAGGGATCGAAATATTAAATCCCCACACTCCACTTCATTTTATGAGGTTGTTACTTATCTCATCTTAAGATTAAGTTCTTATTGTATAGTTTCTCAATATCTGGTAATGTATTGATAAGAAGAGTACTTGAGTGACCAATAAATTGGCATGCTTAGTGGGACAAAAGATTGAATATCTATTCGAGAGGCCAATAGTTATACCTTTGTAAAAAAAAATACAAGTAAATTCATCCCATCCCTATGACATTGGATGAATAGTTAGTATAAACAATAGAGAGAAGTTAGCTTTTCAGTTGTGAAAAGCCAGACAATCCACCATTTTCTTAGATTCCAGTGGATCAACCAGTACTAGACATGCCTTGAGATGGGTTTTCATTGTCTACACCCTTACAATATAGTGTTGGGTTTCTCAAAATGCATAAACACAACCCAACAAATTAAATTTTTTATTGAGAGTTCTAAGGTCCTCGTTAGACAATCTAGGGTTATTTTAGGTTTAACAAAAAAAAAATACTTGAAAATTAATTCTTCTTTTTAAGGTATAATCAACTCTTCAAGGATGAGTTGTTGTACATTATAAATCATTCAATTGTTCAACCTCTAACAATAATCCACATAAACCACTAGATCATAAATCTTTTAAACTCTTTTTAAGAGGAAAGGATTGATATATCTTTAGTGCTAACTCTTTCTTCTTATGTTTGCAAGTGTTTTTATATCATATAATATGTACTAAAAATATGAGGCACAACATTCTATTTATGGAAAAAACCCGATTACCCTATAAATAACATAACATCACTTTGCTCTCTAAAAAATATCACTTATATTATTTCAAGATAGTTTTAAAATTTATATAATTATTTCCATGATTTCTATAAGTTTAGAATTGTAATCTCCTATATTAATTACATTATAGTCCTTAATTTTTAAACTTATTTACAATTAAATCATACTCGATTAATCATTCTAGTTAATTTTTTTACCAATGGTTCTTTATGTATGTAACCCATTAGATTTCCTAATATATTGGCATATATATAAATAGTAATCATAATCAAAATAAGATCAAATAAGTTAAAACAAATTAACTTATTATCAATTCAATAAATTTATTAATTTATATTTGAAGATCAAGTGCAATGTTTATCTACACGTCATGATTCCTTAAACATTAGAAAATTTATAAGTTATTTGACTTAACCTTTCAGTGACATATTTATCTGTTTAATTATTATCACTTTATCAAGAATGTTCTGATTTGGACATTCGAATATAGAGTATGTCTAATTTGTCAAATCATATTTGTTCTCAACACCTAGTCATTAATTATTTGAATAAGATTTGAAAAATCTTTTCAAATCTCATTTCATTTTATGTAAGAATTTCATAATCAATATTATTTTAGAACATATAGAATATTTCTTCTAATTCACTTAGGGTGATGGATCCTCTCTTGATTATTCATTTAACTTCATATAGTTTATGTTATATCTAATATCTTTTACCTTAAATTAAGGTAAAATATAGTCGGATCAAATCATAACATTTTCTGTGTAAGATAACTTAATGATTTCAAGTCTAAGGATCACTTTCTATAGATACAAATGATCTTTTCATATAGAATCCTCATACGATTAAGTTCAATATACATGTCATTTGACAAGCACCTATATATTAGTTATAGGTATCCTTCATACCTTAATTTATGAGAATAATTGTTGCCTTTCATAAAGGAAAAAAAACATAATATGTATTGGTCTCAACATCTCTAATTAATATCCAATCTTAATAGAACATTGACTTGAAACATTTAGGAAAAATGATTTAATACAATAGGAATTTAATAATTATAACCACTTTATAATTTCATTTATAAAACATTTTGCGACCAATCTTTTGTTAGTGTTAATGCCTTGTAGCTAATCAATTTATTACACTTGACATTGACTTTGTTAATGTAAAAATATATTTATTATTAATAAATATTTTATTTAGTTTTAATATTCAAAGTAATTATATTTATTAGATTCATATTGCATCAAATCATTGTTCCTAAATATTCCTGGTCAATATTATATTAAGACTAGATATTAATTAGAGTTGTTGAGACTGATACACATTATGTTTTTACTTTTATGAAAGGTAACAATTGTTTTTATAAACTGAGATATGAGAGATACCTAGAACTAATATGTAGGTGCTCGTTAAATGACATGTATACTGAACTGAATTGTATGAGAGTTCTATATGAAAGATTACCTATGTTCATGGAAAGACTCAAGTGACAGTTGTATAAGTGATCCTTGGACTTGATGTCACTAAGTTATCTTATATAAGAAATGTTATGTTTTTATCCTAATTATGTGTTGTCCTAATCTAGGGTAAAAAATAAATAGATATTAAGTTTAACATGAATTATATAAAGTTATTTGAGTGATTAAGAGATGATTTATCTTCCTAGATGAATTAGAAAAAATGTTTCATCTATTATCGAATGATATTGATTATAAAATACATACACAAGGTGAAATGAGATTTAAAAAGGCTTTCAAATTTTATTCAAAGAATCAATAACTACGGTGTAGAGAATAAACATGATTTAACAAAGTAGACACATTCCATGTTATAACGTCTAAATCAAAAAATTATTATTACATTGATAAACTTGTCACTAAAAAGTTAAGTCAAACCACTTATGACTTTTCTAATATTTGAGGGATCATGACATGTTACTAGACATTGTATTTGATCTTCAAATGTAAATCAATCAATTTATTGAATTGATAATAAGTTACATTGTTTAATTTATTTAATCCTGTTTTATTTAGGATTGTGATTTATATTTGGGTTAACATATTAAAAAATATAATGGGTCACACATAAAAATCCTTGGTTAGAAATTAAATTAGGATAATTAATCAAGTTACTTGATTGCAAAAAAAAAAAAAGAGAAAGAAATTGAAAACTAAAATGTAATTAATACATGAGATTATAATTTTAGACTGAGAAAAATCAAGTAGTGACTTGATTGAATAAATTTGTAAAACTATCATGAAATAATGTATGTGATATTATTCATGGGACAAATTCATATTTTACTATTTATAGGGTTATCAAGTTTCTCTACAAATAGAATGATATGCCTCATATTTTTTTGTTGAGAAAACTATATAAGTTATAAATGATACAAAAACAACTGAAAACACAAAAAAAAGTTAGTACTTGAAGATATAGCGATCACTGTATTCTAGAAAGAGTTTTAAGAGATTTCTTACTAGTAGTTTATATGGATTAATATTAGAAGTCGAATACTTGGACGACTTGTAGTTTACGATAACTTAACTTTAAAGAAGTTGATCAAATCTAAAACATAAGATATAATCTTTAAGTAATCTTCATACAAACCTTAAACAAACTTAGATTTGTCTAATGAGATCCTTGAAACTCTTAGAAAAGTGTTTAAATTAGCATTTCCACTACATTTACATGTTTCAAGAAACCTAATATCTTGATTAGGGTTAATGGCACAATGTTGAGTGCTACATAATTATTGATGAAAACTCTTTTTATTAGTACACCATTGAATTTTGATGTGATCTGCAAAAGTTTATGGTGATGACTTATAGCCACTGTTGGTTTAGAAAACACCATATTTTTCTATTGGTCATCTATATGTTTTGACTGATCAATCTTGATAATTTTTGCCTTTTTTTAAGGCTATCTTTTTAGTTACTATTAAGATAAGGCAATAGGTTAGGTTTGGCCTCAAAAGAGTAAGGGAGAGCAAAATTAATCTTGATGGATATGGCATTATCATGGTCACTTGTCTTTAAAAGGAGTTTCTAATTTATTATCTTTTTAAATTGTGTTTTAGTCATCCAATTATTGTTTCAAGATTGAAAATTAACTAACCTTTTCATCCTTAGTATGAGAATTTTCATATGAGAGGATGTGAGTCACTTCTTCTAATGTTTCCTCGTCTAAAAAATTATTAGCATTAGCAATCATGTCGTTTTTTACTTTGAGCTTAACTTCCTTGCCAATGAAGATATTTATGGTGTCTAATCTAGGTTATATAACAACAATTTGTATTGAATGATGGACAAAAAATTTATCCTAAGGTTTTTCAACCATCATTTGGTTATGTAATAAAAAGTTGTTTTTTTTTATTAGGATTGTTTTCTTAGTTTCTTTGATTGCACTGTCCCTTTCTTAATGAACAATTGAAAATGCCTTATTTTTATATCCTTTAGACATTAGTCTTTGAGGCCAATATTGTATTGCTTATTTCTTTTATTGAAGTTACTGACTTTTTGGCCAAACATGTTGGACAATTTTATCTTATTGATGTTATTAGTCGATTTCTAGTTTGTTCTAGGCATTATGTCTAACTTTCATTTTCTAAGTAGAATACCTGACAACATTTACAAGTATTAGCATTATTTGAATAAGATAACTAATGTAATCATGTTCACAATTTATAATCCGATTGGAACCTTCTTTGTGTGTGGTTTCCAGTTGAGTAATAAAAAGAGTTTATACTAGTTTGAAATACCATTAGTGGATCCTCTAACCTTCACAATTATTTTATCCTTATTTAATCCTTATATCAATATCACATCTCAAAGCTCTCTTCAACTCCTTTTCTGTTATTATCTATTTTTTTATTTGTAGTTTATACAGTTAACCTCCCTATGGTTCGACCCCGGTCTTTCCAGGTTATTTATTACTTCGACACTCCTATATTTGGGAGAAGACATTAACTTTTTGGTCGTGTCACACATCATGGATTTTGACCAGATAAGGAGGTAGAGCTAATTTGTAGGCTACATGCCCGATCCTTTTGGTGACCTCAAAAGGCCCAATGTACCTTGGCACCAGTTTCCCTTTCATGCTGAATCTTAATACCTATTTCCACGGGGCTACTTTTAAGAATACTTTATCACTAATTTCAAACTCTAGGGGTCTTCTTCTATTATCTGCATAACTCTTCTGCCTATCTTGGGCCGCTTTCATTCTATTCCTTATGATCTTTATCTTTTCTAAGGTAATTTGTACTAGCTCTGGTCCAATTGGTTGTCTATTCTTCCCAGCACACTGGCGTCTGACATTTTCTACCATCTAAGGCTTCACAGGGAGCCATTCCTTTTGTAGCCTGGTAGCTGTTGTTGTAAGTGAATTCCAACAGTGGTAGATGATCTTCCCAATTTACCCCAAACTCCAATATACAAGCTCTTAATAAATCCTCTAATATTTGGATAATCCTCTCAGATTAACCATCAATCTGAGGATTAAAAACGGTGCTTAAATTTAACTTCGTTCTGAGAGCCTGTTAAACACTTGACCATAATCGGGAGGTAAATCTTGGATCTTAATTTGAAACTATTGACACTGGCATACCGTGTAACCTTACTACTTCATTTACGTACAATTTTGCCAATTTCTCCACTGAGTCTGTCATTTTCATTGGAAAAAAAAGTGCGGATTTAGTTAATTGGTCTAGAATAACCTAAATAGCATCGCTCACCCCTTTTCCTCTAGGTAATCCAGATACAAAGTCCATTGTGATATTTTCCCACTTCCACTCAGGAATCAATAATGGTTGTAAAAGTCCAGCTGGTTTTTGGTGTCCCACCTTTACTTGCTGACAAACCCCACACTTAGTCACATATTCAGCCACTTCTTTCTTTATATTTAGCCACCAATAAAATTATTTTAAATCCCAGTACATTTTAGTACTTCTAGGGTGTGTTGCAAGTCTCGACTCATGAGCCTCCTGTAAAACTTCCCTTTTCAGTGTTTGATCACCTGATAAGTACATTCATCTTTCAAGGACTACCATTCCATCTTTCTGGATTTGGAATGAGGTCTTGATTCCTGACCTCACCTTTTCCCTTATCTTACAAACTTCCAAATCTTCTTGCTGAGCTTCTAGTACTCTGTCTCAGAGGGTTGACCTCACTCTTAATTGAGCCACTAATGACTTATTCGGTTCTGCCTCTATCTTGGCATCAATCTTTCTTAACTTTAGCAATTCTTTTTCATCCCAATCCTTCTACTAAGCATCTGCTGTCTTGACCTTACGACTAAGAGCATCTGCAACTACATTTGCTCTCCCTGGATGGTAATCAATTACACAATCATAATCCTTTATTGATTCCACCCAGCGTCTTTGCCGCATGTTTAATTCCTTTTGTATCATCAAATACCTCAAACTCTTATGATCCGTGAATATTTGAACCCGAGACCCATATTAATAATGCCTCCAAACTCTTAAGGCAAACACTACAGCTGCTAATTCTAAATCATGCACCAGGTAATTGATTTTATGAGCCTTTAACTGTCTTAAGGCATACGCAATTACTTTACCATGTTGCATCAACACACACCCTAGTCCCTTCTTTGATGCATCACTATAAACCACCAATCTTTCTATTCCTGATGGAAGTGTTAACACCGGTGCAGTAGTGAGTCTCTTCTTCAGTTCTTGAAAACTTTCTTCACATTCCTTAGTCCACTCCCACTTTGCCTCTTTCCAAGTCAACCAAGTCATGGGAATGGCTATGGTAGAAAATCCCTTGATAAATCTTCGATAATACCCTGCTAACCCAAGAAAACTATGAATTTCAGTAATATTGGTAAATCTTTCCCATTTCAACACTGTTTCAACTTTTTAAGGATCTACCGATATTCCTTTAGCTGATATAATATGTCTTAGAAAAATCACTTCCTTCAACCAGAACTCGCACTTGCTAAGTTTGGCATACAGTTGATGCTCCTTTAAGATCATTAATACTTGCCTCAAATGTTATTCATGCTCCAAGTATGACTTTGAATAGACTAGGATGTCATCTATACCACAAACTTGTCTAGGTATGGTTGAAAGACCCTGTTCATTAAGTCCATAAACATTGCTGGTGTATTTGTTAGCCCAAACGGTAATACTAAGAACTCGTAATGTCCATACCGAGTTCTAAATGTAGTTTTTGCTACATCCAGTTCCTTAATCCTCAACTGATAGTATCCCGACCTTAGATCTATCTTCAAAAACACTCTGGCCCCTTTTAGCTGATCAAACAAATCATCTATCCGTGGAAGCGGATATTTGTTCTTTATTGATATCTTGTTCAACTATCTGTAATCTATACAAAGTGAGAGGGTCCCATCATTTTTCTTCACAAACAACACAGGAGCTCCCCAGGGTAAATTACTCGGATGTATGAACCCTTTATTTAGTAATTCTTGTAGTTGAATCTTCAGTTCTTCCAACTCAGCTGGCGTCATCCTATACAGTGATTGGGCTATCAGAGATGTACCAGGCAGTATATCAATAGTGACCTCTACTTCTCTCTCTAAGAGTACTCCCGGCAGTTCATCCAGAAATACATCAGAAAATTCCCTCACTATTAGAATATTTGACTCTTGAACATTTCCCCTTCTAGTCTCTAAGACATATGCAAGATAAGCCTCACATCCCTTTTTAATCATTTTCCTAGTGACCATAGCTGAGATAATACAGTTTGAGATGATATTTCTCCCCCCTAAACACTATCTTTCTACCATCTGGCCCTTGAAAAGTTATTATTTTTGTGAAACAGTCCATTTGAGCCTTATTCGCACTTAGCCAGTCCATTCCTGAGATAACATCGAAGTCATGTAATTCTAGTGGTAATAGATCACTTCTAACTCATATCCACTTACACTAATCTGGACCTCCTTATACATATGGTCAATATTCATAGTTTCTATTAATAGAGTGCTTATAATAAACCCATTTCTACTCTGCAAGGATTTTTTCCTAATTCCCTCACAAGTTTGTTTGCAACAAATGAGTGTGTGGCACCTGGATCAAACAATTCATGGACAGACATAGAATTTAACTATAATGTACCTGCCACTATGTCATAAGCAGCCTTGGTCTCCTCTTATGTCATGTAAATACTCTACCCTGGGTTTGGGCCCCCTGTATTCTGTCACCCTGGGCATGAGTTCGGCCTTTACTGCCACTAGCCCCTGATAAAACCTGTCTAGCTGGTCTATTTACAGTGGCAGATTGCTGCTGACTCTGAGCCTGCTACTGATTTTGGGTGATTTCAGTCCTGTAGGGATAATTTCTTCGGAAGTGCCCCCGACCCCCACAATAATAACACCCTTGACCTAAGTGTGGGCAATCCCTCCATTTATGCTCTCCTCGGTAAATATAACACCACCCTGATGTTGCAGAACAATCCCCTGGGTGCCTTTGCCCACATTGAACACGTAAGGGATAAGTAATCATTCTCTGTTTTGATGCTCCTCATGAAAGATTTCCCCTGAGGTTTGGTTGTCCTCTTGTCGACCCCACTTCAGTAGTTTGAGCTGATGTAACTGATGTACCTCCTACCCTTTTAAACCGATTGTACTGTCTTTTCCCTTTTTTTTGGAAAAGAAGGCCTGCTAAGGGTGTACTCTGCATCCTTTCGCTTGCCTAGACCGTGCTAGCCTTGGTGGCCCTCTTTCATACAAGCTTTTAGGGCCTTTGCCGCTTCAATAAGGTCTCTAGTAGTCTCAAAGTTAAATGCAATCAACCCTTGTCTCAGCTCTTGCCCCAACCCATCCCTCAACCTTTCCACCCTATGTTGCTCACTAGGGACATAGTATGAGGCAAACATTGAGAGGTCATGGAACCTCCTCTCATAATCAAGTACAGACATGTCTCTTTGTTTTAGAGCCATAATCTTCTGCTTCTTAATTTTACGATGATAGAAAGAGTAAAACTGATGTTCAAATTAAGCTTTAAACTCAATCCAAGTCCAAGATCTTGCGGGTCTCCTCGACCTCACTGTATCCCACCAAGACCATGCCTTGTTAGAAAGCAGATGAGTGGCATAGTTCACTCGTAAGTCCTCTGTTACATGCATCTGATCCAAGGTATCCTTAATTGTACGAAGCCACCTACCCATTATCTCGGCATCTGGTTTGCCTAAAAAAGGCTCACACCCAAGTTCTCTCATGCTTTTTACAATCCGCACTAATGTGACCACACTATCAGCTTTTTTCGTAGGCACTAGAGCTACTTGCACTGCTAGAGCTATTGGAATTGTCGGGGCCGAGGCACCAAACATTGCCTTGATCACTGTTTTCACTATCTGAGCTATGAACAAAGGGTCAACATGTAGTGTAGGGACTGCTACAGATGCTGGTGTTGCAGCTGGGGGTACGACTGACACGACCAAAAGATTAATGCCTTCTTTCAAGTACAGGAGTGTCGAAGTAATAAATAACCGGACAAGACTGAGGTTGAACCACATGGAGATTAACTATATAAATAATAATAATAATAATAATAATAATAATAATAATAATAATAATAATAATAATAATAAGTTGAAGAGAGCTTTGAGATGTGATATTGATATAAGGATTGAACAATGATAAAAACAATTGTCAAGGTTAGAGGATCCACTAATGGTATTTCAAACAAGTATGGTATAAACTCTTATTACTCAACTGGAAACCATACACAAAGGAGGTTTCAATCAGATTATAAATTGTTAACATGATTACATTAGTTATCTTCTTCGAATAATGCTAATACTTGTAAATGTTGTCAGACATTAATGATTATAACTTATGTTAATAACAAATCAAGTTCATTTTATAGCACAAGTGTCGGTTATACCATACGGTTTGGGCTATGAAAGTGCCAAGTATTTGTTATACCAAGGTTATACAACATAAATCTAAATTAACTATTTAACAAGAAAAGTATTAAGAGTAAATAAGATTACAAATACAAAACATGTTAGTATCAAACATTAAAGTGCATGCTGAGTTTATACTATACTTATTCTTACACCATTAGTGTAACCTTTTCACCTTGACATAATAAACTTAGCTAAACATAATGAAGAAAAGAAACATAAATAAACAAGATAAGAACATAAATAAGATATAAGTTAACTAAGTATATGAAAGGAAATGAAAATCATAAACAAGAGATTAATATAAACAAAACTTTAGCATTACAACAATATAAAGAGAGAGAGCAAAAACATGATCTTGATATGAAAATCAAAATGCCTAAATGCATGGAAAATGCCTTCTTTTATAGGCCAAAATTTGAAACTATTGATTTGATGACTAATTGTTGAGTGGGTGGCCACATCTTGACTTGGTGACAATCCTTATCTTCTTGTCTAAACAAAACGTTATTGATAACGTTACAATTTGAACAGACTTAAATCATGAAAGCTCTAGGAAATTATCTCAGCTTAAAAAAAAATGAATCAGTGCATTTGGACTTCTAGAACTCGAGATATGGGCTGAACACTGAACAATGTCCGGGCTGCAAGACAGATTCCAACTTCTCCGTTGTTGCTAAGATTTGGACTTCCAAACAGCATAATTGAGTCTTTCACTCCTCATAAATGTTTTAGGCCTATGTCTTAGCTTTTTAGCCATATAAACCAAATTGAAATCCAAGATCTACAGCTTCAAATATGACCCAATGACTAAACATTGTTCTAGTTTGGACTGAATCAACATCTCTTTTCTAAGCTTAACCCTCTCTTTGTCTTCTTAATTTAGTAGTTCAACTCATCAATCAATCCTTTGATTTATGTGATAAGCCTGCATTTAAAATGAACATTTACCATACATTAAAGGTATCTTATAGTATCAGACTTGTTATTATAAAACATGTTTTAGTTAAGGAATTATTGATACTTCAAGTGCAAAATGATGATATAAAACCTTAATATAAAAGCACTTTAAAGTACTAATCAACGACTCTCTATCTCTGCTAGTCTGAACCCTCGAATTGTAACCCCTTCATTTGTCTCAATTCAGTGTCACGATTGAGTCCCATCGACTCTCCCAATCTTGAATGTTGAGGCTCTAGTGGCATATGAGAAGCAGTATCCTCTAATGGATCCTCTCCTTACCTCTCTTCAAGCTCTTCTCCTGTCATTGCACCCTTCCTCATGCGAACCATCCTGATAAGTCAAAAACTTATTAAACCTCTTTTTTTTCCACTCTTGAACCCAGACCATGGCTCTAATACCAACTGTAACAATCTCAACTGCAAATTTTCCTGAAATTTCAGCAGAGTTTCCTTTGTATTCTTTAGGTACCAAGTTATCAGCTCAATCATTTCTCAACCTGTAACATCAATCACAATATTCGTCCCATCATTTGGACTTCAAAACTCAAGCATATTTCAATATCTCAATTCTATTTTCTATAGAACACTATGATAAAAGCTAATAAATTCATAAAATATATATATAACCAACCATAATTCAACTTAATAATAATAACATTATAAATTACATCATACACAAAATAATAAGTTAAACATTACAATTTTTAGACATGAAAATACATTACAACAAAATATTAGTTCTTCCAATTACATTAATCACATAACAAAATTATTTATTCAAGATACTTTCCAGATCGAGGGTGCGATGTACCTAAAAACATAATCGCATTAAACATGATTAAAAAATTGCACCTTTCAATAAGTAATTGATTAAGGACTAACTATTTATATACATTAAAGTGACTTTTATATCATCGAATAAATTGTCTTATTTTCTTTTTGAAATTTCTAACTTCATAAATTCTCTTCAAGACAGAGATAAATCTACTAAAATAAAAATATCAATAGTATCTCCCACAAACCAGCATATTTAGCTTCAAAGTTTTACAATTAATCTATTTTACATCATGTGATTATCCCATCAATTCGTAAATTAATTTTTCTTAACATGGCCATTCAACCAGGCATAAATTCTAGTAATCAGGAAATAATCTTCAAGACTTGCCCATTCAACAAGGCATTATTTCTAGTAACCATGAAATAATTTTCAAGGTTTACCCATTTACTAGGGCATTATTTCCAGTAACCAGAAAATATTTTTTTTAAGGCTTGCCCATTCACCAGGAAATACCAAGAAATACTTTTCAAGGCTTGTCCATTCACTAGGAAATAATTTTTTCAAGGCTTACCTATTCACTAAGGCATTATTTCCAGTAACCAGCACTAGAATTTATAATCTATAAAATTCCTTCTACAATAAAAATAAACTAATTAATTATTTCAAGGTCTCGAACACCTACTTGGTGTCTGTGTGCGTGAAGAGGTCCCTTGTTGCTGGTTAGGTCCTGTGGCCTCCTTTGTACCAACACAAATTACTATGTTATTTTTATTTATTGGTACTAGTAAAATTTCCAATACCAATTACATATTTGTTGAATATACTCAACACCCTTAATTAAACTTAACTGAAACATTCGTTTATTTATTTGTAAAAGTCATTATTTAAATTAACTTATCAACATTAATTATCTTCAACAGGACAAGATATCCCTCAATATATTATCAAAACTCAATTTTTTTTTTCTAATTTTCTACTTTTAACATAAATTAATTTGAGGAAGTAAGTGGAGGATTTTTTCTTTTCTTTTCTCTTTGAAAAATTCTTACTCCTTTCATAATAATAACACTTATAAACCTATTTCTTCCCACATTTTCCAAAAAATTGTATTAAAACCTCAAATCCCCTAATTATTTCCTTTTTCGGTTGAAAGTTCAATAAAAAAAGGGAGGAAATAATTTTTCTTTCTTTTATTTAAAATTAAACGCTTACCCAAATCTTAATACATGCATTTTAACATAGTTCAATGATAATTTGTATCATTCCCATGATCCCATAATTTCACATAATTTCAATTCTACATAATCCTTCATCAAACATAAAATTAGAGGAATAAATCATTTGGAGCATGTTATTTACCTCACTTTAATAAGGATTTAAGGAAAGAATACAAGAAAAAATCAAGTTTTCTTCTCCTCCCTCTTTAAAACCTAACTTGAATTTCTTCTTTCTAAGCACTCACCACCTTAAAATCACCTCCTCTTGATGTTTAACTAAGCTAATCACTATAATTACTCACTTTAATTGGTGAAATTAACAAGAATTTGTGTAGACAAATCACACAATTCCTCCCCCTTTCTTAGTTTCACACTCTCAGCTAAAAGAGAGAAAATTGGAGTATTTATAGTCTAGGTTTTATTTATTTACACATTGACCCTCATTACTTTTTATTTCTATTTTTGTCACTTAATTCCTCTTACACCATAACACCTTACCTATTATTCAATTGTGTCCATTTACAATACTTGAAATCCTTTTATTTAATCTATTTGATATTTTATTTTGTTCAGATTATAATTTATCAGGTTTTCACAATAACGCTCTATAAGGCAATTATGCTTCTCATAGGACAATGCCTTAGAAAAAGGATCTACAAGACTTTTTTCAGTGGGTATTTATTCTATCTTTACATATTTTCTTTATATGATTTTTGTAATAAAATGAAATTGTCTAAGTACATGTTTGGATCATTGATGAAACATTGGTTCCTTTGCTAGTGTAATAGCTCAATCATTATCATAATATAGGGCTACTAGATTAATAATGCTAGGAACCACACCGAGTGTAATGATAAAATTTTTGATCCAAACAACCTATATTTCTCCCTCAAACATAGAGGTGTACTTAGCTTTAGTTGTAGAATCTGTTGTGATCTCTTACTTAGGACTCTTTTAACTCACAACATCATTATTTAGAGTAAAAACATATTTAGATTATGATTTACTATTATCAATATCTGATTAAAAACTAGGATATGAATAACCATGACCTACAAGTTCATCTTCTCCATAGATAAAAATGATATTCTTAGTTCTTTTGAAGTATTTAAAAATGCTTTAAAATATCTTTTAGTGACCCTTATCTGGATTAGATTAGTATTAACTCATAATGTTTAAAACATAAGATACATCTGGTAATGTACATAGCATCGTATACATGATGGATCATATAGCCAAAACATAGGCTATTTTTTCCATCCTATTTCTTTTAATTTGTGTCTTAAAGAACATAACCTTGGAGAGACATATTCCTTTCAAAAATAGATAAGTATCCTCTTTTGGATTTTTCAATGATTAACTATTTTAACATTTTATCTATATACATGGATTGATACAATCCAGATAGCCTTCTAGATCTATTATTATAAATCTTTATTTGTAGTATATAGGTTATTTCTCCCATATCTATCATGAAGATATTCTTGGACAATCAAATCTTTAGTGACTGGAATAAAGGAATGCATATCAATAATATGTCGTCTACATATAATACTAGGAATATAATTCCACTCTTACTAATCCTTTTATAAACACAATGCTCATCCATATTTTTTATATATTCAAACTTTTGGATTATTTCATCAAAATAAATATTTTAAGTCCTTAAAGCTTGCTTAAGTCCATAAATAGATTTTTGTAGCTTACATACTTTATTGACAAGTTTCTTAGATTCAAAGCCTTCATGTTATGTCATATACACACACACACATGAATATTTCCATTTAGGAACACAATTTTAACATTCAAAAGCAAAATCGTATAATCATAGTAAACAGTTATAACAAGCTGAATCTTTATGGATTTCTAATATAGCTACCAATAATAAACTTTAATCAAATTCAACACCTTTTTTTTCAACTTTTGACAATTAGTCTAACTTTGTATGTTTGTATATTTCTATCTATATCATTCTTTCTTTTAAAGACCTACTTACATCTTTTTAGGTGGATCGACTAAGGTCTATACTTGGTTTGTATACAGGAAACCCATTTTAGATTTTATCACTACCCAACATAAACTAGGACCTCTTAGAATTAAAGGGAGAATTGAAAAAATAAAGTCACCACCTAGTTTTTAAGGAATCTAAAAATCCTAAAATATACAATGGTTCCAAAGATCTAAGTAAAGGGTTGGTTATACTTAAAAGAAGATATACATCGCTTTTACTGCATCTTTTCTAATGAAAGGTTACCTTAGCTATGTGTTTTCCCTAAAATTTATTTTACACATACCATTAATTGTCTAAATTATTTCTAAGCTTATTCACGAGTCATTTATTGTCGATAGATGTTCATTAAGTTAGTGTTGGGTCCTGAATTAACAGTCTCGTAACTCGATAATTTATTTTATTTTTTTATTTGTTTTATTATTGGCTAAAAGCATCATGCTAGACCTATAACGGTCTATAAAACTAAGAGACTTATTGATATAATCACTCAAACCCAATTTTAAATAAATCATGTCGTTTACTTGATGAAAACTGATCAATGTATTTTTTAATACGATTTAAAGTTAAAAATATCATGCTAAGTCTATGTCTATCCCTCAAACCTAAGAGGTCTAGTGGTTTAAAAACCAAGTTTTGATCAAAACATGATGCAAATTTAACGAAAGTGTCAATGTAATTTTTATTCTTGTTTGGAAAATAAATATCTATACACTCATGTGTATGTAAATATACAATAATACAATTTTATGAAATAAATATAACACTATTATGAAGCCTGTAAAAATAAAATCAAATGAAAAAACTCATGAGTAAAAAGTTGACGATTTTCAAAACTAATTTTTCACACATGCATAAGTAAAAAAGTGAAAGAATATTTTTTTTTTGAAGTGGATCTAATGTTACGAAGAAGAAACTAAAAAACAAATAATAAAAAAAAGTACATGAGTGAAAAGTTATCTAGTTAAAAAAACAATTTTTTTGCACACATGCATAAGTTTAGATGAGGAAACATAGTTTTATGAAATAAATCTAACATCGTTGTAATTTTATTAAAAATAAAAATAAAATAAAATAAAAGGATAAAAAAAAAATCGGGCTTACCTTAAGGTTGATTCAAAGTGAAAGTGGAGTTATAGTACTAGCTACTAATGCTAGAGATTATGGTTAAGCTACTGGTTGAGGGTGGTATTGACTATTTTTCTCTCTTTTTAGGTTTGCCTCCTTTCTTCTATTTCTCTTTGGTTTTTCTTCTTCTTTCTCATTTTTTCCTTTCTTCTTTTCTCCTACTTGCTCCTTTCTAGCTTAAATAACTCTTATTTTTAGCTTAAAACACTTTTGCTTCTTCTCTCACTTTTTCTTGTATTTTCTCTCTCTAGCTTGAGTCCTTTTGCTTCTTATCTTACCCCTCTATTTATAAGCAAGGATGAAGATTCTAAAACCTTTATCGGTGGAATGATTGTGTCCCTTGATTTGCTTGGGTTAGTCTTAAACTTTCACCATGGTTGTACACTTTGACCAAGCATGCTCGGGTTGACTTCTTTGCACCACTTTTGTAGTCGTTGTAGATAGATAAAGCAATTATTTTTGGGTTGATAATATAGTACACATGCAGGTGGGGTGACGTTGGTCATGAAAGAGAGAAGATAATGGCTAAAAGTTAGGCAAAAACCATGCAAAACAAAAAAGATAAATGCAAAAGAGAAAGAAGATAGGTTGTTTTAGTTATGCCCAAAATGACATCGTTTTAGGTTATTTTAATTGAATAATAAAACAACATTATTTCATCTAAAACACATTGTTTTGTTTAATAGGAATTTTCAAGTTTTTAAATATGTCCCTCAAACTTTCTAATTTCTCTATTTTGGTCGTTGAATTTTTATTTATTTTATTTTAAGCTTATTTCAATCTTTTTCTCTAAATTTCTTTCAATTTAGTATATAATTTCCCCTCATTTCTTCGTCTTTTCCAGTTTAGTCCCTTGACTTATATTTTTCTATATTTTTGGTCAATTGCATGTTTTTTTTCATCACTTCTTTTAATCTTTCCTTTAAATGCATTTAAAATAGTCCTTCAATTTCTCCACCTTTTACAATTATTTTATCTATTAAAGTATATTAATTTTATCATTTTCTATTCAACTAAAATTCTTAATCAATTACCTTTATAAAATTACATTAATTTATCAATAAGATTATTCCAGTGACATTAAACTAAAGGGAAAATAACTAGTTCATAATAATAATTGATAAAAGATAACTTTTAGAAAGAAAAAAAATAATAATCTAAGGTGAAAATAAAATTTACCTTTTTTTTTTAACTCCAGAGTGAAAAATATAAGATACCTTTCTATTTTTTTTATTTTAGAATGGAGGTTAAATATTAAGCACGTGTGCTTGACATTATGATAGTTTTTATAATTGAATTTTTAAAAAATATTTTTAATCATGATTTAAAAAATAAAATGTTTAACAAATATTTGTTTAGGTAAAATTACTGTGAGATTAATTTTTGCATAAAAAATAAATCTTTACAAATAAAAAAAAAGTTATTTTAATCTTTCCAAACTCAAAAACTCAATATTCAAAATGCAGTTAAATATAAAATCTAATAAAAGAACAAAAATTATTTAGTTAATTAAAGAATATTTTCTCTGTAACAATGCCAAAAAGTCTCTAGATTTCTCTCCGTGACAGATAGTTTTCGTCTTTTAATAAGAAAGAGTAGGTACGAGCAGAGGACAAAAAGGCTGTCCCAGTAATTTAGAAAATGGCTCCAAATTAATGGAAAGTTAAGTGGGCCCCCCTTGTTTTCATGGACTTGACGCTCCAATCATTTCTTTCAGATTGCCTTTCCAGCCAGCAGGCATGTCTTACAAAGGGGCCCTTTGGGATCACCACCACCTCAAAAAGAAGACAAGTCAAAGTGCAACTACACTTCCTTGTATTGGCTTTCTTTATGTTTGTGGCACGTTAACGACGCGGAAATTTTTTATGATTCCTATGAGTTGCCACATTTTTTTTTTTCTTGATTTTTTTTAATTAATATATTTTATAATTTTTATTTTTTTCTCATCTTCACTCGCAACTAACTATATTAAAATAATATATATTTTTTTATATTTTTTTCATTATAATTATTTTTTATTTTATTTTTAATAATTATATGAATGTTGTTGTATAATTTTTTTCATGTGAGATCAATTTTTAGTTGATTTATTTATAGGATTTTTAAATAGATTTTAATTATTTTCCTAGTTTTGTTAAGTAGAGTTTTTTGAAATATTTTTAAATAATCACCGATGGAATTGCATACGGTATTTTTGTCGGTTATATGATAAGCTTCCCGAGGGAAATACAGATGAAATGAAGTGGATAATTTTTTAGCATGTTTTTCCTATTAGTAAATCCATCGGTAATAATATTTTTTTATTACTAACGGACTCATCGATAAACAAAAAAATTACCAATAAAAAATTCACCGACTGAGCATTTTCGTCGGTAAATTAATTACCAACAGAATAATAGTACAAATACTAACAAAAAATTCTGTCAGTAAATATAAGAATTCTGACAGTGTTTTAATTGACAAAAAATTTACAAATATCTGATAAATTAAACTTAGAGGTGATTTCAAATATATTACTCCTTTTTCTAAAGTTTTGCTTAATTTTTTCCTGTAAATATTTAACTTGATGAATTTTATTTTCTTTGTTTTCTTTATATATATATATATATATATATATATATATATATATATATATATATAAAGAGTTATGAATCAATTATCTTAGCTTAGATATCCACTTCGTTATATAACTAATTAAATATTCACCATATGTATTTTTATTCATTCTTTAATAAGTGAAACGGAACATCAAGTTGAATATGATATGCATTATGATTCTAACATGAAAAAAGGTTGATTATAATGTGTATGAGCATTGGAAAGGTTCAATGATGATAGCTCGGGTGAAAGAACTATAAATGCCTTAACAAGTTAGATTATCACAATTAAAGTTTCAATGAGATTGGAGGCTTGTAAATTAAATGGAAATTTTTCAAATAAGTTTGTTTATTTTCAAATAGGACTTGGGTCATGATTTGAGAGTTTTAAAGAGTTCGAGTTTGTTGTCAACCCATTGACTAATTTGAACCCGAATGTTTCACCACTTTATTGCATTGGTAAATAAACTTATTCTGTATGATTTTAAAGTTCAGAATGTTATTTTTCTAGTTTGTCCAACCATGCATGCATTGGAGTTTTGTATGAAAAATTATGGTTTTAATTTTTGCATGTTTGTGTTTGAGTTCTATTAGTAAAAAATGTGTGCTCCTTATTATTTATCTAGTTTTCTAAACAAAGTTATTTATTTGATCTCAATTATGTCATTTTGGTATTTCCTAGACTTGGAGAGTTATTCCAAGTGTATAATGATGTTTCAGAGAAATATTAAGCACTTCTAAAATAATATAAAACTTTTCAACTTCTTATTTAGAGAATTTTCTTCCTTGTTCTTCCATTTCCAGAATTGGTTGAAGAATAATTCAGACTTACACTCTTCATCATAAAGAGTGTAATGTCTTTTTCCTGATAGGAATTCCTTTGTGTCATCTCCAACTTATGAAAGAGTTTCATTAATATTTTATCACTCATTTTCATTACAAATTATGTAATTTTCAGTCTAAACACAATAAGAAGAAAAAAAACCATACAACCAAACCTACTTTCCTTCATCTTCTTATTAGATTGCTAATTTGTTCGAGTTAGGAAGCTAAGTCACATCAAAATGTCTCATATATTTAATTTATTTAAGTTCATTTACAAGATACAAAAATGAAATTTCAAATGATTTAAATTGCATGAGTGTTTTTTTATTCTGTGAATAGAATTGAATTGTGTGTTTGATATTATAGTGCAGAGTGTTTTTTGCTTAAAATATATCAAAATAATTTTTTTTATTTTTGACATCCGCACATTAAAATCATTGAAAAACACTAAAAAAAAAATATCAATTTAATATATTTTAACTAAAATGTATTTTTAAAATACATTTCATAACATAAAACACCGTACTTTAGGGTGTTTGGGAGTGTGGTTGCAGTTGCTTTTTAAAGTGTTTTTCGTTCTAAAATACATTAAAATAATATATTTTTTTATTTTTTTTAAAATCACTTTTGATATCAATACATCACAATAATATAAAATTATCAAAAATATATTAATTTAAAATAAAATAAAAAATAATTTATAAAAGCTTCTTTATTCAATTTTTGGCCTTTTATGCCAATCTCCTCCCGTCTTCGGTGTTTTCTTTTGCTTCCCTTGTGTTGTACGTCCTCACTTCAGCTCACATTGAATTTATCATCTCGTTCGCTCACCCTCTTTCTGTTTTATATAAAAAAGTTCTCTCACCCTTCCTCTCCGGTGGTCCACCTATAATATATATAGTGGAATTACATGTCAACAATTCTTCCTGGCTTGGTTAGACATTATTGATGTCCTTACGGTCCTGGCAATGGATAAGTGGAGCTTTTTCTCTGGTATATCAATTTGCGTCCTTTTGAATTTTGCATCAGTTGAAGCAGCTCCAAAGGGCTC
>Ga0325403_1001058_pt1 | contig 22107 bp, 8 predicted proteins | sample PopdelMetagenome_19_FD_205665 | JGI IMG/M metagenome (GOLD analysis project Ga0325403, IMG submission 205665) | Populus deltoides microbial communities from Bellville, Georgia, United States - Xylem-PdKOR-R4 | ecosystem: Host-associated > Plants > Phyllosphere > Stem > Wood/Secondary xylem... | reverse complement strand
TTTTTTTTTCTTTTTTTCATTTAAATTAATTTTTTTCATTTATTTTAGTTTGTTAATGTTGAATTTCTTTCTATTTAATTATCATACATTCATAACACGTATCTTAAGTTTGACGGGTTGACCTGGTTTTGGACTATATAGTGCAGTTCACAGTGAAAAAGCTGAGAAGTTTTTTTTTCATTTTTCATTTTCATTTTCATTTTTATTTTTATTTTTATTTTTATTTAATTTTTTATGCCTTTCAGTTTTTTTTTCTTTGTTTTTTTTATTTTAAGAATTTTTTTGTTTAATTTAGTTTATTAATGTTAAATTCTTTTTTTATTTAGTTATCAGACTTTCATAACACGGATCCAGGGTTTGACGGGTTAACCCGGATTTTTTTTTGCTTTTTTTTTTGTTTTAATTAATTTTTTCGTTTAGTTTAGTTTGTTAATGTTAAATTTTTTTCTATTTAATTGTTAGACCTTCATGACACGTATACCGGGTTTTACGAGTTAACCTGATTTGACGGGTTAACCCAGTTAATTCTGGGTTAATTCGTCAATTTTTTTTTCTATTTAGTTATCAAACTTTCATGATGTGAATCCTAGGTTTGACAGGTTAACCTGGTTTAAAGGGTTAACCCAGTTAATTCAATTTTTTTCCTTTTTCTTCATTAGTTTTTTTTTTCTTCCTGTAGGTTTTTTTTCTTTTTAATTAATCTATTTAGTTATCGCACATTTATGACACGACCTTGCAGCCAAACCAACATCTAAGACTCTTTGGATATGATGTTGCAACCAAACTCACTTAAACTTGAGTCATGTAAGTTTAATATTATTATTAATATTATAAATATTACTCTCGGGTCAAACGTTGCAATTAAACCCAAGGCTCTTGTGTATATCTTTGCAAAAAAACCTAACACTCTTAGATCTTAAATTTTTTTATATATTTTTATGCAAGAAAAAAAAGTAACTCGTGGCGTGACGTATGCCTTTGTTTTTTTTTTCCTTTTCTTTTTAAGCCTTTTACTGTGGACTGCACAGTGCAGTCCATAGTGAAAAAACTGATGCTTTTAGGTTTTTTCTGGCTTTTTTCTTTGTTTTTTTAATTAATTTTTTTATTTAATTATCAGACTTTCATGACACGGATCGTAGGTTTGACAGGTTAACATGGTTTGACGGGTTAACCCAGTTGATTCATATTTTTTTTTCTTTTTCTTCATTAGTTTTTTTCTTTCAATTTTTTCTTTTAATATTATATGTAGTCCACGGTGAAAATATTGTGCCTTTAAGTTTTTTTTTCTTTTTATGCCTTTCATTGTGGACTCCACAGTGCAGTCCACAATGAAAAGGCTGATGTCTTTTTTTTATTAATTTTTTTATTTAGTTTATTAATATTATTTTTTGTTCTATTTAGTTATTAGATTTTCATGAGATAGATTCATGGTTTGACGAGTTAGCCCAATTAATTCAATTTTTTTTCTTTTTCTTCATTAGTTTTTTTTCTTCTTATAGGTTTTTTCTTCTTCTTTTTTTTCATTAATATTTTTTTTAATTTAATTCATTAATATTAAATTTTTCTCTATTCAGTTATCGGCTGATGCCTTTAGTTTTTATTTTTTTTATTTTTTGCTATTTTTATGCCTTTGACTATGGACTGCACAATGCAGTTCACTGTAAAAAGGTTGATGTCTTTTGTTTGTTTTTTTAATTAATTAATTTTTTTAAATTTGGTTTGTTAATATTAATGTTTTTTATTTAGTTATAAAACTTTTATGACACCGATCTCAGGTTTGACGGGTTAGCCTAGTTAATTCAGATTTTTTTTCTTTTTCTTCATTAGTTTTTTTCTTCGAATAGGTTTTTTCTTCTTTGTTTTTCCCTTTTTAATTAATTATTTTTTAATTTAGTTTATTGGTATTAAATTTCTTTCTATTTAGTTATCAGACTTTCATGGCACGGATCTTAGGTTTGACAGGTTAATCTAGTTAATTTAGATTTTTTTTTCTTTTTCTTCATTATTTTTTTTCTCCATGTAGGTTTTTTTTCTGTGTTTTTTTTATTTTTCATTAATTTTTTTGTTTAATTTAGTTCATTAATATGAAATATTTTTCTATTTAGTTATCGCATTCTCATGACATGAATCTCAAGTTTGATGGGTTAACCTAATTTGACTGGTTAACCCAGTTAATTCAATTTTTTTTTTCTTCATTAGTGTTTTTTCTTCTAATTTCATTTTTTCTGTGGATTGCACTATGTAACAGTGAAAAGGTAGATACCTTTTAGTTATAGGTTTTTTTTGTTGCTTTTTTCTTTGATTTTCTTTAATTAATATTTTTTTCTGTTTAATTGGGTTTGTTAATATTATTATTTTTTCTATTAAGTTATCATACACTCATGACATAAATCCCAAGTTTAACAGGTTAACTTGATTTGGCGGGTTAAACCAGTTGATTCAAATTTTTTTGTTTTTTTTAAGTAGTTTTTTTCTTATAATTTTATTTTTTAATATCGATTTGATTAAGAATTAAAATTTATGATTTGTTTTGTTTACTTTTCATTAGATTATTATGATCTCATGAGGAGATTTTGTTGTGCCCCTTCTTTATTCATTGGAATAGTGCTTTGTTTTGTTTTTTTTCTTTTCAATTAATTTTTTTTGTTTAATTTCATTTCATAATATTAAATTTTTTTCTATTTTGTTATCACATTTTAAGGCTGTTGGGTCTGATGTTGCAGCCAAACTCACTTAAACTTGGGTCATGTAAATTTAATATTATTATTATAAATATTACTTTCAGATCCAAAACTCTTGAGTATAATTTAAAAAAAAAACCTAAAATTCTTAAATTTTAACTTTTTATTTTTTTTATATATAAAAAATTAACCCGCAGCGGGAAGCAGCTAGGACATTCCTAAAATCCAAACCCTTCATGAATTACGAAAAGGTGAAAGTGAGCCTTCCACACACACACACGTTTTTTAAAATATTGCCAAAACCCAAAGTTCTCCAACGACGATAACAATTATAACTATAATTTCATCTCACCATGTCAATGACATGTGGCCAATGGTTGTTGAAGCCCTTGATATCAGCTGCTAGTGCAAGATCCTCTCGCTCCACCCACTCTTATCTGTCTACTGTTTCAGTGTTCAAGCTCTTCACTAAAGAGACACCAACCCAAGTCTCAGCAGCAAGAATGGCCACCAGTAGCGGAGCTGACAACAAGACAAACCCCGCCAAAGTCATTGATTCACACTTGCACGTTTGGGCATCTCCTGAAGAGGTAAACCCAAAATCCCAATATTGGAGACACTTACAGCCATTTCTTTCGTTTTCAATCTAAGATAATTGCTTTGCTTCTTGCCTAATGATGAATACCCACAAGTGCTACTACTTACAAAATTCTCCGTACTGGCCTGATTTCTAATTCCTTTTATTCTTCTTGTATATTTGGTGTGCTGTGCTTGAAGGCTGCAGGTAAATATCCTTACTTTCCAGGTCAAGAACCCACTTTACGTGGAGATTTAGATTTCTTGTTGCAGGTATATATGTCTTTACATCAACCTACATGATTGTCTGGGTTTAAGGTTGCCTATATATTATGTTGAGATCTTTGAAATTCAAGAATGTCAGTTTAGAAATTAAGTCACTGTTTATTCTCGTATTAAATCGGTTTAGAAATTAAGACACATTGTGGTCATATTAAACTGATTGTGCATCAACATTTCTTCCTTCGACTTGGTGAAATATGATGACTTCTTTTAACTTCTTTGATCCCGTTGTGCTGCTGTAGACTAAATTCATGACGAGTCATTCCCTATCCCCGTAGTTTGTTTTTGAGTATCTTGATTTTGTTTTCAAGACCAAATCAACTCTGTAAGTAATGTAAATGAGAGAGGTTGCTGCTAACTGAAACCAATCCTTTCATATTTGCTATCTGTCTATCTTGCTTGTTAGATGTTCATGTCGATAATCTTGAATTTCAAACTCAAATCAATTCATGTAATACATATAAAGAAACACTGCTCCCAACCTAAACACTTTTTTTTTTAATAACTTTCTTGTAATACATATAAAGAAAAACTGCTCCCAACCTAAACACCTTTTTTTTAATAACTTCCATGTAATAACTGGATAACTCGTGCTGTTCTGTTTTGCTCCGCTACAGTCCTTGGAAGAAGCAGGTGTAGACGGTGCACTCATTGTACAGCCCATTAATCATAAGTTTGACCATTCTCTAGTGACAAGGTTTGTTGAAGTTGTATGTTTTCAGTGTTTATAGTTAGTTAATCTGGATGTCGTATATTGCATTTGTACATGAACTGGCATACTGGTAGAAAGCCTCATAAATATGTATGGAACATCCACTGTAATTAATACAGCGATCAGCATATAAACAATACAGTTTTTCTGAAACCCCTCAATGCTCATATGCGATAGATATATGCGATAGATAGAAAGACAGAGTTCAGTAGTCTGGGTTTAGCAATGTTTGATAAGTTATTCTGCTCATATGATTTTGGTTAAAGAAATGGCATTTTGATATTTATTATACCCCCTCCAAAAAAAAATCTGGTGGTTCACATAGCATGGGAGCATGATCCTTAAAGACGAGGACAATAGATGATACTTTTCCTCTAAAAACAAATTTCATTGGCTGTTTTCTATGTACTTCTCCAAAAGTGCTATAAGCTATTGTTTAATGACAGAATTTTCCTTGGCCAGTGTCCTGAAGAAGTATCCAAACAAGTTCGTTGGTTGCTGCCTTGCAAATCCTGCAGAAGATGGAAGTGGACTCAAGCATCTCGAAGAACTTATTTTGAAGGTGTATTCCTGTTATTTCATAGCCGTAACATTGCCTTTGACAGATCATTCTGACATTTTCTCTGGTGTCTATTTATGCTAGGATGGTTATCGTGCTGTTCGCTTTAACCCATATCTGTGGTCATCAGGAGAAAAGGTAAAATTCTTGCTCGTGGTTACCTGAAATTGTCAAGTTTCTAATACATTTGTAGCTCAATAAGTTAAAGGCAGGAGGGGAAGATTTTTCTGTGGCTGCTTTCTCTTGCTGTGGACTGATAGATACGTTTTGAACTTGTTATTGTTTGTCTTCATTACAAGAAACACAGAAACAAGTGGACTGTTTAACTTCTGTAGTTGGACCCTTTTAAAAATGTTGTACATTTGTGGGATATGAATCTGCTTTTCTGAGCTAACGTGGGTTAAGAAGGAAAATCTTCAATAGCAATTGAGTACACTGTTAAGAGATGGGGCTTGAACTTCCATGAGAGTTATCAATAATTTTTTTTTATTGCTGGGCATTAGATTAAAATAGAGAAGTGCTGGGGTTGGGTTGATCTAGGTCTTCGAAACTCATAAACTACACGATTAAGATGCAATGTAAACTCCCTTTTGAAATTTGTAACAAACATCAAATCTTAATTCCCTGACATACACAGTGCACCGAGATAATTTCCAAGAAAGCTGTATTCATCGAAGTTGGTAAATTATGCAGATGACAAATGACATTGGAAAGGCACTGTTTTCCAAAGCAGGAGAACTTGGTGTACCAGTTGGTTTCATGTGCATGAAGGTATAACCATTCTTATCCAATCTTCCACTCAAACCAAAAGCTCAAAAGAACTAACAGAACCCTATTTCTCGTCATGTAAAATTTACTTCCAAGTGCACTGCAATATTTGCCTGAATGTTTGGGATAGCATTTACAAGGTAAAATCTTTTCAGGGTCTCAATCTCCATATTTCAGAAATTCAGGAATTATGCACAGAGTTTCCTTCCACAGTTGTATTGCTTGATCATTTGAGTTTTTGCAAACCACCAACGTAAGCTGTCTCTTAACTTCTCTTGATTTGGTGAAGCTTTTCAATCTTTATGTGGGTGGAAGACACATTAGCTGTTTTTGTGCATGTTATCGTGCAGAAATGATGAAGAAAGTTTTGCCTTCTCTGAGCTTCTGAAGCTATCAAAATTCCCTCAGGTATGGTTTCGATGCTTGCTTGATTTGCATTTATGACTGATGCTGCCATTTGGTGAATCCAAGGTTGCCTAAATTTTAATCAAACCCAGAACAGTGGTAGACAGCCTCTACTTTCTTTCCTTTTGTTTTCCAGTTTTTTTAGGAAAAGACAATCATAGATGGCATGAAATTAAGACAAGTAGATTTTACTTTCTATTAGATTTCCTTTTTAGATTTCTCAAGCTCTATGTAAGGTGTCTTAGACTTTCTCATTAAATATACTTATCTTTTTGCAGACATCTTTTTTTGTCTCCTCATTAGGTTACACATAAAGCTTCCGAGATAATCAAAACATTTCAATCGAATTTGAAGTTAATTTCAATTATTAGTTACACTGTTAAATGCCTTATTCTGAACCTTTTCATCTATTTAATTACTTTCCCTCCACATAGCATCCAAATCATCCAGTTGATGACACAGATTTTCCTTCGTTCCACTATGAAATTCAAATCATCCAGTTGACTCCACTGATTCTTTATCTGTAAAATGAAATTCTACATGTGCAGGTTTATATTAAATTCAGTGCCCTGTTCAGGGTGTCAAGAATGTCATTCCCATACCAGGATCTGGCCCCCCTCCTCTCCCAAGTTGTTTCGAGCTTGGCGCGAGCCGAGTCATGTGGGGCAGGTAACTGCTTTATCTATCATCTTTCCTATCACCCTAGAGATTAGAGAGAGGCATGCACAGAAACATCAATGGCTATTCTTGACATTTTCTTTTCGCTCCAGCGATTTCCCCTATGTTGTTCCTGAATGCGGTTACAAAGGTGGAAAAGAAGCAGTACTATCCATCGCCAATCAAGTACCTTTATCATCATCCGAGTTGGAGTGGATAATGGGTAAAACAGTGATGCAACTCTTCGAAGGCCAATGGGTTCCATGAGCTTGTACAAAAAAGATTACCCCCGCCATGCAAATCACAACAGAAGATGGCTAATTGTATGGGAAATAATTGAGGAATGTTTCTCGTAGCCTTTCACAGGCCCATGCTTGATCCTAAGTCTCCATGTTTTCAGAGACTTTTGAAGATGCTATTGGATGGTATGGGCTGAACATATCAAAACTTACCAATCCATCCCGCCCTTTCAATTTTATTTTTTATTTTTCCTTTTGCTAGATCATTTAAATCGTAAGAAAGGTAACAAGTTTTCCATGCCCAGATGAAGGTAACGCTTATGAGATATGCAATACGAAACTTACTAGGGAAAAAGACTTTCCGTCAATGGAATTATTCAATCAGTTGCGCTAGAGCTGGACTGAAACTTACAGAAGGCGGAGGAGCGCAAAACACATTAACAAACATTAAAAAAAAAAAAAAAAAACTATGCATGTTCCGATCTACAATTTCTTGGGTGTTGATTCCAAACAATCCAGTAACCCAGCAGCATTCCTCTTCTTCTTCCTTCTCCTCAACTGATCACATATGTAAGCCCTCTCCAGTTGCTCAACCCTCTGCGATAGCGAGCTCAACAACCTTGTTTGCATCTCATTCCTCTCAAATAACTCAGCCATCAATCCCATCATTCTCTCATTATCCTCCATCATCTTCTCCAGTAACTCTTTGCCCCTCCTCCTTGTACTCTCATAATTGCTTTTCACTTCTCCTTCATCCCCTTTCTTCTCAATTTCCACCCCACCGGAATGTTCTTCTTCTTCTTCATCATCTCCCTCCATCAAACTCGCAGAGGAATCCGATTGACTTTCCGTCTGATTCGTTCCCATACAATCACCATCTTTATCAACTTGTTTTTCCAAATCTCCATCTTCTCCTTGGCAAGCCGTCTCATCATTCTCCGCCTCTTTCAATTCTACAGTTTCATTAACCACTTCCAGCACCCTCTCTGGTTCACAGTAATCACTCATCGACGTCGGCACATCACCATCACATTCCATTTTCCTCTCACCTTCACTAGCCATGTCAACATTCTCCAAAGTTCCATTAAACTCTTCCCGGGCCTCTCTTGAATCAGCAAGCACAGAAACAACAGCCTCAGAGTCAGCAGCACCATTCTGCAATTCATCAGCAGCATTAGCAACACTGCCATCTTCTTCCTCTCCTTCTCCCGTTTCATCCACACCTTTCTCTCCAGCCGACACAACAGAATCATCACCATTAGCAGCAGCAGCGATAGAATCAGTAGTCTCCTGCAACGCAATCGCCTTTTTAATAACCGCCTCCCTACAATCCCCGACACCAGAATCCACTCCTCGCACCGAATCACAATAATCACTCATCGATGTCGGCACATCACCATCACATTCCACGTTCCTCTCACCTTCACTAGCCATGTCAACATTCTCCAAAGTTCCATTAAACTCTTCCCGGGTCTCTCTTGAGTCAGCAAGCATAGAAACAACAGCCTCAGACTCAGCAGCACCATTCTGCAATTCATCAGCAGCATTCCCAACACTGCCATTTTCTTCCTCTCCTTCTCCCGTTTCATCCACACCTTTCTCTCCAGCTGACACAACAGAATCATCGCCATTAGCAGCAGCAGCGATAGAATCAACAGTCTCCTGCAACGCAATCGCCTTTTTAATAACCGCCTTCCTCCAATCCCTGACACCAGAATCCACTCCTCGCACCGAATCCAACTTCAACAACAAACTCATTAGCATCTCATTAATCTTCAACTTCTCCTTCTGATCTCTTCTCATTAATTCAACAGTCTCCTTCATCAAAATCCTCTTCTCAATCTCATCCACTTGTCTCTTTGTCGCCAAAATCTTCTTCATGCTTTTCCTCACCAGGAAGCCTCTAAACACCTTCTGGATCTTGATTGCAGATTCGGATCTGCTCCGCTCCGACCCGACGTAGCGGACTGGGATTGAAACCACTTTCTTTGGAAGGACCGTCGTCGTTCTGTGATGAACTGGAATTTGAGGGGAAGAGGAAGGGTAGTTACGGCGAATCCTGTAGAATGGAGTATCCATAACTGAAATCGGATCTTGTTGGGTTGGAAATTGAGATTTTCTTCTTTTTTTTCTTCTTGCTTTTAGTATGCGAAGATACTTTGTGAAGATTTCATGGTGTGAGATTTATAGAGAAGGATTTTACATTCGTTCCATTCCGGATGGGACTGGCAAGTTCCAGAACGTTTTCCTCCGGGTTCTACTTCTAGAAAACAGTCGAATGTTCTATTTGCGCGCGCGTCCAGTGAAAAAGACTCTGACGTGTCGCGTGACGATTGCTTGCTTATTTCCTTTCTTTCTTAGTCCGTCGTCGGTTGCGTGTTTTTGAGAAATTGAGTATGTAACCCTTTTGTATTGTTTTTTTTCACTCTGGTGCACCAATTTCTTTCGATTTTGCCAATCAAGCACTTTCCTCAATTTCTAATTTTCCAATATGGTTTTTCTAGTAGAAGTCCCTCCAAAACGATAATATATTTAATTAATAAAAATATTTTAAATTAATAAATGAAAATATCAGCATCCCATCACTTAAAATTAAGATTTCACTGAAATGTAAAGCCAGCTTTAGCTCTTTTCTTTTTTGAAAATAAAAAAGATGGCAAAGATGATTTGCCTCTATATAGAAAGGTCAACATCTAGCCAAACTACCATCAACCTCGTTAAATCTATGCCAGCTAATGTGTTTTTTAAGATTAAATTGTAATTTTAATTTTTTTTAATTAATTTTTTTTGATATTTTTATATCGTTTTGATTTGTTAATATCAAAAATAGATTTTAAAAATAAAAAAATTTTTAGTTTAATGTATTTTTAAGTAAAAAACACTTTAAAAATCAATGGTTACGGTACCAACAAATTAACACTACATTAATCTTTACAAAATCAATATTTTTTTAAATGGCGATTTGGGGAGAGCCGATTTTGGGTCCAAGACTCATCTTCTCTCGTTAAATATGAACTCCTTAGGCAAGCACAGCTGTGGTGTCATCTGGGTTACAAAGATTAGAGGAAAGAAGAAACATGGCCGTTTATTTTAGAGGAAAGTTTTGGTTTGTTATCCCTGTGCTGTGCTTTTAAGCTGAACAGCATCCTTTTCAGGAAGAACAGCAAACATGGATCAGAACCTTCAAAGAAAACAATTGGAGGACATCAATTCATTCTGTTGGGTATGCTGATACCAGCGCTCTTCAGAAGTTTGCCAGGAGCTTCCTCTGCCGCTAACACAACTTCCCTATTCTATTTTACAGCAATTTGCAATCAACAATTTCCCTAAGATATTGCAGTACGAAGTAGCTCATCCACATTCAAATTCCTTCATAATCCATTTGCTATTGCACATTAAGAAGACAATACTTCGCACCTCGTGTTATACACAAGGCCTGAAATGCTACAGAATACAGATTAAACAAATATCAAACCTCATGACCTTTATGTATATAAATATATATATATATATAAAGGGGATGGCTTGCTGCCGTTTGGGCCATGCCCAAACAGCAAGCAATGGCATGCAGTTTGGGTCAAGGCCTAATAGCAGGGATGCCTATCCTTCAAGGCCCTCAACAACAAATCAGGCCTAGTCCCAACCAAATATCAAACCTCGTGTTATACACAAGGCCTATCCATTTGCTATTGCACATTAAGAAGACAATACTTCGCACCTCGTGTTATACACAAGGCCTGAAATGCTACAGAATACAGATTAAACAAATATCAAACCTCATGACCTTTATGTATATAAATATATATATATATATAAAGGGGATGGCTTGCTGCCGTTTGGGCCATGCCCAAACAGCAAGCAATGGCATGCAGTTTGGGTCAAGGCCTAATAGCAGGGATGCCTATCCTTCAAGGCCCTCAACAACAAATCAGGCCTAGTCCCAACCATTCTTACACCGAAAAAATTAACTAAAACAAATATTTATTTTCCTAAAACAGCTACTATATCAATCTTTTCGGGTTGGCAAGAACTCATCATCGAGTTTAAGACCTTAATCAAAAATCATTATTCACCATGGGTGTCCTTCTATATGTGGTTCACCGCATACCTCTAATATTTTTGTATAGAACATCCTATCATGGATCTATAACATAATATATTTATACCATTTTATTATAAATCCTATCATCAAGATTTTTAATAACAATAACTCATACAAACATAAATAATACACTAGTTTTAGAATGTTTTTTTCCGAGGAAAAACTTCCCCATCCCTTCAACTGACACATACAGAAGCAAATGATAATAAAATTTGTTATAAAATCAAAACACTCAAAGATAAATAATATCATACCTATAGGGAAGATACCGAAAATATTTAATTTTTATTTATTTAAGTTTTATTTTTCAAAAAGTTATTATAACCCTTTATAATGAAAAACTAAAAAAACCCTTCTAATAGAAAATTTTAAAAAATCCAATAATGCCAGAATAGGGAAGCAAAAATAAAAAACAATAAAATTAACTAAAAAAATATATATATTTTTTAAAAATCCAATATTAAAGAGTAATTTTTTTTCTTCATCACTCCGCTCTTATAAAGAAAGTTACTGTGAACAAGACATATAAATGTCTTGGATGACCGGTTAAACGAAAGAACAAGTTCATTCAATAACACCACTTGGAACAGAAATCGAGGGGAGGCAACTCAAGGCCATTCAAGGGAACTCGACTACTCGAGGCTGCACGATCATAATATGCAAAATAGACAACACATCCATATATATTTTTCTCTCTCCTAAGCTCTCATTTTTCTTGGGGCTATTCTTTCCTTTTCTCTTATAATTTACTGACTTAAACATGAAAAAGTCGAACTTGTTATTGCATGAGAGCGTGGAACAACCCGGCCCAAGCACTTCAGCCAATCTTCACGGCTTCATCAAGACTATCGAACCAAGTATATATATCGAACAAATGCCGCGCTTCATTCAAGAATAGTTCCGAAGAAAAAGAGGAAAAATTAAACAGAAGGAATGTGCTGCAATTGTTGGTGGCAACACAGAATACCTGACACTTGTTTATAATTCAGATTCTAGATACACCTCAAAAACCCTAAATGAGAAGTGATATAAGCATTTACATATGGTCAATCAAAAGCATGCACGATGTAGAGGTTCGAGCAACTTCTTTGAAGTTTAAGGCACTGAGAACATGAGATGAAGAGCTATAGTACTGTTGCAAAAACTTCAAAGCTAATTTCATACCAGTCATGAACTGGAACCATGGATCATGAGATGGGATGGATAACAGTAATGTCAGCTTACCAAATCATGAGAACAAAGATTGATCAGATTCAATTGTCTGGAAAAGCAATAAGAAAAGAAATAGTTGTAGTTTTGGAGAAGCTAAATCTCTAATTGTAAGTTAAACAAGAGAGAGGATGGAAGGGAGAGATCAGCAAGGTAGACGAGGAGGGAAAAAGCGACTGATCTAAGTTAGATTCCATTTAGGACTGCAGCACAGTCCTAATTAGCTTTAACAGTCCACCCTTTTTCTAGATTTCAAGGGATCCTATTTCATTATCCCGGATCACTGTTTTTGCATCATTTATGGTTGCCATTCTGTAGGATCAGTTGTTCACTTTGCGTGAGCTTCCCGTTCTTTGTTGATCAAAGAAGCTAGATACATCTCATCAACTGCAACCAGAATATTTCCACATAAACTTGCAGCTACTATTATCCCAAGGACCAGGGAGAACTCTGACCTTAGTGTAAATATTTGATACAACTTGCTAAAAGAACGAGCTTGGAAATAGTTGTTTTATTCAAATTGAAGTATGGTTTAACATCGACGAGTCTTGTCACACTAACAGCTGCTATTTATTTGGCAAATTCCACAGTCCATCTACACTTCCAAAACAAAAATGTTTTGAGACTTGAACAAATAGCAAGATGCAACAATAAAATGTATGTTTGTGTGTGCGGCTCAAAAGAAAACATGCATAAGAAAACAGGACATGAAGTGAGGACTGATACTTAAATATTCTCAACCAAGAAGACTGCCTTGAAATTTTCAATGCCGAGCGTGAATTTTGAGGGTGGAGAGTGAAAAGAAAACAACCACGACAAAAATCCGTCCATCACAACCCAACATGACAGTGTATACTGTATAGAAGAAGAGGATGCTGCAGGCAATTGACAGCACGACAGGAGAAATTTTTTGACCACTAGGTAATGCTTCACGCGCCACCAAAACTCCATGGAACGTTCCACGCACCTCCATAAACCTAGTTTTTTTGGCGATTAGATGGAGGACAAGAAAATCAATTAACTACTACAATCCGCGATAAACTCTCTTTAATCTTCAGTAAACTTTCCCCGCCATTTATATTTTTGGTAAATAGTTTATGATTTCGATTATATATATCAACACAAATACTTGTCGTTGAGTGGGAAATCACGGACACTCGACTTTTAACAAGATTATAAAGTAGGATTACATCTGGAGTCGCATTTTCATCAGATCTCATAACTCTCTTTTTAGCACCTCACTTGCTCCTTCCAGAGGAAGAATAAAATTTATAAGAACATTTGAAATTGCAAGGAGCTGAAACCCAATTGTATTTTCACAGTGATTTGAACTCGAACTGCCTAGCAGCTCAGAAATTGATGCCTATAATATTCAACATATCGAAGTAATGAGCTCCCCGATTTCAACAAAAAGTTTATGATTACAGTTATTCGTAAGGCCCAAGACGTAGGCAAGCCCTCATGAAAATCCACAATTGAATCAGTTAACCAGGCCCGCAAGCCCAATTTGTCAACAGCTCGCCCCTTCTTCAGCAAAGCAAGTCACCTATACAAATTAAAATAAATAAAAGAAACTTAATTCCGATTTTTTTTAAAAAAAACCAGACTCCCGGAGTCCATCGTGACGATCATGGCATTTTGGATTATCGTCACCGAGTTGCTGCTACTGCTCTTCGTCTCCCTTTCTCTCGCACTCTGTGCTTGTGCTCCTGCCTCCTGCTTCACTCTTAGTTTTGACTTCCGATAATTGCTTCGATTTTTAAGGCTTAGATCGCACCGTTTTGCAGATGTTTTAGGGTTAAAAGTCAATTTCATCCTTGTACTCGAGGTTTATTCTTAATCCCATCACCACACGAATTCTTGTCATATAAGATGCAGAAAATTATAAATAACCAAACAACAACAATAAAATTTTAGATTCTTCGGCTGGAAATTTATCATAGCAAAAAATGCTGTCGAGAAGCTTATATATATATATATATATATATATATTTTAAATAAAATTATTGGACAAGCAGAACACATAATCAAATAGCAAGTTTTTACTGAGACACCAACTCAATTATGCATTAGCTTGTGGGGGGCGATGCACCATAGTGATTTTTTTTTTAAAAAAAAAATCTTAATAACAACACTATAAGCCTTAATTTCGCAAAAATCATACCAGTTTAGTGAGTCAGCTTAATAAAAGACTCTTAGTCTCTTGAGTAATACTGTTTCAAAAAAGCTTTAATGTTTTCAATAATACTTTTTTATAGTATTATGCTCAACTATACCAATAATTGAAAGGAAAAGGTAGAGAAAAAGAAAAGGAAAAAACATGAATAAGTGACATTACCGAAAGGGATTTGTAGACGATTAAGGAACAGAATCAATGTTATAAGCAAATAGTTCGGGTAATTCTTTTTTTATTTTATTTTATTAACATGGGTATTTAAAGCAGTTTACACGTGTCTCGACTAGTCACACAAGTCCTGAAGTTAATAACTATATAAGTCTGTAGTGACCATCATATTAACAACCACATAACTTGAATTTAAAATTATAAAAAAAACAAATCTTTTAATTTTAAATTTTTATTACCAGAACACCTCTGGTTGGGAAACAAGGAGATTCTTATTTAATCTATCCATCACAATTGGTGCGATATATATGAATCTAATTAGCTCCGTACATTGATAAAACTATTTTATGTTTCGTCCATAGTGTGGGGATGTAAATCACCTAATGTTTCTTATCAATCATGGAGTTAGCTTCTCGTGTCTTAAGCCTGAAACTATTATGTACATTATTACAAGAGAACAAAAACAGTACCATACAAAGACACATTTCATTGATTGTTATAACAGTGGAATGAAACTTTTGTCATTCTCAGGAAAACTAAACAAGCTTTGCAAAATAATTGATTGAGAACAAATTGGTGAGTATATTTTTTTTAATACAGTGAAATGACTTTGTTTCTTTTAAAAGTAGTAAAAAAAATAAAAAAAAAATCTATACCTTTCGACTAGGGTTTTCTTTTTAAAATTATTTAAACAGTAAAATCATGCTACTACTATTAAAAGCAAAATAAAAATAAAATATACTTGCACATAAGAGCTTATTCATCGTTTTCTTTTGTTTCAAGTGACACAATTACTCTTTAAATTGCCGAAAGGTTTTTAAGCCACCTTTTGTTTTTACATGTCAAAATAATTCTTCTTAATCGATCCATCATTAGCTAGCGATCATCATATCATCATCCTTTTTTTTTTTTTTTTTTTGCTTAAGTGTTCTATTTCCCCATAGCATTGTACATTTAAGACCGGCTCCTATACCATATATCACGTTCTGAGAAGAGCCTATATATTATCTAAACACTGTAAAAAACAAAAAATTAGATGTTTTTTTTTATAGTGTTTTACTATTAATTAATATAAATAGTAAGGCATTTTAATATATTTTTTAAATTGTTTTATATTAATTAAGGGCATGCATGGGTTTAATTATCATTGGGAGTGTTCATATTTGCTAAATTGTAGCAGACAATTTGTCCCTGTGACATTTTTTTTTCTTTCAAAAAGATAAAGTTAGGCCAAGTGCGCGACCTGCCTGATACCGGTGAGCTTGGCTCTTTGCTGTTTTTTTTTTAATTATTATTTTGACACTCAAAATTATTTTTTACTGCATCCACTTATTTTTTAGTTTTTACATAATCTTAAAATATTATTAAATTTCTTTATTAGAATTTTAATAATCTTTTTTTAAAAACAATAACACTAATAATAAATTATTTAAATCAAAATTATTTTATTATTATTAAAATTCTTAAATAGATATGGAACATGATTTTATTATTTTTATATTTTTTTTTAGCTTTCAATCATATAAAATATAGACATAATACTATGAGATTGTTTGTTAATTTGCTTTAATAATCATAATTTTTTAAACATAAACAATTATTCCAATTAAAAATATTATGTTGACTAAGATAAATAAGAGATACATTAATATAAAAAATTATCATGATATTTAAGAAACAAACTATTATATTTTCAGGTTTAATGACAATGTGAATGAGTTTCTTGAGACATGTATATATTTTTATATTTAAAAAAACTTGGATCCGGCCCTCACAACCTAGCAAGATCATACAAACTAATTATGTAATCAAAATAATTGCAATTCATAAGACGTGTGTGATACTTGTGAATTGAGATACTCCATTTAAGATTTAAAAGAAATCATTTGTTATACATAGGTGGTTTTCAAGCAATTTATTAAATGTTATTTAAATAAGTTATGTGTGGTTAACATCTCAAGATAAAAGAGATGTATTTGTATTTGATTAGAGAAATTAAGATAGAAACATAAAATAAATCTATTTCTAAACTAATTTTGGATAAATTCAGAACATAAAATACAGAGATATATCCATTCCATCTCTCAATTGTTTTCATCATTTATAGATTACAAAAAGGGGGGATACGGGTTTGCATCTAGAAAAAGAAAAGCAATAGAATGTTACCGGGTGCATATAGCAAAAACCCCTGGAGGGTCGATTAAAAGTTGAGATTTCTTGCAGACAGCTAGCGTCTTCATGCATTATAAGATCTGAAGACATGTGATATTAGAAAGTCAACTTGCTTAATGCTGGAGATGGATCTATGTACTTGTCTTGGTACCGATAATTCTCAAGTGTTCGAGGGAAGAAGATTCGAAGTGATTGGATGTATGACCGAGTCAATATTGACGTGTAAATGAAATTGGTCCTCGAGTGGTTATCACTCCACGATGCAAATTAGTAAAAGATGCACCAATATTTCTCTCCTGCGATGTTTCCAGGAACAAGTCATGAGATGAAAAAGGTTAATGATGCTCCATCAATTCAATGAAATATACTCCGTGATTAACTTTTGTTGCATAAGTTTCTAAAGGGAATAGAAAATCTCATGCACGATACTAGAAATAAAGCATTTGCTTCTTTCTAGTCAGCGACAATTGCTAATGGTGTATTAATCAGAAAAAAAAGAAGAAAGAGACACTTGCTAATGGTGTCGCATCGATCGATTACATCCACATCAATCCGTCATGACAGGAAATGGTACATATATTGTATATTATATTATATGTAAAACTAAAATAGCTCATTGTTTTAGCTCACAATGAAACTACTTTTTTGTTCTTGGGTGGCAATTTTTTAAAAAATTTAAAATTTGGTTCTTGTATTTTTTTTTTACAATTAAGCCCTTTTAATCCCACATTATAACCCAATTACATATTTTTGAGGGGTAAGGGTTCGATTAAAAAAAAATTGATATTAAAAAAAATAGATAAAATAAAAGGTGTTTTTGCAATTTGCTTACAAAGTTCATTTTAGTCATTTATTTTTTTAAGTTGTTAATTAATCAATCCTTAAAATTGTTAAACATTACATTTTAGTACCAAGTTTTATTTCTCTTTTGTTTTTTAGTTTTTTTTTTTTTTTTTTGTGAAGAAGAAAAGGAAGGTCAATGGATTCCAACTTTCAATTTAGAGAGAGAATATGTTATATAAAAGTGAAGTGATATATAACTATAATTTTATATTATTCTTGTGCAGTTAGATTTTCCGATATAACTTTTTAAAATACAGCCCAGCTCCAGACATGTATAAAGAAGGTTAGTAGATTCCAACTTACAATTTAAAGAAAGAAAATTAAATAAAAATGAAGTGATATATATATAACAATAATTTTATATTATTTATGTGTAGTTAGATTTTTCGATATAACTTTTTAAAATGCAGCATAGCTATAAATGTGTATAAAAATGAAGTTTTTAACAATTTGATTACTCCATTTTGACTTTTAAGAAGACATTTTTATTCATTAGTGATATATGAGAATAATTTTATAGTTAAAGTAGTTCATAATTCTGCATTTTCTTAACTTCATTATCGGAATCCTAGCTTATCTAAGGTTTTAAACTTGCCTATAAAACATGTTTTTGGGAAAAAGAAAAAACAAATAAGTAAAAGCATAACTGTAATTATTTTTTTTCATTTTCATGATTTTTTTGTCCTAGTATTTTGAATATTGAAAATTTGGAAAAATGGGCAATATTCCGTCAGCAACGGAGCCACCCTTTGGTCAAAAACAAGAATGCAAGCTTGGGGTCTAGTGTGTATCTATGTTTGGTGGCTTTAGTGGCTCAAAGATGACTAGGTATTTGATCGAGTTGAGGCATCTGTACAATATCAAAACGTAGTTATTTATTTATTATTATTGTTATTGATAGCTCTGGCTTAGAGGCTAAGTGGATTTTTGAATGTGTTTAATGGTTATTATGATATTGTGGGTACCATGATTAAATTGTTTCTGTTTTACCATTGTGGAACCTAATTTACTATGCGGTTTTGAAGTGTCATGGGATCAAGTTTCACAATCTACAATTAATAAAATGGTAATATTGAAAAAAAAAAAAATAGAGTGACGTCATGGTGTTATTATTTTATATCAGTCAGGAGATGAGAGTCTCAATTGCTTATATAACACGAGGATCTCTTTTTTCTCTGAGAGATATCTTTTCAATGATAAAACTTACCATATGCTTGAACATTCGTCGATTAAGACAATACCTCTTAGAATGTTTATCATGTGTGAATATGAATATACATAATTATTGGCGTTATATGTAGAACATCAACCATGCTGTGCAACCCTAACCTTTTGCTTTAGAGGCTGTGATGATGCATCATCATCCCACATCCCATATAGGATATGTTGATCTTAGTTGTTTATATAACACAAGAATCTTCTCTTTCTCCAAAAAAATGCATTTTCAAGGACACAACTCGTTACGTGGCTGAATTCATTTTAGTTGGGATATATCTCCTGAAAAGCTTACTGTATACAAAAGGGAACACACATTATTAAGGAGCTGTCCCATGGTTAAGTTATAGAAGATTATATTATTTTACAAGATTAGGTGGAATGGTTTTTCTATTCATCCATACAGAGTGGTCAACCCGTTCAAATATGAAATTTTTCCAGGTTTTCCACCTGAGTTTATTTCTTCAACAAATTTTGTGGCGGCACCAAAACTTTTATTGAGGTAGTAAAATATGAAAAATTATCCTGTCATTCAGGATAAACTCTGTATCCTACGAGAAGTACATTTTGATGGTGAAATAAAAAGAGTACATTTTGTACATGTACAATTGTAGTGACCCCCCCCGCTCCTTTTCACAGGGGCAAAAATATTTTCGTGAAGGGTAATAATTGATGGTCTTTCAGATAATAATTGATCTTTTTAATGATACAAACAACAAATAAAATTCTTTAATTAAAATCTTTAATTTGAATTATTCGTGGAGGAAGTTGTTGCATTTCACAAATTAATAAACAAAGACATGGGTCCAAATATTAAATCTAGACTTATAGATACAATTAAAGGAAAAATAGAACAAGATTTAAGATCTAGATTTGAAAACTAGAAAAAACTAAGGGGAAAAAAAAAATCCCTGCCAACGGTAGCTAAGATTAGCAAGGATTGGAAGACGTGATGGATAAAGGGAGGGAGAGAGGGGGGCGGCTAGGCTTTATTTTATTATCGACAGTATCTTAATGTATTCGTACTTCTTGCTTGCATGCATATTGTACATAAGCAAAACCTACAACCAACGACTACAAATGGGACATTGATTTCGTCAGGCAAGGAAAATATAAATTGGGCAGGGCAGCACCCCGATTGCTAGGGCATCCAAGTATGATGTTGTCTAAATGATAATTTAATGTCGGAGTTATTTAAAAATGGAAACTTGTAGCCAAATATATATTTCTATTTAGAATATTAAGGCTATATTTTAAAAATAAGTTTTCGTATACTCATCTAATTGTCATATACAGTAAATATTTTTAAAAAGTAACATTAATCTTCTATTAATCCAATATTTATCCTAGGAAAGATTACGTTGCTGGCATAAATAATAAAATTTACTTACACATCGTCATCTTGTGAATTCATAAACTTCATACTAGATATGGTTTTCTATGATTGCATTCTGGTTTGGTGACTTACCAGTAAAATAAGTTTTTTTTAATTAAAATATATGATTCTATAATGTTTAAATTAATAAACACAGGAGGAGTGAAATATATGTGTGAAAAGATAGCGTGCCGTGTGGCAGAGAGAACAATGATGTCTGTTAAATAAATAAGAGAGCTTGAGTCTACCTTCCTTCTTACATGGTGATGATTTGTAGTATTTATGTGCCTTTCAAGACTTGTATAATTTGTTGATGTCAGATATCAAATAGACTTAATTGTTAAAGATAAAAAAATACTTATTTTTCTAGAAATTTAAGTCATTACTTGGTGTACTAAGTTTACTATTGATAGATAAATTGATGCTTGTGAAAAAATCATCGATGATAAAAATAGATAAGATAAAAAATAAATAGTTATTAATAAAAATAACAATTAAACCAAGAAACTCATATCCATAATCATCTTCATTGATAGTCATCTATGAAAACGTTGGCCTAAAATAATACAAGTTGTTTATTGGAAAGAAAAAAAATGATCTAGGTGCAAGGTTCAGTTGGTCGGGAAAACTTCCATAAGAGATGAGAGAGTTAGATTGGGTAAGCTTTCTTCTATTTATGAGCTCGGTTGACTCTTTTTGAACAGGTTTGGTTTGACTTTTCCCCCCCATCATGTGTGAATAAATTGTCATAACCATCAAGGGGGAGATTTTGTGTGAATGACTCAATATATTAAAATGTGCACAAAAATAATAACAAATGAATAAATAATTAAAGTTGGATGCATAGTCAACTTGGATGGTGGGGTGACATTTGAAATGCCCCTGGCTGGTAGCCTGGTGCAAGAAATGGTCTATGGCTGATCATAATTGCTCATTTTTTTTATTTAATAATAAAATTTCAGTCACAAAAATCCTTTTCAAAATAAGAAAAATAGAGAAAACATATTAAAATCTTTATTTCCAAAATAAATCTGTCTTTAAGACAACAAGAATAACCGATAAATAAATTAAAATCGAGTAAGTTCCGAAATTCGGAAGCGAAGCTAGGATTGCCAATGCTGTAGAAGGAGTGCATGGCCGTTTATATTAACGTCACGAGGGGCCACGTATTAAATGTTTTTAAAAACCGACCAAAGCTTGTGATTTCGAGTATAATTAATAGAATACAAGCAAGACATGGCTTCTTGATTACTCCAACACAACTAATTATTCTCATAATACATTTTGGACATGGCAGGGCTGAGGATAGGAATCGAGTAATCACCACCTACAAGTGGCTAGCTAACACACCTCCACGTGTGACATCATTTTAATTACGACTCAATTTTAATTTCCCTTGGAAGAAGTCAATCTCATGATTTCAACTGTGCTGAGGACGTAAACAGTGGGTAAAATCAACTTGTTTATTACTATATTATTTATAATCGCGGTTCAACGCTAGTTTTGATTTTAAAATTTTTCTTCTTAGGTTTCAATTGATTATCTTGATGTATAAGTGTTTAAAATAAAAAAATATATTTATTTTAATATATTTTAAAATAAAAAACACTTTAAAAAACAATTTTTATCCAATAGTAAACCGTCCCTACATGTTAAGTAGCTGGATTCATCATCGAATAAATTGTAAATAGCATATCTTTCTTGACTGTGATTGATACCTCTATTTATTTATTTTCCCTTCGTTATCGATTTAAGAGACGAAAAATATTTTATTTTAGTTTGTGGTCAGATGGGCGGTCTCGTAAGATTTGGATTAGATAATCGAGGTTAATTGTCTTCCAACCGTGAATCCTCCAAGCTCTGAAGCTGAGATTCTAAACCTTATTAATATTATAGTCTGGTATTTGTCCTTTGAGCGAACCCACAGAGGGAACTGGACAAAAAGACTAGGCATATATACCATTTGCA
>Ga0325403_1001055_pt1 | contig 22127 bp, 21 predicted proteins | sample PopdelMetagenome_19_FD_205665 | JGI IMG/M metagenome (GOLD analysis project Ga0325403, IMG submission 205665) | Populus deltoides microbial communities from Bellville, Georgia, United States - Xylem-PdKOR-R4 | ecosystem: Host-associated > Plants > Phyllosphere > Stem > Wood/Secondary xylem... | reverse complement strand
TAGCCGACGTCGGAGAAGGCGACGCTGACGCGGTAGATCATGGTGCCGAGGAACTCGGTGGCGTAGCTGGGCCCACCACCGGTGACCAGGAAGGGTATGTCGAAGGTCTTCAGGGACCCGATGGCGCTGAGGATGGCGATGGCGATGGTGGTGCCCCGCACACCAGGCCAGATGATGGAGACCAGGATGCGAAGGTCGCCGGCTCCGTCGATGCGCGCGGCCTCGACGACCTCGGGCTCGATCTGTCCGATGGCGGCGTAATAAAGGACGAAGACCACCCCGGTGGACTGCCAGATCTGGATGGAGATCACGATGAGGAGCGCGAAGGCGCCGTTGGCGAGCCACGTCTGCTGCAGGGCCGCTAGACCCACCGCGCTCAGCAACTCGTTGAGTGCCCCGTCGGGGGCGTAGATCTGGCGGAAGACCGGGGCGACGGTCGCGGTGGCCAGGACTACGGGGATGAAGATGAGGACCTTGTAAATACTGCGCAGCCACAGCCGGGAGTGCAGCAGGGAGGCGAAGACGATCCCGAGGGCCACCTGGACGGTGAAGGTCAGGACGAAGAACACCACGGTGTTGCGCAGGGCGCCCCAGAAGACCGGGTCGCCCAGCATCCGCGCGAAGTTCTCGGCGCCCACCTGACGCTGCAGTGGGCTCGCTCCGTCCCAGTCCAGGGTGGAGATGTAGCCGGTGTAACCGATGCAGTAGTACAGCAGCCCGACCGAGAACACCAGGGCCGGTGCGATCCAGGGCAGCCCTGCGGGTCGGTGGACCCGACCCCCTCGGGTGGACGGCCCGGTTACCTGAGGGGTGATGTCCTCACGCACTGCGGTGGACATGAATCCTCCTTGCGCTCGGCGCTCGCCTTCCCGCGCTCACCGGCCGGCCTCGGCGACCTTCTGGACGTTCGCGGCGGCCTCGGCGGGGTCGGTGTCGGTGTTCACCATGGCCTGGCTGGCGTCGATGATGGCCTGGTTCAGCTCCGCGGAGATGCCCAGGGAGCGGGCGTCGCTGGCGTTACCGAGCTGCTCGCTGACCTTCTGCAGCTCGGGCAGCTGCACCTCGGGGTTGACCAGCTCGATCTTGTCGAACTCAGGGGTGACGCCGTTCAGCGTGGGGAAGGCGTCCATGTTGTTGGCCACCACCTGCTGGCCCTCGGCGGTGTGGCCCAGCCACAAGGCAAAGGTAATGGCGGCGTTGCGGTTCTTGGACTTGGCGTTGACCGCCTGCCCGGCGTCGGGGTCGGCGAACATGGTGGAGGGGTTGCCCTTACCGGCGACGTCGGGGAAGGGCACCGGCACGATAGTGATCTTGGGGGTGTCGGCGGGGACCCCGGCACCGTCCAGAGCGGCACTGAGGCTGTTGACGGTGGCGTACTGCTGGTACCAGGTGCCCATCTGCACCATCGGCACCTGCCCGGTCAGGAAGGCGTTGTTGACGTCGGGGTACTGCTGGATCCCGACCGCACCCTCGTCCAGCACGCCGTTGGTGGACAGGGTCTGCAAGATGCCGAGAGCCTCTACCAGGGCGGGGTCGCTCCAGTCGCGCTCACCGTTGACGGCCTCCTGGAATGCTCCCGGCTCGACGCTGTCGGCGATGGAGTGGACCGTGTCGACGATGAAGCCGGAAGTACCGGCCAGGCCTTCGCGGAAGCATCCCAGCCCCTGGGCGCGGAAGGTCTGGCAGACGCTGACCCACTCCTGCATCGTGGTGGGGGGCTGCAGGCCGTACTGGTCGAAGACGTCCTTGTTGATCCACATGATGCCTGCGCCGACCTTGGCCCACTCGGCGGCGACCAGGCGGTCATCGACGGTGAAGGCCTTGACCCCACCGTCGTAGACCTTGCTCTGCCAGTCCTCGCCCAGCAGCTCGACCATGTCGGGGGTCAGGTCGTAGGCGTAGGGGGCAAAGGCCTCGGCGGAGAAGGCGCCGCTGGCGTTGACGGTGAAGACGTCGGGGCCGTCGTCGGAGGCCAGTGCGGGCTTGAGCACCGCGGCGTAGTTGTCGGTGGGGACCTTCTTGTACACGACCTTGATGTCGGGGTACTGCTCGTTGAAGGCTGCGATCTCTCGTTCGGCGAGGTCGTTGTCGGGGGTCCAGCTCCACCAGTTGACGGTGCCGGCGGTGGCCGAGCCGCCGTCGCCGCTGCCTGCATCCGAGCCGCAGCCGGCGAGGGCGGTGGTGAGCAGGACGGCACTGGCAACGGCGCTGACGGCGGGGCCCCTGAGCTTTGAAAACAGCATTGTTTTCCTTGTCCGTGAGAGGTGGACGGTGTGACGGGGGCCTCATCGCTGAGCCCGTGTCGCGGTGAGCGTAGGCGCACCATCCATGAGTAAGCAATAGTTGGGAAAGAAAGTTTCCCCTCAATGCCGCAGCCAAGGGTGGGCACCCGGACCCGTGGCGGCCCGCCGACGGCCGCCTACCAGCGTCTGCCGGCGCCCCCGACCGCTGCCGGGCGACCCTTGGTCTCAGGTGGCGCCCAGGAGCAGCCGAGCGCTTAACCCGCATCGAGTCCGTGGGTGGCCGCACCCAGTGGTCACGAACTGCTGACGACAACGGCGCCCGGTCTGTCACGACGGGGGCCTGCACATGGATCCGGTCTGCCCTCGTCTGCGGCCACTGCAGAACCTCACCGAGCCAACGACAACAAGGCCCTACTAGGTTCAGAAAGTGCCGAGACGGTGACCTGGGTCTAGTACGTCGATGGTCTAGGCCACGACCGCTGAGCGGTGGGGGGTGAGGTGGCGGTGCAGCACCACGGATGCGGCCCCCAGCGCTGCCGTCTCAGGACCCGTCGCGGCCAGCCGGATGGTGATCGGATGGACGTCGCGCATGAAGGCCGTAGTGCGCAGACGGTCCTGCAGGGCGCACAGGTAGGCCTCGGCCACACCGGCGAACCCCGAGCCGGCCAGGACGACCAAGTCCAGGTCCAAAGTGTTGACCAGGTTTCCCACGGCCACGGCGAAGTGGCTCACCGCCTGGTCCAGCAGGCTCGTGGCCTCCCGGTCCCCGTCGGCGGCCCGCTCGGCGAAGCGGCGGTAGAGCTCGCTGAAACCGGGCTCGAGGCCCGGGCGGTCGGCGGCCAGGGAGGCCCGCAGGCGCGGCAGGCCAAGGGCCTCGCGCACGATGGCGCGGGGGCTGGCAACCGTCTCCAGACAGCCGCGCGACCCGCACCAGCACGGCAGCCCGGCGGGGTCGACCACAGTGTGGCCGATCTCGCCGGCATTGCCCGAGGCACCTCGGTAGATAGCTCCGTTGACCACGATGCCGGCGCCGATGCCGTAGGACATGTATACCGTCACGAAGTCCCTGGTGGCCTCCGAGCTGGCCCAGTACTCCCCCAGTGCCGCGCAGTCGGCATCGTTCTCTCGCAGGACGGTCAGGCCCGTCAGGGCCGAAAGCTCCTCAGCGACCGGGATGGGGTCCCACTCATCCTGCAGTGCCGCCGCCGTGGTCCATCCCAGCGCCGAGCCTCGTCGGGCTCCTGGTGCGGCCACGCCCAGGCCGATGACGGAGGACCGGTCCACCCGCTGGCTGCTCAGCAGCACCTCGATGTCCCCGGCGAGGCGGCGCAGGGCCACCAGCGGCTCGTCCTGCCCTGTACCGCGCACCTCGCTGCGTGCGACCTCGGCACCGTCTGCGCCGCAGAGCACGATCACGCAGCGGCTCACGTCGAGAGTGACCCCCAGGGCATGGACCCCACCACCGGCCAGCCGCAGCAGCACAGCCCTCTTGCCACCGGTGGAGTCGGCGTAGCCGGCCCGTTCGACCAGGCCCGCACCCAGCAGCTCCTTGGTGATCTTGGAGATGGTCGCCTCGGTCAGAGCGGAGCGGCGGGCCAGCTCGACCCGGCTGATCGTTCTGGCGGACCGGATGAGGTCCAGGACGGCGCTGCGGGTCTCTGCAGAGGACCGGCCGCGCAGGGTGCGCGGCTGGGCGCTCGGGCTGCCCTTGGTGGTGCTCATCAGTGTCTCCGCCAGCGAAGTGGTCATGGCCGGGCCGCTAAACAACGACGTCGGAATGTATCCGAGCACTCAAGCCACCTGCACAGCCGCAACCATGGAGAGGTAACCGATGACGATCCACACTCTTCCGGTCCCCCGCCCGCTGCCGACCGGGCCCATCCTGGGGTGGGGTGTTCTGGCGCCTGGCGGGATCGCCGGTCACTTCGTCAGTGCCTTGCATGCGCGCTCCCCCCAGCGCGTGGTGGCCGTGGCCTCGCGGTCTGCTCAGCGAGCAGCGCACTTCGCCGCAGACCACGCCATCGAGCACTCCTATGGCTCAGCCCAGCAGCTGCTAGAGGACCCTGCGGTCTCAGTCGTCTACATCGCAGCCCCGCACCAGGCGCATGCACCGCTGGCACGTGCAGCCATCGCCGCCGGCAAGCACGTGCTGGTGGAGAAGCCGTTCGCGACGAGCGCCGCCGAAGCTCGGCAGGTCGCCGATGAGGCGCGAGCAGCCGGGGTCCTGGCGATGGAGGCGATGTGGACGCGCTACCTGCCCCAGCTCGACGTCGTGCGCCAGCTGCTGGATGAGGGGGCGGCCGGCCGGATCGACCTGGTCAGTGCTGACTTTGGCTTCCAGCTGCCTTACGACCCCACCAGCCGCATGTACGACCCGGCGCAGGCGGGTGGGGCTCTGCTGGATGCGGGCATCTACCCGCTGTCCCTGATCTCCTCAGTGCTGGGGGCGCCCTCGCGGGTCGTGGCTGCAGGGGCTCTGGCGCCCAGTGGTGTGGAGTACAAGGCCTCCGTGCTCATGACCTACGCCGGCAGCGACGCCCATGGGATTGCGACCACCTCCACGCAGGCCGCCTACCCCAACACCGCCGTCATCAGCGGGTCGACGGGACGCATCGAGCTGCTCTCGCCGTTCCTGGCGCCCAGCGGCGTCCGTTTCACTCCAGGCGGCTGGGGCTCGGGCGCGCAGGGGCTGGAGTGGCTCGACCAGCGCTACCCCTCGCTGTACGACTCGATGCACTACGAAGCCGATGCGCTGGCCGCCTACGTGGGCCAGGGACGTACCGAGTCACCGCTGCACCCAATGGAGGAGACGGTGAGCATCCTGGCCACGATCGAGCAGGTGCGCCAGCAGCTAGGAGTCACCGTCTGAGGGACGGCACTGGCGCTGCTCATCGAGGGTGTTGGTCAGCGAGACCGCTTTCTTACCTCAGTATTGCTAAGTGGTCTCCACCTTCCTACCCTTGGGACAGCTCCTCGCGGCCTGCCACTCATGCCTGCTGCCACCACTTAAGGAGACCCACCCGTGACTCACCCCCTCTCCCCACGTCGGCCCTCGTGGGGCCTTGACGCCACCTCTGCACCCAGCCGATGTGGTGGCTGAGGTGGACGGCGCACCCATCACCCCGCACTCCCCCGGCTGGTTCCGCCAGCTCGGTTCCACCGGGCTTCGCGTCTCAGCGGTGGCACTGGGAGGTGGCCCGCTGGGAGGGATGCCTGACCTGTTCGGCTACGACGTCCCCCGCGAGCAAGGTGTCGACCTCGTGATGGCGACCTTGGACAGCCCCATTCGCGTCATCGACACCGCCAACGGGTACTCCGCTGGTCGTAGCGAAGAGCGCATCGGGGCAGCGCTGGGCCAGGTAGACAGGCACCAGCCCGACATGCTCGTGATGACCAAGGTGGACGCCAAGGACGGTGACTACTCAGGACGACGCATCTACGAGTCCATCCGCGAGAGCCGGGACCGCCTAGACCAGGAACAGTTGCCCTTCGTCTACCTCCACGACCCCGAGTTCCACCCAGAGGCGGGCTTTGAGTTACCCGGCGGCGCCGTCGAAGCCCTGGTGCAGCTGCGCGAACAAGGCATCGTCAAGCATCTCGGCGTTGCTGGCGGGCACACCCCCACGCTGCACAGGATGCTCGACCTCGGTGTCTTCGAGGCCGTCCTGACCCACTCCCGCCTGACGCTGCTGGACCGCGGCGCCGAGGAACTCCTCGACCGGGCTCGCAGCGAGGGGCTGGGGACGGTCAACGCCGCGGTCCTCGGTGGAGGCCTGCTCGCCAAGCGCTCAGCCAAGCCGCTGTACGGCTTCCGGCCGGCACGCCCAGAGGTGCTTGAAGCCGCTCGGGCGCTGCACGACCTGGCAGAGGAGCTGGGCGTGGTACTGGCTGACGCAGCTGTGCAGCTGTCGCTGCGCGACCCTCGCATCGAGATGACCGTCGTGGGGATGTCGAGGGCGGAAAGGCTGGCTCCACTGCTCGCCTCTCTGTCTACGCCCATCCCACAAGCCTTCTGGGACCGCGCCGCTGACCTGCTGCCAAAGCCCGGCGTCTGGCTGGATGCTTCATAAGAGCAGGCCAACCGGTCTTCGGGGTCAGTAGGCGTCTCCTGGTCACGTCGCACAGCGCGTAAGGGGGTAGACCTTCTCGGCGAGCGTGTTCACCGCAGCATCGTCGACCTTGTACCTACGTTGCTGTTCCGGCCGGGGTGGAGATGACCAGCGATCTAGGGCATATGGCTGTCGTGCCAGGCGCTCGTCCTGTCCTGCTGTGTCCATCTGGCATGGCCTCCGCCTTGAGGCTGCGTGCTCGGGGTGGGGACAGCGTTGAACCAGCGCACCGATGAGCTCCTGGGCGCGCCAGTGGGCGCGGCCTTCTTCGTCCTGGCCGACCGCCACGGCCTGGGCCCAGAGCACCTGGCTTAGCCGGGCACCGCATCGATGCTGGTCACTGGGGCGATCGCCTGGCTGAACCCCTGGTGCGGGACCGCCGCCGCTGAGCGCGCCGAGGCGCTGCGGGTAGCCCCGCGCCACCGGTCCCTGGTCGTCGATGTCCTGGCTGACCCGCGCAACGCGTGGTGGTCAGCGCCGCTGGACCGCGGCGCCCAGCTGCTCCTGCTCGACCAGGACGCCCTGGCCGTTACCCCCGCCCCGGACCCGATGCAGATACCTGCCCTTGCCCACGGTGGCGGCAGCAAGGACGGCGCACAGGCGGACGACCTGGACGGTGACGGTGATGAGGAAGGTGGTGGGAGCGACTGGTGGCAGGTGTACGCCCAGCGCCCCAACCACCAGATCATGACCACCACCGAGGTCGTGCCCGCCCACACCGCGGCCTCGGTACGCAGCGGGGCCCACGCCGAGCTGGCCGGTGGGGTCAGCGACTGGGACCCCACCTACCCCGTCCAGGTTCAGCGCCTGTAGGTCAGCGCCACCGCGCGGGTGGCTGAGGTACATAACCGCCGACCACTGGCACCACCTGGCCACCACCTACGGGAACCAGGCAGCTGCCTCCAATGAGGGCCTGTGGCAGTCCGCGGGCATCGACAAGGGACCCGCGCCGGTGTGGGCCCGGCTGGCCGAGGACTTCGACGCGGTGCATGTCAGCCTGGCGAGACTGATGAGTGGGCTGTACGTGCCGGTGAGCTCAACAGGGGTCAGGACGACGACGTTGTGGGCGTGGTACTTCGAGGGCACGTGGTGGATGCGCTCAGCCTTCACCGCCGTGCAGGACCTGCCGCCCCTGCTGGGTCCTCCCGAGGACGAGCGCCTGTAGCTGGCCGGCGGGGCCACGAAGCAGACACCGCGCTCATGCAGCGGGCCGTTGTGCGACAGACGCGGGTCGTGCTGCGGAGGGACGTCACCACCTGCATGGTCGTCCATGCTGGGCTCATGGTCACCGGACTGTCCCAGCGCTGCTGGCGCGCGTGGTGGGAAAAGCTCACCCCCACCGAGCGCACCTGGTGGCACACCCACGCCCAGCGCCCCTTCCTCACCCCTGAGCAGGCACAGCTGCTGCGCACCGAAGGCCTGCCCCTAGTGGCCATTCCCGGCCAGGACCAGCACGGTGAGCAGGTGCTCCTCCCGGTGGACCTGGCTGACCTCCTCGAGCATGACGCTGACCCCCACTAGGACAGCTCGCTGCACCACCGAGGCCCGTCGCAGGGACGCAACGACGACGGCCGTGCGGCGGCGTGAGGCGCAGTGCGGCCGGGACGGGTGGGACTGGGCCAGGCTGGGATCGCGCCGGCTGGGCTGGCTGCGGATCAGCCCACCCAGCCGGTGCCTGACACCCAGCGCACCCCTGCCCCACCCATGCCCCTCAACGGGGACCGGCCTGACATCAGCGAGGTGCGCATCACCAGTCCGCAGCCGCAGCCCACCGGGCATCGACCCGACCAGAGATCCGACGAAAGACCCGACCAAAGCTTTGGACCATGCCCCGAGCAAGCACCCGGGCGCAGGCCGTGGTGGCTGCTCGGTATCAGCGCCACGACCGCGGCCCGGGAGGCGGTGGCGTGCGCGGTGGTGTCGCTGGTGTGCATCGCGCTGGGTAGCGCCGGGGTCGGTGGCTGGGCCTGGGTGGGCGCGGTGCTGCTGAGCCTGACCGCGGTGGTGCACTACCGCAGCTGGCGGTACCTGTCGCGCGGCGGGCCTAGGTGAGGGCGCGGGCCGCGCTGGTGCAGCGGCAACCACCGAACGAGTGATCTTGGTTGTGCTCACCGCTACGGGTGCGCGCGCGAGCCCATGCTTGCGGTGTGCTGGACCCGCGTGATCTCACCGAGCGGCAGCGTCGCGCCTGGGACACCGAGACAGCACGGCTGCAGAGGGTGTCCGAGCGCCTGCACCGGGCGGTCTTTCGTCCCGGGCCACCAGAGCGGCCCTGGTGGGACGAGGCCACCTCGAAGCCGCTGGATGACCTGGCCTGGGCGTGGCACGTGGCGTGAGCCGCCAGGCCACCCCCACAAGAACCCCCACGAGCACCGCCACAACGGACCGCCGCACAGGACCGCTGCGCAGGACCGCCACAACGGACCTAGTCAGAGCCCTGCGCCCCGGGCGCTTCCTCGGTGGGGTCCGCCTCGGGCTCCTGCCAGCGCGCCAGGGACGACGGCAGCGGCAGGCCGTACTTCTCACACAGGAATCGCGTCCGGCAGAACCGCCGCGCGTCCTTGGCCACCTGCGTCAGCACCGCCGCACTGCCACCAGCACTGACCGCCATCCCCACCAGCGGCACGAGCTTGCTGACCTCGCTCACCGAGACAGTGGCGCCCTTGGGGCCTAGCTGCTCAGCGGCGGTCTTCATTGCCGCCCGCAGCCGGTGGTCGCTCAAGAGCTTCTCCGACCACTTCTGGCGCCCGCCGATGGCCCAGTAGGCCTGCGCAGCATCCCGCATCGGGACCGCCTTGCCGGCCTGCTCCACGAGAGAGCGCCGCAGCAGGTGGGCGATGAAGGCCCGCTCGGAGTCCGCGGCGTCGTCGAAGCCATAGCCGTAGGCGATGCGGGTGGCGACCGACGCACTCAGAGCCTGCACCAGCAGCAGGTCCATCGGGACCGCGGCCGCCGGACCGAAGGGGACCAGGGACAGTGCCCCCATCGCGGCGCCCTCGGCGGCGCCGACGGCTCCGGCCTTAACGGTCAGGACGTGGTTGAGGGAGTCAGCGACCTGCAGGTCGACCTGGTGCAGGTCAAGGAAGCTGGTCACCTCCAGGCCGCGGTCGGTGATGAGGCGCTGCACGGCGGCGGGGTTGTTCAGGTCCAGCATCCACTCGTTGGCGACCTCCACCAGGTGGGTGACCTGGGACAGCAACGACGTCGCGACGCGGCCGGCAACGCTCTCCGCGACGGTGCCCGCAAGGTCGGCCACCGGCGCAGGCACGACGACAGGCACCGCCTTGGCCACCGCTGAGGCGGCGCGCTGGGTGCGGTGGGCGAGCCGGGCGCCGATCTCGCGTGCAGGCTTGCGGCGGCTGCGACGCTGGTCCCAGTGGGCCTGTAGTGCCAGCCACTCACGGCGCTCGTACGCGCTCATGCGCGCCAGTCCGGTGTCGGTGGACGCCACGACCTGCTGGCTCTCGCTCGTCGGTGCGTCGTTCATGAGATCCCCCACCTCATCCCTGCGGCTGCCTGCACCAGAGGTATGCCAGAGGGCGCACACCGCCGCTGGCGTTCTGGACGAGTGTGAGGAACTGGCTGGGGTTGTCGTGGTGAGCAGGGCCAGATCACGCAGTACCTCCGCCGTGGCGACAACCACCACGACCCAGTACTTGGACGACATCGACGACATCGACGAGGAGGTGCGCACCGTGGCCTTCTCGGTGGACGGCGCCCACTACGAGATCGACCTGTCAGCTGAGAACCACGCCAAGCTCACCGAATTATTGGCGGTCTTCGTCGGCCATACCCGCAAGACCCCCTCCCCCGCCACAGGCAAGCGCGGCAAGGCCACTTGAGGAACCCGCGGCGCCGCAGGTGGCAGCTCCGCCTGAGTCCTTGCGACCGGGAAGAGGATGACCTGTGCCCACCAGGCCCCGGTCCAGCCGTCCCGGGCCGGCTGAGGCGTCTCACCGCTCCACGGGTGCCCCGTGCGTCATTGCTGCTGGCGTCCTGGGCCGGGCTGCTGCTATGCCCGGGCGCGATGGTCGTCCGCTCGTCTCGGCCGTAGCGCTCAGCGCAGCGGCGAGGTCGCGGGTGCTGGGCATACCCTGCTGAGCAACGGCGACTGCGCTGGTGGGGGCGGGGGCCGGCGGTCCGCCGACTGCGGTGGCGGTCTCGCGCAGCTCGGCGGCGTGCTCGGCGCCCTCGGTCAGCCCGCGCACCAGGGGCGGCACGGTCACGGTGGGCCCGGAGAACTTCCAGTCGTAGGGCTGCGCGGCCGACCAGGCGCCCTCGGAGGGCACCACCCACAGCCCGCCGTCGAGGTGGCGACGGGCGACGACGTCGAGGACCTCAGTCAGGCCCGCGGCGGCCAGGGCGACCTCGCGGGCGGTGGCCAGGTCCCGGCCCGGGGTGGCTCCTACCGGTGTCGCGGGGTGGGAGGTGAGCCAGCGGGCGACCTCGGTGGCCTGCGCCAGGGGCAGGGGGTCGCTGGGGTTGACCGTCTCGGTGCGCCGCGGGGTGGCCGAGACCGCTGTCAGGTGCGTTCCGTGCTCGTGTAGGGCCGCGGCGAGCTCGGGGGCCCACTCTCTTCCGCGGTGGGGGGCGGCGGCTTCGGCGAGCACCGCGGCGTGTAGCGCGGCCCGGGCGGTGAAGCCGGTGACCATCTGCAGGTGCCCGGGGCTGACGTGCCGGACGGCGAGGAGCTGGTCGGCGACGTTGCGCAGGGCTGGGGCGACCTCGGTGACGTCCCGCACCGTCAGCAGCTGACGGGTAGGGGGCTGGCGCAGGTCGGCGACGTCCGGCAGGGGGCCGGCGGCGGCCAGCGCGCGGGCCGCGGCCGCTGCGGTGCCCAGCCCTGAGCCGGCGGCCTGGCGCAGCTGCTCGGCGAGTTCTGGGCGCTCGGCATGCTGGGCTGAGGCGGCCAGGTGGCGGTCCAGGGTGTTGACGGCCTGGGCGAGGGCGGCGACGTGGTCCAGGGCGCTCCAGGCGTGGTCGCCGCGGGGCCGGCTGCCGGGTAGGGCGGCTCGCCAGTGGTGCTCTGCGAGGGAGGCGTGGACGGCGACGCGCTTCCACAGCTTGCCTGTGGCGTCGGTGCTTGAGCGGGCGGTGATGACGGACAGCGGCAGCTGCGGGTGGGGGCGGGGCTGGCGGTGGATGAGCTGTCCGAGGGCGCGCAGCGGGTGCTCGACGAGGCCCTCCAGGGTCGGCGCCGCGGACCCCGATCCGAGTCCGGTGAGGTCGAGGTGGATGGTGCGCGCCAGGTCCAGCACGGCGCGGCGCCCGGTGAGGGCGGCGTCGAGGTCCGCGGCCGTGACGTGGCCGTCGCGGGCGAGCAGGCGCGCCAGGTGTCGGGCGGTGGCCTCGGTCTCCTCGCGCCAGCTCATCGGATGCGCCCGTCGAGCTCGGCGGCGTGCTCACCCGCCTCGAGGCGGGTGAGGAGCTCGTGCAGCAGGTGCGCGCCGTGGCCGGCGCGCAAGGCTTCGTCGAGGTCCTCGCCGTCGTCGGCGACGGCCACGAGCTCGGTGATGGCCTCGGTGACCGCGGCGCGGATGCCGGATAGGTCGCTGGGGCCGGTGGTCGGGTAGGTCAGTGGCGGCAGAGGTGGGGTGACATCGGCCAGGCGCAGGATCGCCTCCGAGCTGGACAGGACGGCGTCGACGTCGCCGTTGCCCACCAGGACGGCGGCGAGGTGGGCGCTGGCACGCTCGATGCCGGGGTGGGTGGTGCTGGTGGGCACCGCGGTGGAGGTCGTGGGCTGCTGCGTGCTCATGGAGGCCATGGTGATGACACTTCTCCGTCAGTGTGGATCACCTGTGGATAACTACAAGAGCTGTAGTTGAATCGACCCCGGGCACCGATGCTTCAGCGATGCATGGTGGGCAAGAGCAACAGAACTGAGTCCGAGCGACCAAGCCGGTGGGAGCCCGGGTGCTGAACCAATCAACCGTCGTTCTGCAGGCCCCGTCAGGCGTCTTGCCGGAGGCCGCGAGGAGGCGACGCCTTAGGGCGGGATGCCGCTAGGCCCCTCGTTCCGGCACCGGTCACCACCCCCGCAGTAGGCCAAGTCCTCGCAGGCGCTCACCGTCGGGTCGAGCGCGTCCGCAGCCCATTCAGGGTCTCGTGCGTGAGCGCATGCGCGCGACGGGCACAGCGTCACCGCATGTCCCGTTCGGCGCGGTGAACTGAGCGGGACGCAGGGACCGCTGGTACCTCCTACATGCCTGCCCCGTGCCTCATCAGTACAGGTGGACCACGACGTCGAGCCCGTGGTCCCGCAAGTTGGTCCAGTGCCGGTCACCGGTCAGGACGGGCAGTCCGGTTTCGCGGGCGTAGCCCAGCACGCTGACGTCGGCCAGGGACAGGTTGCCCGCCTTGGCGCCCGCGGCCTTGGCAGAGGTGCGGGCGGCCCTATCGATGGCGCGCAGGGCCGGGAAGTGCCGGGCGGCGGCTGCGGGCAGGTCGACCAGCTCGACGCCGTAGGCGCGCAGCACGGGTTCGACCTGCGTCGGCGCGAGTCCGGACTTCTCGTAGACCTTGTAGAAGACCTCCCCGAGGTTGACCGAGAGCAGGACGCTGCCGGGTAGGCAGTCCAGCAGCTCTGTGGTGCGGGGGTCGCGCTGCAGGACGGCCAGGACGAAGGAGGCGTCCACCACCAGCGGAGCACGAGGTCCCGCGAACTCCTGCCCCTTAGAAGGGGCAGGAAGAGCCGGGACGGGGTCGTTCCCCTGCTGCTGTTCGGGGACGCCGGTGCGCGGCGATGCCGCCGGTGCACCCGGTCCCGGGACTAGCCCTGGCACCGGCCCTGAGGTGGGGTCGTTGCTCATGCCGGTCCGTCGCCGTTCACCTCGGCGCGGGCCGACGCACCGCCCGGGTCCCGGGGTAAGCCACCGGCTGAGTCGTCAACTGGGCTGCCAGCTGGGTCGTCGTCGTCGGCCTCGGCGAGGGCTTCAGCGGCCCGCTCCGCCAGGAGCTCTTCGGCCATCGAGCCTGCCGGTTCCTGGGCGGGGTCGCGGCCTTCGGCAGTGGCGTCGGAGGTGGCGCGGGCGGCGATGCCGGCGGCAATGGCGTCCTGGAGCTGTTCGAGCAGGAGTTGGGGGGACTCCAGGACGATGCGGCCGCGTTCGTCGACGTGGGCGACCAGTGCCGAGCCGGGTGGGATGCCGGCGGCGGTGAGGATGTCGCGGGGGATGGTGGTGCGGCGCAGGCGATCGACCTGCAGGGATCCGCGCGCCAACTCTGTCATGTGTGGATGTTAGTCCTAGGTGTGGATGAGAGCCAGCATCTAGGACGCGGAGACCGGTGTGGTGAGACCCTCCGACCACGTGTCGGATAGGGAGGGATAATGGCTGAAATCCCGCCTTATAGCGCCAACCTTGCCCGGGACGTCGGAGGCGGCACCTACCGTCGGGGCGTGGCCTTCCCCACCCCCCTCGACGTCGACAGCCACAGCGACGGTGCCGCCGCCGCCGGCCCAGCCGACCCCGACGGCTCTGTCGGCATTGCCAATGTTGTGGGTCCGGGCGAGCGCGACCTCAAGTTCGCCAATCCTCGCGTCGTCGACCTCGAGTCCGCCGAGGAGCGCGACCACCTCGGTGATGATGTCGACGACTGCGGTGTCGACGGCGTCCTCCTCGACGCAGCGACCGGGGCACAGCTGCAGCTCGCCTCGGCTGGGGTCCTACCGGAGCTGGCCGGACTGCCCGAGCGCGAGGCGGCCTACGCCCGCGCCGCCCGGGCGACGAACACCCTGCGCGGGTACCGCTCGGACTGGGCCGACTTCACCACTTGGTGCACCACCCACGACGCCGACCCGATGCCCGCGACCCCGGCGGCGCTGACCAGCTACCTGGTCGCCCTGGCCGAAGCCGGCGCCAAGGTCGGAACCCTCTCCCGGCGGCTGTCCTCGATCAAGTTCGCCCACGCGAGTGCCGGGCACCCAGACCCCGCCACCCATCCCCGCGTCATGGCCGTGTGGGAGGGCATCCGCCGCGTCCACGGCGCACCCCCGGAGCAGGCGGCCCCGCTGATGCCGCCGCTGCTGTTCGACGTCCTCGCCGCCTGCCCAGTCACCCGTACTTGGCCGGCCGTCACCGCGACGGGGCAGCGCCGCAGGTTAGCACCCCGAGCTGATGAGCCAGACCTGACCGGGGCCCGCGACCGCGCCCTGCTGCTGGTCGGGTTCGTGGGCGCGCTGCGCCGCAGTGAGCTCGCAGCGCTGGACCTCGCCGATGTCGCCGAGCACCCCAACGGCCTGGTGCTGTCCCTGCCGCGCTCGAAGACCAACCAGACCGGCGAGCACGCCGAGCTCGTCGTCCTGCCGCGGGCTGGCAACCCCGACCGCTGCCCCGTGGCAGCGCTTCAGCACTGGCTGGAGCTCGCCGGCATCACCGAGGGCCCGGTATTCCGCGGAGTCACCAAGGCCAACCGCGCCGGTGACCGGCGCATGCACCCAGAATCGGTCACCACTCTGATCAAGGGCGCCCTGGCCCGCGCCGGGGCACCGACCACCGGCTACAGCGGGCACTCGCTGCGGGCGGGGTTCGTCACCTACGCCCACCTGCGGGGCTCCAGCGACCGGGCGATCGCCCACCAGACCCGGCACCGCTCGATGGCCTCCCTCGGGGGGTACGTGCGCATCTCCCACGCCTGGACCGACAACGCCGCTACGTCGTTGGGTCTGTAGGCGATGCCCCCTCCCCCAGGCACCTCACCCCGGGTGCCGTCCTATCCCGTCTCCGACGACGCGTACTTCAGTCATCTGGGGGACGTTTCACACCCTGAAACTCCAGCGTGGGAGAAGCGCCTCGACAACGCCGTTCACCGACTTTGGCGCCTGAAGGGCTTTCGCATTCTGCGCCCCCTGTTGCTTGTCGTCATGAATTTCTCTGCCATGCGTCACCATCTGAGGTGGCAGCAGGGGCCGAGAGACCTGCTGGAGAACCGGTATCACGGTCTCCCCGCCGACGAACTCATCTCCATGCCAGCCCTGTGGCTCACCGAGGTTTTCTTACCAGCAGACGCACAAGCCCTCGCCCGCGCCCTCCCGAAGCAGTCTTTGTCCAGCGGTAGTGTCGACCCGAAGTCGTGGCTGGCCGGCGTGCGAGGGTCCGACTCCCCGGGTGCTTGGACGCGGATTTCGGAGTACTACGGGAACGGCGATACCGGTTTCTTCCCTGGCAACGAGAAGGCGAAAGATCTGCCCGCCGCCTTCTCGAACGTCTCAATCTACCTCGTATCCGTTTCCCCTAGCATCACCGCACTCGTCGCACGAATGCGGTGTACCGAGGACCACGCGAAGACCTTCGACAAGGTGCTCCGCCAACACCGATCCACCAAGGTCAAGAAGACGAGATACGGGTACTCGAACTACCCGCCGCAACGGGTGAGAGAACAGGCAGTCGCGGACTGGCTGGAGCAGTCCGCGACCCAGGGGCAACAATGGCTACAACAGCGCTATCAAGGCGTGTTCAGCAGAACGAAGAGCGGGTGGCCCGCTGTGTACTTCATCATTAGCCGACGGACCAGCTTCTCGCCCGCCACCTTGGTCGACCGCTTCCGCTTTCCTCATCGCTGGATGGACCTGCTTCGCATCGACCCCCACGGCGCGATGACCTTCGCTCGACACCCGGCTCTGGTCGCCTTCTTCGACCGGTGGCCAAGGGAGAAGAGGACCCGGCGGGACTCTCTGATGGTGGCGACAGACGCTCAGACGTTCTTCGCTGACGCCGAAGAGGCGCGCGGTCGCGAGGTGACGGCCACCTTGCGCTCGGCGACACACCTCGTCGCCGACCAGATGTGGCCGCTGGCCAGCCAGTTGGCCGTGGGCTCGTGGCTGCGGACGACCCGCGACAGGGCTGGGGAGCTGCGTGATGCTGCTGCACGCATGGCGGCCTCGCGCATGACTGGTCGACGAGTCGACAAGATGCGCGCCCAGCTCCTCAGGCAGGGACTGGACATCGAGCTCATCGCGGACGAGCTGCGCCGCTCGATGACATCGGGCATCTATGCCTTCGGCCTCGAAGGCATGACCGGGTACGACCGAGCCGGTTCACCTCAGCCGCACCAACCCGACACGCTTTTTCGCGACATGCACCTGTCACTGATCGACAACCTCGACCACCGCTACGCTGCGGTAAAAAGGCTGCTTGTTGCGGATGCTCAGCTAGCGGTGGCAGGCGCGGGACTGCGCCTGCAGACCGCCTCTTTCTGGATAGCCTTCATATCTCTCCTTGTAGCCCTAGTTGCCGCCGCGGCCGCCATGGCCGCGTTCTTTCCCCAAGAAACCCGTGACCTCCTTGGACGCCTCTGGCAGAGGTAACCCAGCAGGCTGGCGCCCTTCAACGACGGAGGTCGAGGAGCGTCCAGACAAGTACGGGCACCGGCAGCAGGAGCAGCCATGGGCTCGATCCCTGCAGCAGCACGCCGACGAGGACGAGAAGCAGGGCCAGCACCGAGAGCGCCAAGAGAATGGCGTTCCAGACGATGCGGGAAGGTCCCGATTGATGCGGTTGACTAGGACGTTGAGATCGACGACGTCTCACCATCGTCATCGCCGCCCCCTCGCCGCTGGGAGAGCACCTTGACAATCGCCCAGTCACGGTGGCTCCGCCCGTTCTTGACGCGTGCAGTTTCCCGCACCTGAAGCCTCAGGATGTCGTTCTTTCGAAGGGCTCTACCGTCATCGAGCGCCTGCTGGAACGCCTCGTCTTCCATGGTTGCGGAGCGTTCGATCCACTTGGTCCCCTGATTGGTGGCGATGCGCCACTTCTGTCCCCGTCGGAAGTCCACGTTCAGCATCTGCGCCTCGATGTCGAGCAGTGTTGTCACGTCATCTGGCTCAGGGTCAACGGCGACGGCGACGCGGTAGTCGGTGCGGTCGAGGACCACATCGGGCGGTGTCTCCAACATCTGGCCGGTGCCTCGTGAGGCTTCAGCTCCCCGCACCTCGAGGGTGTTCACCTCGTCTCCTAGAGGCGCGAGGATCTTGCGCATCGCTCGTTTGGTCGCCTTCTTCTCGTTCAGCTCCCTCCACACCTTCTGAGGGAGCTCGTTGACGCTGTCGTCGTCCCAGACCACCTTGACGTTGCCGTTGTCCAAGTGCTCGAAGTCACGGGGGGCTCCCCCACGCAGGGTTCGAGCTGCGACCTTCATCGCCTGGGTGAGCGCTTCTCCCGCCGTCTCGACAACCGTCTCTCCGATCTTGGCTGCGGCGGCAGATGCAGCGACGCCCACACCGGTGGCCGCCCAGGGGTTGTCGGTGGCGAAGGTGAGGACGGCCTCGACGATGAAAGAGCCCTCACGGGGAGGACGCACCCGCAGCTGCGGCGGTAGACCTGCGCCGTACAGGCCGGCCTTGGCCATGTGGCCGGACAGCTCCACCAAGCCCTGCAGCACCTCAGCCAGGTCAGCGGCGTTCAGGTTGTTGAGCGCATCGGCCTCATCGGAGAAGCGCAGCTGGACGAGACCGTCAAGGAGCTGCTCTTCCTGGCTGCTCGTGGGGGAAGTCATCAGGATCTCCTGCGTCGTTGGAGGCGGCTGGCCACGGCGATCGGTGGAGGGCCCGTCTCCACGCTGAGAGGCATGAACGTTCTACTTGGTTGGCTGAACGAACGAGATGTTCGAAGGGTAGGGCCGTGCACCGACCTCCCCCAGGTCTCGAAGCCCCGAGAGCTCTGTTGACGGCCTAGCGCCCGTAGGAGGTGCGCCGGCGCTGTCCAGAAGAACTGAAGGGGGTGTGTCCGCCGACCTCAACGCAGACACCCCGTCCTGCTAGCGCCAGGGCACCGGGTGCGCCTGAGACTCGCTTCGCGGCGCGAGGCTATGACCGAGCGGTGACACACCACTACCGTGCAGACGGTGAGGTACCGCTGGGCGGTTGCCGTCGTGGTCGTCGGCCTGGCATGTGTTGGCGCCGCTCACCTGTGGGGCGGGCTGGGCGATGCACCCGACGCCAACATCGGCGCCGGCTTGTTCGTCTTGCTCGGCTGGATGGTGACGGCCGGCGGCCTTGTGATGCTGGCGCTGACGCTGCTCCTGGCAGTGAGCCGCCGACGCCGGTAGCCGTGATGACGAGCGCACCCCGGAGGTCCCCTGTCGCGGTGGCTCGGCATCTCCTCGTGGGGGCGGCGCGGCTGAAGACGACACGCCCGCCTGTGACGTCGAGCGTCGCTCAGCGGGCCGGCGCGCGTAGGTCATCCGCGTCCCCCAGGTCAACGGGTTCCGCGCTGGAGGAGGTGGGGACACAGCGACCTCACCGCGGCGGGTCGGTCACCGTCCCGGGGGTACGCGGGTGGCGGCCAACGCGAGGGAGGCACCGCCGTGACAGGCACTCGCAGGGCCTCCCACCCTTCCTCGGGGTTGCCTACCGTCAGGGCAGCCCACCCCTGAGTTCAGCGCCGAGGTCCGCGAGTTCCTCAGCACTCGCCGCGCTCGTCTCAGCCCCGCCCAGGCCGGGCTGCCCGCCTACGGCGGCAACCGCCGCGTCAAGGGCCTGCGCCGTGAAGAGGTCGCCATGCTGGCCGGGGTCTCGGTGTGAGCACCTGAGAACACCGCACCCGGACGGCGGGTGCGCGCTCTACCGCCACGGACGCACCGCGGGTTACGGTGCGCGCCCGCCGGCACCGACGCCAAGGACCCTCATGCCCCGCCCCCTGCTCACCCCAGCGCGTCGCCATGTGCGCCGCCTGCTGGCCACCGCCTGCGCCGCCACCATCGCCACCACCGGCCTGGTCGCTGCGGCGCTGCCCGCCTCCGCGGCCACCGCTTCACCGACGGATCTGCTGCGCCAACTCGTCGTGGAGCCGGAGTCCAACACCCCGGCCTACAACCGGGACCTGTTCGAGCACTGGGTCGACGCCAACCGCGACGGCTGCGACACCCGCCGCGAGGTCCTCAAGCAAGAGTCCACCGTCCCGGTCCGCCAGGGCACCAGCTCGTGCAGCCTGACCGGGCAATGGGTCTCCTACTACGACGGCGCCACCACGACGAACATCGCCGACTTCGAGATCGACCACGCCGTGGCCCTGTCCGAGGCGTGGCGCTCGGGGGCGCGGAACTGGAACGCCGACCAGCGCCGCGCCTTCGCCAACGACCTGGACTTCGCGCCCACCCTGGTAGCGGTGAGCTCGGCCTCCAACCAGGCCAAGGGCGACAAGGACTTCGCCGAGTGGCGCCCCCCGGCCGGCGGCGCGGCGACCTGCCGCTTCGCGAGCGAGCAGGTGCAGGTCAAGTACCGCTGGAACCTCTCGGTCGACGCCGCCGAGCGCGACGCGCTGGCGGCGTTCCTGCCCTCGTGCGGCTCGGGCCAGGTCGAGGTCCCCGCTAGAGCCTCGGTGCCTGCCCCCGGCCAGAACACCGGCGGCGGGAACCAGGGCGGCATTGGCTCAGGCGGTGGCAGCACCAACCTCGGTGACCGCCTCACCGCCGGGCAGTCGATGAACGGCGGCCAGTGGCTCATCGCACCCAACGGCCGCTACGGCCTGGCCTTCCAGGCCGACGGCAACCTGGTCGCCTACGGCCCGAACGACCGCCCGCTGTGGCACGCCGGCACCTACGGCAACCCCGGCGCCCGCTTCACCCTGCAGCCCGATGGCAACGCCGTCATCTACGCCGCCGACGGCCGCGTGCTGTGGCACTCCTACACCTGGGGCAACGGCGGCTCGACGCTGCGGGCGCAGTCCGACGGCAACGTGGTCATCTACCGCGGCAACGGCGCCCCGTCCTGGTACTCCGGGTGGGACACCGGCCAGCGCGCCGGTGCCGGCAGCCGTGGGGTGAACCTACTGGGCCGCTGACCCATCGGGTGACCACGAAAGAGCCTGCGAGCAGACACGTCCCCCTCGTGAGGAGGCGCCACACCGCCTGGCCTGCCAGCGACGGGGCCCTGTACGCATGGACATCGCGAATACCTCTGTATCGCGCGTCCTGGGACGTGTCCGCGCTCCAGAACGAGATGTAGAGCGGCGAGGAGCTCATAACTGCCCTCCGCTTGCCGGCCGCTAGTCCTCCATCCGCAGCCTCAACGGCTCCAGACCCAAGCTGGCGCGCAGCTCGTCCTCGGTGACGCCCTCGATCTGGTCGCGCTGGCGCAGCACTAGGTCGATGCCGATGCGCACCAGCGTCGACTCGGTGATTCGCTCACGGTCGCGGGCCAGGACCCGTTGGCGGGCGGGCAAGCGCATGAGGGCTTTGCGCAGCCCCACTAGCTCCTCGACCTGGGGGTCGGCGACGCTGAAGATTCGGCGGTTGAGCTGGTCCCACCGCGACAACGCGGGCGCCTCCTCCCCCACCCCTGCGCTCCCTGACGGCCGTTCGCCCCGGGCAGGCGTGGAAGGCGCTGGTGCCGCTTGTGAACGTCCAGCAGGCCCTTCAGGGGCGCCCTGGAGGGCCGGCGCCGGCTCGGCCCCAGGCGACGAGGCCACCTCGGTGGTCTCTCGCGCGTCGACAGGCCGTTCTGCGTCGAGGGCAGCGGCCTGCGCGGAAGGTGCCGCAACAGCACTTCTCTCCCCGGCCTCCGGCGCAGTGACCGGCGCGGCAGGCTCCTCGCTGGCTCGGTTGGACCGGATCAGGTTGGCCCCGGTGCGCCGCCGCGGCGGGAGTGACGGCAGCGCCGCACGCTCACGCGAGGCCTCCTCCGGGCTCATCGTGAACCTGCCGGAGCGCTTTCAGCAGCAATGATGCGCTGCAGCGCCTCCCCGGCCAGCGCGTGGAAGTCGTCCGCGAGCCCCAGCGCGCTACGTGAGCGCGGACCGGTCTCATCCACGGTGCCCCTGATCCGCTCCCAGAACTTCGGCCCGGACCGAACGGCCTCATCGAGCTCGTGAGCGAGCTTGCCGTGCCGACGGGCCTCCTGAGCGGGCGCTTCGGCGTGCCGCACGGTGGTCTCGAAGATCAGGCTGGTGTCACCGTTGAGGTTGTCGGCGATGTCCCGGCGAGCGTCGTCGATGACGCGGTGGGCTGCGCGGTTCACCCCGAAGATCACCACACCGAGCAGGTCCAGCTGGGGGTTGACGTCGATGACGGCGTCCAGGCGCAGGCCTACGTCTGCCAGTCCCTTGATGGAGGAGGCGTCGGTCTTGACGGGGATGAGGACCCAGCGGGCCGCCGACAGGGCTGCTTGCTGCAGGGGCGCCTGCCCAGGCGGGCAGTCGATCAGGACGAGGTCGTAGGCGTCGACCAGCGGGTCCAGCAGGCGTGCGAGGGCCTTCTTGGCGTCCTGGGGCTTGGAGCCGGCCTTGGCGATCAGGGCACTGGTTGCGACGTTGAGGTGGTCCCCGCCCACGACCACATCGAGGTTCGGTCTGACGTTCTCGTGGACGGTGAGGGGCCGCGATCCCCCGAAGGACAGGGCGGTGGCCAACGACTCTCCGTCGTCGTCGATGGGGCTGCCGCCGTAGCCGAGGTCTTCGGCGAGGTTGCCCTGGGGGTCGAGGTCGACCAGCAGGACGCGGCTTCCAAGTTGGGAGGCGAGGACTCCCCCGAGGTTGGCAGTGATGGTCGTCTTACCGACCCCGCCTTTGCTGTTGATGACGGCGACGACACGGTCGTGAGCCATGGGGTCTCCAGGAGAAGAAGGAGCGGCTGGGTGCGTGGAGTGGCGTTTTACAGGTCACCTGTTGCGGGCGAACGTACACAGGTTGCCTGCAACAGTGGCGGTGTGATCTGTGACTAGTTGACTGTAACAGTCGACCTGGCGCAGTCGGGGTGCTGCAGTCGACCTGGCGCAGTCGGGGTGCTGCAGTCGACCTGGCGCAGTCGGGGTGCTGCAGTCGACCTGGCGCAGTCGGGG
>Ga0325403_1001053_pt1 | contig 22137 bp, 11 predicted proteins | sample PopdelMetagenome_19_FD_205665 | JGI IMG/M metagenome (GOLD analysis project Ga0325403, IMG submission 205665) | Populus deltoides microbial communities from Bellville, Georgia, United States - Xylem-PdKOR-R4 | ecosystem: Host-associated > Plants > Phyllosphere > Stem > Wood/Secondary xylem... | reverse complement strand
AAATTTTTTTTTGACATTATTACATGTAAAAATATTAAAAAAAATTATTTTTTTTAAAATCTTCTTAAAAACACTTTCAAAATAAAAAAGAAACAGGGTTTACAAATTACTCAAGTTGAGGACTGTGGGCAAGTAGAGGAAAGGGACATTAGTGATGTAATATATGTATTTATCACAATAAGATAGATGGCATGGCCATGGGGTTAGTGCAAGAGTCACACAGAGCAGTGTATCGCACTTTATTCAAGGCAGATACTGAGGACTTTCCATATCAGATATTTTTGAAAGTTTTCAAACACAAGTGGGGCCGGCAAACTCTTTTCGTCATGTAGATGACATCATCCGCTTGCCTCCGTGATGATGCCATAAATGGGGAGTGTTTTTTTTTAGTACGGTTAGAAGAAAAGCAAAGTAATACAGTGAATAATAATAATAATTTGGGATTTAGAATAATTTTATGAGTTCCAGATGCTACACAGGACACGTGTTACAAATACCAATACCATATATAACACGTGAGTTGCATACTACTAGATTTAACATTTTTTTTTTATGAAAATTTTTGTATATTTAAATTAGTAGTCAATCGGTATGTATATTATTGACAGGCTCATGAAAAGAAATAGTCAGTCAGAAATATTCTCATCGGTAATTTATGGACTGTCGGTGAGTCTGTTGGTAATAAATATATCGATGGATTTGCAAACGGATAAAGCACGCTAAAAAATAATTTACCCGCTTTATTCTATCGGTATATCCATCGGTAAATTAACATATCATTTATAGGAAAACAATATGTAATGCCATTAGTGTTTTTATTTTTCCGTTGATATATCCATCAGTAAATATAACATATCACCGACAAAATATCATCTGTAATTCAATCAGTGAGTTAATAATAGCAGTGAAATTTACAGTAATTCTTTTCCAACTCTCTCTGGAATATGCCGAAGGAATTGTTCAGTCGGTAACCCCGTCAATAATATTTTTTAAAAAATATATTGAATAGAAGTGGAAAAATAATTAAAATAATATAAAAATCAAATATTTATTACAATTTAAACATTTATGCGTTCAAATACAATAAATCTAAGATAGAGTCGGCGTTAGAGGAGGAAGAATAGGAGGTTGGTCATCGCTGGGTCGTGAGGCCAATTAAAGGGTGCGCATGTATCCTCATCTGTTATCTCATCTTCATTATCAATTGGCAGAGTTCTTCATAATCAATAATGAGTCGTTCACATTTATCATTAAGATGAGTCATTTGAGCCTGTATTCGTTGGTCTAACATCGTCCTGAACTCTGAAGTTTGAGTGCTCGGAATCGATTGCAAGCATCCAATGGTCGAAGCACTACGGGCTGTTCGCAAGTTCTTGGTCGTAATGTTAGAGAGTTTGTACATCCAATTTGTATCTGGTCCATCAGACGACTTTGCTTTCAATCACAAATCTAGATCGAGATCCGGACGGGTCGAAGGATCGTCCATGTATCTTTCCTTCAACTAATTGTTATGTGTATCCTAGAAAGAAAAAATAAATTCATCAGATTCAAAGAAATAATAACTTAAGAAAAAAATGGTTGAAAACCAACATATCACAAAGTGCTGAACTCGGGTATCCACGAATTGCTGGAACCATTTTTGATGGTCATCACTCGCATATGCATTTCAAAAAAAAGCTCTATCGGGCTTGGCTCGCGTCCAAGAATTGCAGTCTGCAAGAAAAAATTTAATATATTTATTAAAAACAACTAATAAAAAATGGATGTATTAAAAAAAACCTACCATCCTATCAGTTTATGATATTATAAGAGATAAATTGTTTGAAAATAACGACATGTTAAGTAGTATACTTACTGAATAAAAGGTTTCATTTTATCACAGTTAAATAACATATAATTATATGTTTATCGGAATTCTATTTCTGACAAATATTTTCCCCTCACAATATTTTTTGATACAAATCATCTAGAATGAGAGAATATTGACAAGTTCCCATATAAAAACACTTCCCCACCATTGTCATACCTTGAAACGTGGTTGATTCTTATTCTCAATTGAGACTCGAAATAGTACGAGATAAATGTTTAGATCTCTCAAACAATATAGGCCTCGTATATTAAAGCCTTAACATGCACCTTATTTTTTACTTTTCTCTTAAAGTTGAATAAGTACCTACATGAAATTAAATGAATATTTTGAAATATGCAAAGAAAGACAATAAAAATTTAATTACGATGCATGTGTAATCCTTAACCTTTCGAATGTATACATCCATTTATATTGGACTTGACTTCCAACTTTTACCTCAAACAATAAATGTATAGGTAAATGATTCATTGAGTCGAAAACCAATGAAGAGAATATCATTTCAAAGTTTGCATATTGTCTGGACGATATTCGTTTCAAGCCTCTTCATATGTTGTGTCTACAACTTGTTGAGCATATATCTCTAAAGAAGCAACTGATCTCTGCGAGTACATCTCATATCCCTTTTAACAATAAATCCTGGTAAGCTAATGGAATGAATGTTTGCATAAACGCATGACAGTCATAGCTTTTCATTCCATACAATTTGCAATCCTCCAAATTCACCAACCTTGATATGTTTGAGGTATGTCTATCAGGAAATCGCAGACTTTTAAGCCATTGGTAGACAAGTAACTATGCATTCTTGTCTAAGGCCAAACTAGTTTTGGGCTTTGCGACCTGTGACCCAACATAAACTAACTCTATATTTTTATGATGACAAAAAAAAAAACTATATCCATTCTAGCCTTAATGTTGTCCTTTGTCTTTCCATTCTTGTCCATAATCGTGTTGAAAATATTATCAAACATGTTTTTTTTTATGTGCATGACATCAAGGTTATGGTGGAGGAGATTGGTCTTTCAATAAGAAAGCTTCCTCGCTTTACCCAATTGCGGGTCAATCCAAAATTAGGAAAATTTTGCTTACAAGATTGAAAATAAAACACAATGTCAACATACTCCACCAAAGAAGTTTCTATTCTTTCTGAACTTATGATCCGTTGGTAAGAACTACTGGTTGCAATAAAAAAAAGATGCTTTACATCCATTTGTTAATATGAATACCTTGTTATTTTCCATACAATATAGGTATGCTAGTTTTCTATACGTGCTCCAACCAGAAACCATTTCATAAGCTGGAAAAGCATTGATAGTGCACGTCAAAGCTACCTTCATCAGAAAATTTTGTTTCTTCGATACATCAGAAGTCAAAGCCCCAAATGACTACAACTATTTCAACTCATCAATAAACAATCAAAGACAAACATCTGTATTCTGATATAGACTATTAGAACTAGTTATAATTGTAGATAAAAACATAAACTCTAGTCTTTTACACATTCCCGGTGGTAAATTGTAAACCGTGAGTATCACCTACCAATAACAATAAAGAGCAACAAATGACCCGAATGGATTGAATTTATTTGTACATAACCCAAGATGCACGTTCTTTATCTCCACTGAAAATTAAGGATACACATTGTTAAAATATTTCCAGACTTCACCATGGGAAGGGGTGCACGATCATCCCATCCACCATATCATGTGATAGTTGCAGTCTAGGTGGGATTGAGAAGTATCTAAGTTTTTTGTATGTGACAAGAGTCCTTCCCTTGCTAGTCATGATTTTATAATAAGAATGCCTACATGTTCTGCACTTGATCAACTTTGCATTTTCAATGTAGTATAACATGCATAAGTTTAGAAACATGTTATTTTCTGGTATCCTATACTAAGGGGTTTCATCATGGACTTAGTGACATAGAAGTTCTTTTTTAGTATGTTCCCTTCAGGTAAAATGCTTATCGCTCATTCGATAATTCTATTATAACTGGCCTCACTCAACCCATGATTTGATTTAATGATGAAAACTTATGCAATGATTGATAATTAACTGTGATTTATGTAACCATTCCATAATGGTTCGTTAGAATCTTTCAAAAGATCAAAAAACCTGGTCATTTCTACATTGGATTCTTCATCTATAATTGAACATTGATCGACATGACCTTAATTCATTCTCATCGCATCTATAATCATATTATTATAAGGATTACTATTGTCATTTATAACTTCATGCTCGTTGCTTGACAGAATATTTGATAGTGTTTTGTTGTGTTGCTTGACAAAATGTCTGATAGTTTATGAATATTATGCTTCCATAATGGTATCATGTCAATACCGATAATGGTATCACTTATAATGGAGGAAGCCATGAATTATTAATTACTACATTATACATGTCCCTTAAAAAATTATCTAGAATATTATATGATTGACTTGACTGGAATATGTTTGAAATGGAAGTTGAAATTACTTTGAGGATTTTGCAAATCATGGTTAGTCTTCATCATGTCGGTGTACCAATCTATAATAACGGGAGTGTGAACTCAATATTTGGGTTTGCAATGATTAATGAGATTAATATGTTGGAGGTCTATTTGAATAGTAGACCTAGACGAGGAAACTCTTCTAGTATGAAGTTGCCTTAAATTCCAAGTAACTCTTAGAGAATCACACATGGATCACGAATAGTTGGTCCATCTAAGTTAGATGGTAATGCAAATAGACAAATATTAGTATAGGAAATTGTTAATATAGAACCTCAATTGGCTATGACATCTATTCTATATTGCTATGGAGAATCCAAACCAAGTGACGAAGAAGATGACTCTCACATTGATAGAGTTGAGGTTAAAGAGGAAGATGGAGAAGATAGGGATGATAGGGATGCTGAGTTAGTTGAACTTGTTAATCAATACATGACATCTTCTACTTTTAAATTTGAGGTTGTGAGTGCGGATAACTATTATAGATACAATGATTGAGCTAATAGTTGTAGGCATTCAAGCTTATCATTTGATGAATTATAGGTTGGAAAAAAATTCAGAGACAAGTCTGAATGTGTTAGTGCAGTATATCAATGACATATAACTGAAGATATTGTGTGCTATTTATGTGAATTGTGTTTTTATGCTGGAAACTTGATTATTTAAATTGTATGAAATGTTGATTTTTTAGTTAGGGAGTTAATGGAAGAAGAGACTGTCCCATGATAAGTCTGTTAAAGGAGTCGCAAATAGAATCCATAATAATCGAGTTGCAGATGGTATCTACGATTTAAGTGTTGCAAATACCAATTGTAACTCGATCAATTATGCTAAATTCCTAAATATTTTTTTTTGCCTATGTTATTTTACTAAAATGAATTTTTAACTGTACCAAGCTTAATTGAGCTGTTGCTCCAAAAAAAACAATACAAGACAGATAAGCTTTACATGTGATTCCATGAGAAATAAAGAAAGACTTGATTGAGTTTTTTCTGTAAATGAATAGGGTATTTACTTATGAAAATATCTTGTATAATTTATTCAGTTTAATAGATCAATGGGTTCATAAGAAAATTCCTGTACATACATTCAAACTCAATATAATAATACAGAAAAAAAATCTTTATATATATATATATATATATATATATATCACTCAAATCGTCACCATTAACTTAAGGAATATTATGAAATTCTTTTTAAAAATAAAAAAACTAATAAATTTCAAGTTCATTTTACTTATGAGCTTTTAAAATTAATTTTTACTTCAAAATATATTAAAATAATATTTATTAAAAAATTTTATTTTTACATAAACACAATAAAATTATAAAAAATATTATAAAAAATGATTACAGGCCGCTTGTACCTGGAAAGCAGAGTCTCCTTTGGGGCACTTGTTTAAAATGATTTGCAATATAAAATCTACTCTCTCAATCCCAAAAATATTGTTGGGCTCATGAGTACTCTTATCATCCCTATTTGGAGCATATTAAAGAATATTTTATGTTTGAATTCGAATATCAAATCATAATACAGAAAAAGAAACTTATTTATTGCTTAAAATTCTCTCACTGAAATACATGATTAATTATGAACAATTGATTTTTTTTCCCCACTGAAATACATGATTAAAATTCTACTATTGATGTAGTAGACTTGGCCGTCGGTCATGGGTCTGAGTGAAAAGTGGATGGAGTTATGCCAAGTCTTTCAGAAGTAGGAAGACTATCCATCAATGAAGAGGACCCATGCATCAGTGGCACCAAAACTATATAGCAGACACAAATATCAAGGACATGGAATCAAATTCAATGCACCATCCACCAGCTCCACGGTGAGCCACACCCATTCTTTACGAGCCCACATGCCACCGTCATAGCTACAACCCCACGTTTGGCTAGGTCAAGTCTTCGCACCAAGACAAATTACAAATGACACTACAGTGCCCATTAGTCGTCTCTCTTTCTGTTCGTAGTGGTTGTGGTTTTGGCGGGTGACCATTTCTCTCTCTCTTTCTCTCTCTCTTTTTTTGTTTTGTTTTTTATCATCATATGTGAGATAAATACTGTAATGTCATCTTCTCCTTAAATTTCCACACAAAAGAACGAAAATTGTGTTGTCATGGATAGATATCGAAACTAGTGGTTAAAACGTAGGAAGATGCAATCAATGGGAACGGGCTGGCAGCGGCCACTGCTAGTTGTTCCAAGTGAAACCCTTTTGCATCCAATTAAGCATTAAATATTTATCTTCCTTTGTTCCAAAAATTAAATATTACATACAAATAATCACAAGGCATATTGGATTGATAAAAAAATGATATGGGAACAAGATTTTCATACAAACACAGGTCGCAATTATTTTTTCCATGAAATTTCATTCATTTAAAATCCATAAATCCACATTCTACCGCTTAAAGATTAACATATCAATTTGTATGGAAATTAACATGACAAGTAGTTTGTAATTATTTTATGAATCAATTGAAATGGTCAAATCTCTGTAGAATCTCCGCATGACACTTTGAAATGGAATATTTATGGATCTTGTTTGAAACAAATATAGAAAGATGAGGTATTAGAGGTGTTCTAAGACTTCATGCAGGTTATCTTTTATGCATCTCCTTTACTACCGTGGGTATAAGGCAGTTCAATATGATGGAAATCTTTCCAATCAAGAGAGCTTTCACGATTAGCAAAGCTTCCTTATGCGCAGCAGGTTGATTGAATTTTCGAGCCACAAGAAAAAAATCAAGCCATTGAGGTTGAAGAATGAATTTGATTCTATATCATCTTTAGTCAAGGCCCTAAAATTAATAAGCTTCACTCATGTTCTAATGGAAGGTAAGGAGATAGCTGATTAGTTGGCAAAGCAAAGTCTAGATAATGATGAGGAAAATTTTGGCATGGATGTGAGCTATCTTCTTCTTCTTCTTCTTCTTCTTTCCTTTAGCTTAGTTGTTTAGTTGTGATGTGTACTGTTTTAGCTACAATCTTGTCGGCTTTATTTCTTATCAATCTCCTTTGAATCTCATCAAACAAGTGGGGAGTCTGTGAAGCCCAATAAAAAAAAGGCTCTACTTATAAGCCAAATATCTACATTCCATAATAATCATAAATTAAGTCCATTCAGCAAAAATATAGAAGGAAATGGCATAACCCCAAATCTACGGGAAACAACACCATTTCACACGGGAAAGATATTGTATGAGGTTTTGTCTTGAAAGCTACTTGGCATCCAAAATCCTATTAATGTACTTGATACTTCCATAGGATTAGACCTACGTTGTCCTATCGGGGAAGGCATATGTCATCGTTCTTTTCATGAAGAGAGACGTAACATTTGGGCTGTTTTTAAGGAGCGGTGGTGGCTTCCATTGATCACCTGGGTTGCCCCTTTGAATATTCCAAAGGTTAATTATTGAGCTTGACTATGAATAGTTTCTCCAAATAGGTGAATGAATCTTGTCCATTCTTGGTTTGAGGATAAACGAAATTAGTGAATGGTTATCGAGTTATAGCAAATGCCATCGTACATTGGTTGATTTTTCTACCCTTGGTAGTAGGAGAGCAATGTTTTGTTTGAAGGGATGAGTGGAAAGAAGAGTTGATTGGCTTATAGAGTCAGATTCTCATAATGTTATAGTTTGGATGCAGAAGGATACTATTGAAGATCTCATAGTATTTTGAAATCAATATTTATTATGATAATTAAAATTGTGTTGGGATAATATATTTGAAAAAGAAACCGATATAAAAGAGATATAAATATATTTAGTAAGAGGAAAAAAACAAAAAAAAATTGTTTTTAAAATTATTTTAAAGTTAATTCTCATCATTTCAAAATAAAATTTTAAATATTTTTATTTATTATAAATATAGTTAAATGGCATGGGGATTTCACTCTAGTTCCAGACACAGGTTATTATAAATTGTAACAGTAAAATTTACATGGCTATGATGTGTAATTAAGAAGATCATGAGGAGCATTTTAATATTTTTCACATTATTTTTTTTATTTTTTATTTAAAAAGTTGTTGGCGCATATTTCAAGAGCCTTGGGTCTGACAATCATGTTTGGTGTCAGACCCAGCTACGCTCTAATAACCATGTTTGGTGTCAGACCCAAGCGCAGGTCTGACATGGTTACCTTAACCAAACACAAGTATGATAAGATTGGTTACCAAACTCAAGATTATGTAGTCTAGCATAATAGCTAGACCTACTACTACTCTCTCCAAGACTATATATATTGATATTTACTGTTGTTAATTATTACCATTATGTTTGTTTATTAGCATAATTTGTCTAAATCTTTAATTGTGTCTTTACCTATTTAGATAACAACATTTCAACACATACGTACCACCATTTATATTTTCAATCGTTGGTACTTTTAAATTTTGTTAAAGTCTTCTTTTAAAAAAAAAAAAATAGAAGAGTAAAAGTCAACACTTCTTTCTTTCTAGAATGGCTTGTACAGCTAGCAACTACGCTTCTTTCTTTAATATTTCTATTTTCTTATAATTTATTCAGGTGATACTTTAAAATTTTTTATTCAATGATAATAATTATTCTTAGATAAATTTACACTTATTAAACTCATTATTTGAAAGTTTTAATTAAGTGGACACCTCTTTAAATTAGTCTAATATATTAAACAAATATATTTTTTTTAAATCTATAAAATCTAAACTCAATAAGTTTTTTAGAAATATATTTTCTCAACTATTATACCAACTCTTAAAACTATATGGTATCATTTATTTATGTTCAAATCAACACATTGCGATCAATATTTTGTGAAAATCAATAATTCCCGGAATTACTGAGACAATCTTTTGATAGCAATGCCGTCATTATAGCACTCATCATGTAGTGAAATACACAAAATAATTGACGATATATGAAAAAAAAGTATACATGTGTTTTATAAAATGTATATATTTTTATAAATCTCTTTATAAATATATAAGATATTTATATTTATATTTAATATCTTATAACTTAGATATTTATGAGATATTTATATTAAATATCTAAAATATTTTTAAAGATATTTATCTTAATAAACTCTATATAAACAAAGCTTCATCTCTCTAGACAAGAAATCGAGAAGCTAAAGTTATCTCTCTAGAGAACACAAGTCTAATACCAGACTTAAATAAGTCTTAAGAAATATTTAAATTTAGAGAACATTTATTCTCTTTGACACTTGTACAAACACTATATTGGCTTCAATATCATAGTGTTTTTATTTTTCAAGTATCCTCGGGCCCACCAAGTCCTTTTAGTCTAGTTTTATTAGTTCATGGAAAGAGCGTCCAATCTTTCTACTGGGGTTTTTTTCATCATCATCAATTGACGTCGATAGTAAAAAAAACAAACAAAAATCTAGTTCAGTTCTATTTCTAGAAAGCTCTTTACATGGCTGACAAAATCTCAATATAGTGGTAGCTATTCCAGTTGCTATGTATATGGATACGCCAACGATATGCTAGTAGCTAAGCCAATAGTTATGCCTCAGCTACGTCCCATGTGGCTAGCTCTGCCAACCGTTATACTCAACAACATCCACGACTATACTCTACGGTTATGCACCAAGACTACGCCCATAAACTACTTTTATGGCATCTTGTACACATAAAAAATGTCACCAGGACTTAGAGAGCTTTGATGATACATAAAAGATAACATTACCTACTTTAAATATTTCCTCCGCTTGCTATGTCAAGTCTTCCCAACATATTTTTTTACAAAACTTGGGGGCTTTGATGATATATGAAAAAAATACACAAGTATTTTATACAATGTACACTTTTTATAAATATTCTAGATATTTATATTAAATATCTTTTATATTTTTTAAAATATTTACTTTAAGAAAGTCTAAACAAACAAAGCTTTATTTTTTTAGACAAGAAACTAGAACATAAGTCTAATACAAGACTTAAAATATATTTAAATCTAAAAATATTTATTTTCTTAGTTACCTAGATATATACCATAATTACTTCAACATCGGAGTATTTTTTTAAAATGTTAATCTCAAGCGCATCAAATTCTCTAAATCTGATTTTATAGCATATAAAAAGCATCATTAATCTTTCTACTGGAATTTCTTACATCCTCATCAATAATGATTATTAGTTGAAATGTCCTTGTGCAATTTACTATAATGCTATTTCCTTGGGGATATAGCTAAAATCCTGGAAAAAAAATGGTGTTAAAAGTAAGTGGAGCAAGAGAAATGAAATCAAGTGGTGGTACTTAATTTCTCCCGACTCCAATTATTATTAGTCTTTGTTTTTAATTACACGCACACACACATACACTATTTGTTATCATCTGCATTATACCACAAGTAAAAATTCAAGCTGATTTCAAATATAATAAAAGAATATACTAATGTTATGGAGACATTTTAAAATATCAGGATTTTTTTTAATTGAGAAATATGAACATATTATTTACACTTAATAAAATAAATTAAAAAAATATATGAGTTTACTGTGAAAGAATTGTTAATACTAATGAAATACTTAAATGAAAAGCTAATTTTTTTTTTCTAAAAGCAAAATATAGTTGAGTATACAAATGTTTAACCCTGAATTTTCATTTTTATTAATGTATTTTTAATTCTTTTTATCTTAGAGATTATTTTTTCTTATCAAGAAAGACTAATGTTTATTTAAGAATGACTAATTTTTTATTTTTATAAATATATCATGCTAATAAATTATATTTATATCAACTATAAAAGGGGAAAACTTAAAAGTTAAATTTGAATAATATCTTTGAAACATTAAAAAAAATTCAAAAACAATTATACTCCATACTAAAAGAAGTGGAGTGCAATGCATCTTTTTCATTGTTCATATGAACAGTGAATTAGTACTTTTTTTATATTTTTTTATTTGTTTTCATTTTTCTCATTGTTGTCCTAAGATGTTTCTTAGCGGTCACCTATGTCATCTTTATACTAGCCAAGTCAACTAAGTCACATTAAGCTAACTCCAACACGATTTAACTTTAAATCTATGTTAGGTAAGGAGTTGGGTCAAAGAGTTTGTTTCCATTAATTTTCTCTTTTTTCTCAATTTTGTACTTGAAATTTTTATAATGGTCGGCCAAGTGGCTTTTTAACTGGCCAAGTAAACTAGGTTATGTCGAGTCGACTCGTATCTGATTTAATTTTAAACCTGATCTAGATAAGGAGTTGAGTTAAGAGGTTTTTTCTATTAATTTTATCCCTCTTTTCCCAATTTTATTCTTAGAAGTTTTTTACCGGTTGACCAGATTACCTTTAAACCAACTAAGTTGATTGGGTCATGTTGAGACAACTTTCACAATATTTAATTTTGAACCCGATCTAGTTAAGGAGTCGGGTCGGGACGTTTCAAGGTTGACCTATTAGGTTGAGTTTAATAACAATGTCAAATAATTCTTTATTACTTGGATATTTTTTCTTATGTTCAAAAAAGATTTTGATTTGACCCGTAGCGCATAACAAACCTATAAACTATTGACTACTATTTAAAAGGTGAACTGAAAAATTAAAAATGAGAGAGAAGGTATTATTTGACATTTAAATAAAAATTAATGCAAATTAAAAAAATACATAAAAAATATAGAAGCTACGCTGCGAGTCAAACAAAAAACAAAGCTAATGTAAAATTTTTAATATGACATATTTTTTAATATTGAAACGATATATTGGATCAATGTGGGCTTCACAATCAAACCCGCGATATGGGACATGGATTCCATTGATTTTAATAACCTTTTTAAATAAGTTTTTACTTAATTATATGATAAAACAATATACTTTTAGGAAATTGAGCATCAAACTTGTGTTGGAATGTTTGCTTGGCATTGGAATAATCTCATATAAAGTAAATAAAAACCAACTATAAAGGTCAATTCTTAATTAACCCAAGTTAACTTGTCAAACTCAAGATTTGAGTCATGAACTTAACTCATTTAATAGCTTTGTCTTTTTTCAAATTATTTTTTACTTAATTATATGATGACAAAAAAATAAACATTTGTAAAATTAAGCAGTAATCACCTATTATGACATTTACCTGATACTATGATAACCTCATCGAAAAAAAACCAAAATAAATTATGAAGATCAATTTAAAATCTACCAAATGTTAAAAAAGCCAAGAAAAAAATCAAAATAAAAAAAAGAGATATTTCATTTTTCATATGTACACAAAAACACCATTAGCAAAGTCCACTTCTTTTACTTTTTTAAGTAATATAAAACTCCATGTAAGTAATATATATAATCCAAAAACCATTTCCTTTTTATATATGGATCTGTGGAACTGTTTTGTATAGTTATAAAAAAATGATAAAAACAATTTTCAGTCATTGTTTATGATTTATTATATAGTAGAATAAGTCTCCAATTAATTTTTATGTTTTTTTTTGCTGTGTCAATTTAAAATTCAATTAAATGCTCAACCTCCAAATTAGTCCTTTTGTCAAATTTCTTTCTCTAAACCAACAGACTTATGTATGTAAATTGCATATCACCTAATTGAGCATGTACGTTAACCCTAATTATCTTATCGAAAACCAAGATAAATAATTTGAATGTGCAATTCACATGCCAAAGTCTACAATTTGAATGAAAAAAAGTTTGATAGAAGGAATAATTTGAGATAAATTTTTATTTGAAGTTTTCATTGATACAATTGATGATGTAGAAATTAATTAGAGACTTGTTTTTCATATAAGAATATTATTATCACGTTTATGCATAATTTTATAAATAAGTATGAGATTTATCCGTTCTCATATTTGAATTGAAAATTTAGTTATGATGGTGAAATGAAAATTTAGATTATGTTTGAATGAGGATTTAAAATTTATTCAATGTACATGTTGGTACAAGTGAGACCGCGAGTATCTTTCAACAATAGGAGATGGCTAACAAAGCACAGGTTTCAAGTTGGTGTTGGACATCATAATATTTTTAATTATTTATTTAAGGTTAAGCATGTTATTGAAATCTTGTTTATTTTAAAATTCATATTATCAAATAACATGTCGAGCTAGTTATCTCAATTAAGGGACTAAAGCTAGGTTTGGGGTTGTTGAGCTAGTTATCCCGGTTCAGAGACTAGCACTTAATTTAAGCATGCCGAGCTAATTATTCTAGTTTAAAGACTTGTGCTCAGATTGGGGCAATGCAGATAACTACCCTAGATAAAACTCTATTCTTGGTTTTGGTCTGAGATAAAACCTTATTACAATAATGAATAGGTGTCCGAGAGAGGACTAAAATTATTAGAAACCTAAAGATGTGAAGTCTATCAAGGGTTAATTTAATTACATTAAAATATTTTTACTTAATGCATATTTTTATCTTATGTTATATTTTAATGTGATTAATTTTATATTAAACACATTTTAGGTGCCTCCCAACAACACATTAATCTATAGTTGTTTTAGGAATTTACTTTTGTATTAAATTTTGCAATGTAACACATTGTTGAGTCTTTCTGTATGTAAACATGTCATAAGACGTTATATTTTGGGCTTATTTTAGAATGTTAGAAATTATTATGAATGATGTAATGTTAATTAGTTTGAAACTTGGATAATTTAAATTATGTTTTGCCATAAGTTTGCTTTAAATCTTTAGATAGAATATGCCATGAAGTATGCTTAAATTATATATAACAACAATAAGTAATAATATTGATAATAGTAATTATATTAAGAATAGTAATATCTCTTGAAACTTGGACACTAGATTGGTGAAGGTACTATGTGATTGGAAATGTTGAAATCTTTAATTGCAGGTTATGAAAATTGGTTGAGTCGATCATTTGGTAATGATATAATTAGGTGAAACTTTGCTTTTTTAAAAAAATAATTCTTGTCCTTTTAACGATAATATCCTAGGTATACATGAAATATCGTATAATTAAATTTGGAGGTTTCATGACCTCTCTAGTCAAACAGTCATAATCGAGATCTTTTCTTAATTTTCCTAACAAATATGATATTGATGGCTTGTTGTTTTAGTTAATTATTGTCAGATTTTTTTTACAGTTCGATTGCTATTGTTGTCTTTGATATAAATCAAATTATTAAATTAATTAATTTTATTACCTAAATATTAAGGTTTTTCTTGCTTTTTTTTAAAACATTATTATCTCTTGAACATTTTTTTAAAATTTGTATCGGATCATGGTGTAAACATGTTACCGATCTTGTAAATAAATAAAGTTATTGGTGTCTGAAGGGAGAAGTAACTATAGCAAAATTAGATCAATGGTTTCCAAAACAGAACTGCATCATAAAGTCTTGAAATGTAGAGCGGAAGAGAGGCGACAATGGTGTTTGACCGTTTCAAATAAGATTAGCTATTTATGATCATTGTTTTGTTGGTAGTTACAAAATTAGGAGGCAGAAGACAACTAAAATTTGCATGACAAAAATCTTCTCTCCATAAACATTGCCTCAGAATTGGCAAAGCTAGCAAAGTCCATCTCATCTCACCTGTCAATTTCTTTCCCTCCACTTGTAATCAAAGGAAAAAAAGAGTAAGTTAGCCTCATGATAGGGAGATCGAAAACCTTCCTTCCTTTCAAGATCATTCTTTCTTTCTAATTCTAACCATCCCACCCTCACCCCAGGAGGGTGATTTTTAAAAGTGAAAGAAATGGCATACCAAATTGTATGATCTCGATTATGACCGTTTGAAAACTTATGAGAAATGGATGTACGACATATCTTGCCAATGTAATAGACTCAGAGAAGGATAATGTTGAGCTATCAAATGTTCCTATAAGAAGGGAGTTTTTGAGGGTGTTTCTAGAGGAGCTACTGGGATTGTCTCCAAAAAGAGAAGTAGAAGTCTCCATAGCATAATTGGCATATCAATTGGATCATATAGAGTTAGTTGAATTGAAGATTCAACTATAGTTGTTAGATAAAGGGTTAATACGCCTAAGCAGTTCACCTTGGGTAGCCCTAGTATTGTTTATAAAAAAGATGGATGACACCTTTAAACTTTGTATTGATTATAGGCATCTAAATAGGGTGATAGTGAAGAAAAAGTATCTACAAAAGATAGATGACATGCTTGATTAATTGAAAGGTGCTAAAGTATTTTTGAAGATAGAGCTAAGGTCGGGATATTACCAGTTAAGGATTAAAGAGCAAGATATTCAGAAGACTGCATTCAGAACTCACTATGGACATTATGAATTTCTGGTAATGCCATTTGGATTGATGAATGCTCTGGAAATGTTCATGGATTTGATGAACCTGATTTTTCGGTCTTACTTAAATAAGTTTGTAGTGGTGTTCATTGATGATATATTGCTATATTCGAGTTCCCACTTAGAATATGAACAACATTTGAGGCATGTATTGCAGACTTTAAGAGATCACTAGTTGTATGTTAAGTTTAGCAAGTGTGAATTTTGGCTAAACAAAGTGGTCTTTTTAGGACATGTTATTTCAGGGGAAGGCATATTTATGGATTCGAAGAAAGTGGAAGCTATTTTGAATTGGGAGAGTCCTACAAATGTAACAGAAATTCATAGCTTTCTCAAGTTTACAAGGTATTATAGGAGATTTATTGAGGGTTTTTCTACAATAACAACTCCTCTTACTTGATTGACACATACGGAAGTCAAATAGGAATGGTTCGAGGAGTGTGAGGAAAGCTTCTAGGAACTAAAAAGGAGACTAACCACTGCTCTAGTATTAACACTTCCCTCGAGATCTGATGAGTGTGTGATTTATAGTGATGCATCAAAGAATGGATTGAGATGTGTCCTAATGAAGTATGAGAAAGTTATAACTTATATAACAAGGTAATTGAAGCCCCCACAAAAGTAAATTATCTAGTTCATGACCTAGAACTAGCTGTTATGGTGTTTTTATTGCGAGTATCAAGACATTGGTTATATGGGTCTAGGGTACATATCTACATCGATCATAAAAGTTTAAAATATTTGATGACTCAAAAGGAGTTGAATATGAGGCATATGAGATGGCTAGAATTGATTAAAGATTATTATTGTATTATAAATTATGATCTAGGAAGCGAGAATATAGTTACAGATTTTTTTAACTGAAAAATAAAGGTTGTGATGGAAGACTCAGGGAAATGGAATAAAGGAAATGTGATGAAGTTGAAGAAAATTGAAGTTGAATTGGGAATTTCTCCCATAATATCCTTATTGGCACAAGTTAGAGTATGATTTGTGTTTAAAGATGAAGTACTATAGGCCCAGTAAGGGGGTGTTGAAGTGGAAATGGTGAAGAATAAGATGAAGTTTGGAGTTGAAACTCCATTTTAAATTCTAGAGGATTGAGTGATTATAATGGAAAGGTGCATGTATCTACTAGATGATAAGTTACTAAAGAATAAAGTATTAAAAACCCCTCATGAATTCAGGTTTGTTGTGCACCCTAGGAGTACTAAAATGTACAAAGACTTGGAGGAATTCTATTGGTAGCCAAACATGAAGAGAGAAATAACAAAGTATGTGACTAAATGTAATGTATACTAACATGTAAAAGAAGAACATCAAAAGCCAGTGGGGTCATTATAGTCAGTATTGATACCCGAATGGAAGTGGGAGGATGTAATTATGGACTACGTTTTTGGGTTGCCCAAAGGAAATAGAGGCAATGATGTTATCCAGGTGATAATAGATAAACTTATAAAATCTACTCTTTTTTTGTGTATGAAGATGAAAAATTTAATTAATAAATTAGCAAAATTATATGTAAACAAAATGGTGTGGTTACACGGGGTATCAGTGTCGATAGTCAGATCGAGACCCTATATTTATGTCTTGATTGTGGCCAAATATTCAATATGCTTTAGGGAAGAGATTGAATCTGAGGATGACTTTTTATCCTTAAATTGATGGATAGTCAGAAAGAACAATTCAGACTTTAGAAGACCTTTTAAGAGCCTGCATATTGGAATTTGAGGGAAACTAGGAAGATCTTCTATCGCTGGTGGAGTTTACTTATAATGATAGTTACTAGACTACTATAAGAATGGATCCATATGAAGCATTGTATGGTAGGGAATGTCGAACCCTAGTAAGTTAGGAGGAAGTAGGAGATCAGAAATTAATGGGGCTCGAATTAGTTCAAGTCACCTCAAAGAAGTGAAGATTATAAAAAATAGGATGAAAACAATACAAATAGGCAAAAGAGTTATGCAGATATGAGAAGAAGACTTTTTTAAGTTTGAAGTGGGGGATCGAGGTTGCTCCATGGAAACACTTGTTACATTTCGTTGTGAAAGGGAAATTAGGTTTGAGATACATTGGTTCGTTTAAAGTGGTTAAAAGAATTGGGCTCGTGGTATATCAATTGGTTTTTCCCTCACACTTAGCCCTAATTCATAATGTTTTCCACATTTTGATGCGATAAAAGGTAGAAATAGATTCATCTTGAGTGCTACCCCAAGTTCCTATAAAGATTAAGGAAGACTTGACCTTAGAAGTAAAACCCATGAGAGTCCTAGATCATAGTGAGACGGACCCAAATTAGGAAGAAGTTCTTAAGTAAATTTCTATGGTAAAAGTTTTATGGAGAAGTTCTTAAGTTGAGGAAGAAATGGGAGAGAGAGTCTGAAATTAGGAAGAAATACCCAAATTTTTTTCCCTAAAAATAGGTATGAATTTAAATTTGTAGGGAGAAATTCTAAAAAGGTAAGGATAATGTAAAGCCCAATTTTTTTAAAAAAAAAGCTCTTGCGACACAAATATACATTTTCGATTGATTACCTTAACTTTCGAAAGTTTTTGAAATTACTCTTTTAATGTAAATGAATAAATTTTTTTATTAAGGATGCTTGATTAAATGTAGAGGTGAAATTGAAACAGTGGAAAGTGTGGGATTCCATGTGCAAATAAAAGAAATATAGGACCATAGGAGTAAATAAGGAAAATTTGTAGCTATATAAGCATGAATAGTGTTCTTCAAGAACATTCTAGTGCTAGCCAAAGAAGAAGAAAAGGAGGAGAGAGAAATTATGAGGAAAACCAAATAAATTCATCCTAAAAACATAAAAGAGAGATAAAATAAGTAATCAAAGTGTGTTAGAAAGAGATTTGGACAAGAAAATTTGCTAAATTTAAGGTCTAAACCTTTGAATATTTAGGTTAAGGGATTATTGAATAGGAGGAAGAAAAATAAGGATAAAAGTGTTTTTCCAAGCTTTCAACGTTTCTTTTTCTTTAAATTGGGAGGTAAGAAACTTCTTCAAAACAATTGATTGATAAAGTTTTATGTGTGGTGTTAAATTGAAAATTTTAGTGTGTGGGGATGTTTGAAATTGTATATTAGGGTGTTAGATTATATGTTTTGATTATTGAATTATGTGGGGGGAAAAAAGTTTGGGTAACAACTCAATTTGAAGGAATTCAAGAAAAAAAATGTTCTTTATCTTAAACAAGGATTTTGACCAAATAGGAGAAAAATGGTGTTTGAATTATTTAATGTTATTGATAGATTAATTCTGTAAAATGTTGGAAAGCCCCGTGGGTCAATGCGGTAGATGTCTTGATGAGTTATGGACAAAAATATCGGGTACCTTTGGTTGGGATTACAGGTTATGTCAGCTATTCTCCGACCCTTGTGGTAAGACAATTAGGTGGCATGCAACACGTCCCAAGAACTGTTGGAGTTTCTCAATTCTCTGGATTATTCAAAGATTAGTTTGTGTGTGTGTGTGGGGGGGGTTCTTGAAAACTATCAAACAAGATTGGAACCACTTGACTCTGATTTGAAAAGAGTCTTAAGGTTTGAGGGACCCAACACAAGTAAAAAATATGCAAGATGAAGGAATTTTACCTTGGCTACTGCTCCTAGAGTGCCACTTTCTAAAGTTGAATTTTTACAAGTTATAAAAGGGTCAGTAGAAGCAACAAAGGTCAATAATGAGAAGGAGCTTAGAGCGCAAGTAGAAAGGCTCCAATGATGATGGAAAGAGACAAAAGTAAAGCATTTCTAGACAAACAACTCCAATCCAGAGATGCAATAATAACAATGTTAGAGCTACAACTGAGCAAGAAAAAGGCTGTAATGGAAGAATCTGAGAAAGAGAGGGGAAGATAGGGTTCGAATTAAATGCAAAACAGCTGTGAACTTGAAACATTGGGAGTTAACTTCAATGACTGGCAAGAAGAGGCTGAATACCATCAAGATAAATCCATGCGCATTCAAGCTGAGCTAGTAGACAAAATTAAGAAATACAAGGGGCTGAACAATAAATGTGTGATGATAGAAAGTCAGCTAGCCAAAGCATGAGAGGAAGTGATGCTTTAAAGCAAAAGGTAGAAAGTTGAGGTTGTTAAAGCTGATTTAACGACTAAGAAAAAACGAAATCAGGGTGCTGAGAGTGAAGCTTGACAAAGAACGAGAAATAGTAAATCATTTAAGCGAGAATATGGAAGCATCAAAGAAGCATGAAAACCAGATCAACACTAACAACAATGTCTTAAATTGAAGCAATATGTTGCTTATAGAGAAGATGACCAAGATAGATAAGCAAATGGATGTAATTGCCATGCATGCTCAAATTGTTAGGGCCAATACTCGAAGGGTAGGAATGTATATCATTCGCTATCGGCAAAGCCTAGCTGAAATTGATGCTTTTTTGTTAAAGATTGAAAACCGGGGCTTCGCTTTTCTACTGTTGGCTAGATATGTAGTTGAAGAGGAAGATTGATATTTTATTTCTTTTTTATTTTATTCTCTTTTCCATTGACAAAGTCATGTACTAGTCAGTATTATCAATAAAAAAGGCTTTGACCCATCTTCCACGTAAAATATATCTCTTGAAGAGCATGATTTAAGTTCACCAAAGAAAAAACTTGAGCAAAATTACTCCTGATAAGAAATGTGACAAAAGAATCTATGCCTATTACACAAGCAAAGTGGTGGCCATCAATCGTTCTTAGGAAAGCCAAATCCATATCACATAAACATTGGCATATGCATCACAATCATGCATTTTAATCATATATTCACAAATAATTTGTCATGTGTATTACATATTGTGAAACATAAATCTCTCATCTAAGGTCTACTACACCCAATTAAGACCAAGAATGGAGAAGAAGGAGAAAGCTCACTTAAAATCACATTACCAAAATGAGTTGGAATTCACAAAAAATAAAGTTGCTCGGATGACTAATTTACTCGAGTAGCTTTTAAGAGCTAACAATGAAGAGGGAATGTCTGCATAACCACTTTTGGGAGCACCAACAACTTATATCCCACAGACATCTCAGAACTTGTGAGCAAATTCAGCAACCGAGTAGCACTTTGTTCTTGTCACCCTTAACCAGCGAGCTCAAACTCCAGTCACTGTTGATTTAATAACTGAAGGACCTTCTAATCATAGATTGACTGGCCTTGTAAACTATGACAACTGGTCTGTTATAGAAGAGAGATTAAGAGTTGTTGAAAGGAATGATATATATGAACTTATCCGAGCAGCTGAAATATACTTAGTAGCAAACATTGTGGTGCCAAAAGATTTTAGAGTGCCAGACTTTATCAAATACACTGGACTAGAGTGCCTAAACACTCATCTTCGATCATACTATAATAAGATGGCTAAAGTAATTCATAATGATAAGATATTTATCTACTTCTTTCATGACAGTCTCACAGGATCCGCCCTAAGCTGGTATATGAGGCTAAACAATGCCAAGATTAAGAATAGGAAAGATTAGACTAACCTTTCATTAAGCAATACAAACTTAACCTAGAAATTGCTCCTGGCAGAACAAGCTTGATGTCAATGGAAAAAAGAAGTGAAGAGTTAGTAAGGGCCTATGTGTAAAGGTGGTGGGTCGAGACAACATATGTCCAACCCCCTTTAATAGAGATAAAAATGGTGACTTTGTTCATCAACACCTTCAAATCTCCCTACTATGAGCATTTAATGGGTGGCTCGTTTTAACATTTCTATGATGTTGTACACATTGCTAAAAGAATAAGCAATGAATTAAATCTAGATGCATAATTGAGCTGGTGAAGAAGAAATGTTTTACTAAGAAGAAGAAGGAGGAGGGTGATGTGAAAAGCTTAGAAGACAAGTATAAGGGCAAGAAGGTAAGCTCTAAAACCCCTAAATGACTACCTCTCAATTCATCAGTGTTAAATTCATAAAACCTTTTACCCTAAATCAAACCACTCAATCAAACAATCAACCCAATAACCGAAACAACCACTAAAGGCAAAACACAAGAAATACCTTGGACAACTACCACCTCTACTAATGCCTTTGAAAGATTTGTACACAAATCATTGAGCATTGGACACATAGCTCCTATCCTTGCACCACCACTATAATTACCCTTTCCTATATGATATATATGGGTATGTTTGGTATTGAGGTTGCTGTTGTGGTTGTGGTTTTAAAAAAATTGTTTTATAAAAAGTACTTTTAGTTAAGGTTGGTTTGGAAAAATATATGTTTGGTTAAAACTGTGGTTGGAATTGAGGTTGAACAAAAAGTAGTTTAATGTCTTTGGTTAAAAAAATGTTTTTCAAATTGAGGTTATAAAATAATTAATATATATATATATTAATATTAATAATTTTTAATTTAAATGTTGTAGATTTAACTATTGTTATTATATCATGAAATAAATAATATTGATATCAAATATTTTTTATTATTCCATTAAACTATGTGCAATGTCATCACATACGAAATTTAATAACAAAAAATTTAGTTTCGATATATATATATATATATA